>Ga0247723_1001871_pt1 | contig 11835 bp, 11 predicted proteins | sample MSEWelMarce5H_FC_FD_189079 | JGI IMG/M metagenome (GOLD analysis project Ga0247723, IMG submission 189079) | Subsurface sediment microbial communities from gas well in West Virginia, United States - MSEEL Well Study Marcellus 5H_FC | ecosystem: Environmental > Terrestrial > Deep subsurface >...
AAATGCACTTGAAGGCAAAAAAGTCCCAAGTGAATTCCTGACGGACGAAAATCCGTATGTAGATCGGCGTGAACTTATCCCCGAAGATGAGTTGCGTGTCCTGCCTGCAAGGAGTGAAGATCTACCTTCCGAGGATTCACAGGTGCATTACTTTGGGGCCACCAACATGCCTCACCCTGATGACCCTCAGTCGGATAAAAAAGTGGCAATCGATTTCAAGAAATATGAAAACGGTGTAATCACTTTCCAGATTGTGGCTCCAGTAGAGAAAGTAGCTGTTGGGTCCCGGCTTAACAAGTATGGTCAAGTACAGCCTGAGAAATATACGTGGTTAGACCCCCGTACTCCAGAGACTGTTTTACGCCGTGCTGATGGCACTTTGACCAAAGAAGGCCGTGGTCTGTACACGTACTGTGTCGGTGAAAAGGGTAGTGGCATTTGGCCTTTGATCGACAAAGAAGTTGTGGCTATTGCTCAAAAGAACATTGCCAATCCTTGGGCTTAAATGGGCGACTACACAGAAGTATTTCGCCAGAGGCTGTCTGGGCAGGCTGAAGTATGTGCAAGGAAAACCCTTGAATGGTTGCAAAAAGACCTTCAGGGTCCTAACAAGCTTCAGCCTATTGAGATCTATTACTTGGCTTCTGCCGCAGAGATCTTGTTAAGCCTGCGAGACTTGTATGGCAAAGAGTGAATCCAGTGAATATATACAACCGATCTACAAAGACCGGGCGTTAAAACATCTGGTCACTCTGGCTGGTGGCAAAAAAGCCATCAAGTATCTCAGCCCTGAACAACTCAAGGCCATGAAAATAGCTAGGGACAAAGTTGCACAAGACATGCAATTTAACCAGTTAAAGTGGTTCCGTCCTTTCCCCTACCAAAAGAAATTCTTTAAGACTGGCAAAGACTTTACCCGCCGGGGCATGATTGCCGCCAACCGTGCCGGGAAGACTATTGCGTCTACCTTTGAGACAGCCTATCATTTGACAGGCATCTACCCTAAAGATTGGGACGGCAAGGTGTGGGATAAGCCCATTGTGGCTATGTGTGCCGGGGAATCCTGGGAGCAGGTAGCCAAAACATTGCAGTCTAAATTGCTGGGTTGCGATGATATTAAGCAAGGGTACAAGCTAGGTTCTGGGACCGTTCCAAAGGACAAGATTGATGAAAAATCCATTCGATCAGACGGAGCCAACGTCCTTGCCATTGAAGTCTGGCATGTCTCAGGTGGAAAGTCTAAGCTGTATTTCTCCAATTACACACAGCAAGTCCGACACCTCCAGGGATTTGAATTGGATCTTGTCGTGCTTGACGAACAACCTCCAGACGAAACTTTCTCAGAACTTGTTGTGCGTACAGCGTCTAGAGAAGGACAGGTTATCTGTTCATTCACGCCCCTTAAAGGACTCTCAGGGCTAGTCCGTAAGTTTTGGGACAACATTGATGGCTATTGCCATGTCCGGGTGACCTGGGATGATGTGCCATTTCAGAATGAATGGGGTGAGGAATTCTTCTCCCAAAAAGAACGGGACCAACTAGCTCGAGACTTTATGCCGTGGGAGCGAGACTGCCGCATGAAGGGCATTCCATTGGTTGGAAAAGGCGTGGTCTTTCCGCTTCTTAATTGGCCCACATATAAAACAATAGATCTTGATCTCAAAAACAATGAAAAGCTTGAGCGATTAATCAGCTTTGACTTGGGGATTAAAAACGACCCCACAGTGATTAGCTTTTTCTTTAGAGATCCAGTGGCTGAAATGATTTACTTGCACAGACAAGTAACAGTCCCTATGGGTGAGACTCCAGACGAATATGTGCATTATTTGATGGACAATGAATCCAGAGGAGTGCCAATTGCTTTGCCGCATGATGCCGCCACTGCTGGACGATATACGCTGACGGAACAGTCTATTCGGGAAGTCTTTGAAGATACATATGGACTAAACTGTATTCCAGGTGCTATTCTTAACCCGCCAAATGATCAAGGCAAAGTCACTAACCACAAAGCATACGGAATCAATATAATGCGGATGGGTATGGAGCGTAGTTCTTTTATGATCAATGAATCCTGCAAAGCATTCCTTGATGAAGCTAGAAACTACGCCATTGATGACGCTGGGCGGTTTTCTGATCCTGATGATCACATTGACTCAGCCAGGATTGGCGTTTTGGCGCTGATCCAAGGGCACGGAGAATCTTTGGTCAGCAGGACAAACAATTTTGTGCAAAAACGCTTTAAGCCCATAGAGGGCAAGATGCAGAGGATTTAATATGCTGGACAAACAAAACATCGTTGTGGAAAGCTTGGAAAGTCCTCCCGGCAACAAAGGTATCGAGTACAAAGTAGCCCACGAAGCTTACTTGAAGATGGTGGATTACTTGAGACTGACTCAAGCTAAAAACACTCTTAATCGGATGACAGATTATCATTATTTGAACATCCCAGTATCCAACTCTACAGAACCTATTCGGGGTATTGACTATATTGCCCCAGTCGTTACCCCAGGCATTGATTATTCAACCGCTGTCATTACCAAAGGCTTGATGCCTGACGGTGAAGTTAACTTTGAATTTCAGAAGTTTAACGAAGCTGATGTTGGCTCAATGCAAGCCGCTGACATGGTGAAGTATTTTATCAACAGCAAAAACGATGCATACCAAATCATCCGTGATTGGACGCAAGACGCATTGCTCCACAAAAACGGCATTGTAATGATTTCTCCCATTCGGGAACCCATTACTCAGTACAAAGAAGTTGAAGGCACCAAAGATCAATTGCGATCTTTTGAAATCATGGCGGCTGACAAAGGCTTGACTACTAAGCGCCAGCAAATGCGCCGCATCGATGTCAACCTTGAAGGCGTGATGCAAGAAACCATGATGCCTGATGAAACAGGTGCATCTGTCGACATGGAAGACAGCATTAAAGCCAATACGGTATATCGTGCCAAATATAAAATGACTGGTTACTCCACCAACATCCGTATTAAGCACGTTGCACAACATTACTTTGTGTGTAACCCCACAATTCCTGGCATTCAAAACCAAGACTTCTGTGGTTTCTACCAGCCCATGACTATCCATGAGGCCAAACAACAATACCCGTACATTGAGCTTGAGTCATTTGCTGAACACGCCGCTTATGGCCCTGCCGGGGCTTACCAAGCTGGTGCTTTAGAAAACGATTTGGCACTCCACGCACGGGATTCAACCCCTGTTCCTGGTCAAGGCGTAATTGCGTCTGCTGGCGCTGATCGGTTTAGCCGTGTGGTTATGCTGACTACCTGCTGGATGCGCCGAGATGTAGATGGTGACGGGGAAGAAGAAACAGTAGAGATCTGCTATTCAGGTTCCTACATCCTGTACATCAAAGAAGTCGATTTCATCCCACTGGCAAGCATGTGCCCCAAACCTATTGTGGGCAACTTCTTTGGCTATTCCCAAGGTGAGCGTTTGGTTCCTTTGCAGGAATACAAGACCGCCATCAACCGTGCTGAGATTGCTTTTGCTTTGCAGGCATCTACGCCACGTATTGGTGTCAACCCAGAATTTATTGACGCTGAAGAAATACAACGTGGTGTATCTGCCATGTTTATTTTGGACCGCAAATTTGACCCGCAGAAACACGTATTTGAGTTTGCCCCAATGCAAGGCAACCTTGCGTATATACAAGACGCTATGGATCGGTTTGATGCCGACAAGATGGCAATGCTTGGCATGACCAACCCCAACGACACTCTCAATCCAGAAGTGATGAAGGACGGCAACAGCGGGTACAAGTTGCAGTTGGCTATGGGTCCAAATCAGTTGATCCAAGATGAGATGATTAAGAACTGCGCCATTGGTTTGAAGGACGCAATCTATATCGTCTGGAAGACCATGATTCAGTATTCTGATGATTACAACATCCAGCAACTGGCAAACGCTTGCATGGAAGGCCAAGATTTCCTTGATGCTAAGTCAATGGAAAACTACGACTTCATTGACCGCCGCATGATCAATATTGACATGGCTTTGGGATTTTTGTCCGAAGAAAACCGCCTAACCCGTCAACAACTGATCATCCAAGCTCAAACTGCATTTGCCCAGGCGCTTACTCAAATGTCGCCAGAAGTGCCTGAGTTGTTCCAAAAATTACGCCGTCCTTACGAAGACACGCTGTATGCCTTGGGTGTTAAACACTGCGATGCATACCTGCCCACTTTTGATGAAGCGGCAAAGATTGTCCAGGCCAAAATGGCTCAAGGCCCCAGCCCTGAACAGCAAGAAACTCAATCCAAGGTTGACCTTAACAAGTCAAAAGTGGAAGAGACTGCGGCAAAGACAGCCTTGTTGTACAAGCAAGCTGAAGACATCGACATGGATAACATGTATGAAGGCATTGCGGCAAAACGTGGAAAGTTGAGCGCCGTACAGATTGATTAAAGGATGGCAATGAATAGCATAGTAACTAAGATCAGAGAACACTTCAACCGAAGAACCAAGGGAATAGATGCACAAAAAGGGGGTAATCCTGAACAACGAACTCTAGTAATTCAAAACGGAGAGGCCGCAGGTCGGCTTTTGCGTAGCGAAGATTTTGCATTGATGTTTAACCTGTACAGGTTTGACATGTTAAGCCGCCTTGAAGATAGTAAAGGCGATTCAGAAAGAATTGAAAACGCATATTATGTTGCTGGAGTACGGGATTTCATCACCTTTGTTGAAAAGAGTGAATTTCTCGCTAAAGTGGCAAATAAAAATGTTGAAACTTTAACGAAAAAGGAATAGCATATGTCAGACGTTATCGAACCATCGACCGTCACAGAGCAAACTGGTAGCGCAAACCCAGTTGACGCTATTGCTGGAATGATTGCCGCCAACAGGCGAAACAATCCCCAGCCAAATGGTAGTCAACCGCCACCAGCGGGACAAGAAGGGAAACCTTCCCCCGAGGCGGCTCCTGATTCGGAGGCCGAACCTGAAAGTGTTGAAGGCGAAACTGAAGAAACTGTAGATGAAGAGAATAATGGCGAACCCTCCGATGGAGCTAGTGACCCAGTTAATTTCTTTGAGTTTGCAGATGAGAACCCAAATCTAAAACTGCGAATCCCTAATAAAAACGCCGAAGGTGGGTTTATTGAGATCACAGCTAAGAAAGCGGCAACTCTTCTTGGTCAAACCAGCGACATTGATGAAAATGCTCGTAAGCTTAAAACCGAACGTGCTGATTTTGAAGAGTATGAGGCAAAACGCCGAGGTGAACTTGATGGTTTACAAATTGGTTTAGAGTTAACGGTAGTCCCACAGCTACAAACTGCGGCTGACGAACTGGTAACCCTTCAACAATACAACCAGCAATGGCAACAAATCTATCAAAACGCTACTGATGACATCAGACGTAGCGAAGCAGAAGCGGCAATACGCCAAAACTCTGCACTGATAGAAGAGAAGTCATCGTTCATTAAAGCCAACCGCCCCAGAGTTGAGCAGTTTTTTGAACATCGATCTGCTTTTGTAAAAGAGCAGTTAGAACGGTCAAGACAAAGTTTTGCCGACAAAGAACTAGCCAACAAGGCAACTTTTAGCGAACTCCGTGATAAGTTGTCTAAAGAGTGGAAAGGTGCAAGCGGGTCATTTGTCCCTGGTGTCCAAAACATTGATTTGGTGTCCAGTGATGAATATCTCTTAGGTCTGATTCGGGATGGGATGAAGTTCCGAGAAGGACCCAAAGTGAAAAATGCAGGTGGATCTTTGGCGGCGGCTAGTAAGCCAACTGCCAGGGCTAAAACCTCACCCAGCACCCAAAACGAAGAACTTCAAAGGAAAGCGGCGGCAGGCGATAAGAATGCGAGTCGGGACCTTTTAGCAACAATGTTGGCGGCAAACAAACGCCGCCGATAACTCAGGAGTTTTTCAAATGGCTACTATTACCTCTGCGGCACTTGGTAACGGCAATGGCTCGTATACCACCGATATCGTTGTCAAAGACCTCGATATGACTGTCAGTAACTATGTTAAAGACCGCACCCCGGTCACTAACATGGCTATGTCCAAAAAACGCAAAGTCAATTCGACTCTGCACATTTGGCCTAATGACTTTTTCCGTACCCCTGCTTTGAACGCAAAATTGGAAGGAGCCGCTGTTGATTCAACTGCCGCCGCCTCTAATACCCGTGCAAACTTGGGTAACTACACTCAGATTTTCACCACTGTGATCGGCGCTACTGGCACCGCTCGTGCTGTTGAACAAGCTGGTGGCGACCCCCAGGCATATCAAGAAGTCAAGCAATTGACTGAGATCATGTTTGACGTTGAGTTGCAATTGGTTCGTGCTGACGGCGCTTCCATCAAGTATGCTGGTCAAGCCGCTACCCAAGGTAGTGGTGCCCCCAATACTGGTCGCCGTATGGGCTCGTTGTACGCTTTTGCAGGCACCCGCTCTGGTAACCCTACCAGCGGCACGGCAGTGTTGAATATTGCTACCTCTGACAGCAACGACACGACCTCTACCACTTCTACCAACACGCCTTTCAACGGTTCGTTGGCAAATGCTGGTTTGGGTTACTTCTCGTTTGCCAGCGGTCAGACCCTGCAACAGTTCAGCCCGTTCCTGTACAAGCAGTTGGTTACCACTGCCGAGCAACGCTTCAATGCCAAGATTACCAACATGGTAGTCCCCACATCGATGCGTACTCACATCAGTGACACCCTGCCTACCAGCCGTTCTATCAACCGTTTTAACCCGGCTGACAAGGGCGACACCATCGGTACGTATGAAGGCGACTTCAACTACACGTATCAGATCGATGACTGCTGGATCATGGACCAGACTGGCGCTGACAACACCTCCGTGTTGTTCATGAACCCTGATGTTATTCAGTGGGGTTCTTTGCGTGAGTTGGGCCCCAACAACGAAGTGTTCAGCAATGCTGACGCTTCTTTGGACCAGTACATCATGGAAGGCACCTTGATCGTGCGTAACCCTGCTGGTGTTGGCGTGTTGGCTGGCATCTCCCCCACGGGAGCCGCTGTGACCGCACCTCGTCCCACCGCTCAGTGCGCTCGTTATTTGACCTGATAGGTTCATTTCTGAAGGGGGTCCGAAAGGGCCTCCTTTGGAAAGGAGCAAAGCATGGAATTGAATTTAAACAATGAAGAAGCCAAGGTCAATGAAGATTACTATTTAAAAGGTAATCTTGAGGCTGGCATAGAAGGCGTTTTACGCAAAAATGATCAATTGTTTAATGAAGTCAAGTCTGGCACTTGGTCGCAAACATTTAAAACTGCCAACCTCAACTACAAAGTCGGCGCTCAAGATGGTGCCCGGTATGTTCAGTATGAGCAAACCAACATTGAAGCAGTAAAGCAGTTTTGCAAAGAGCGCCGGGAGTTTCATGCTGTCCACGGCACTGACAATCCATTCTTTGCTGGCACTGCACACATGATGCAACTGCCCAAGTGTTTTGCCCATGAAATTAGTTCCAAGTGGTTTAACAACCGTCCTTGGGAGTTGATCAAGCAGGAAAAAAAGGACAAGATTCTCTTTTACGCTATTGTCAACGAATACTATTCAGATTTCGTGTGCCACCCTAGCGGAAAAATCCCACTCCCCTATAATCCAGCAATACCTACAAAGTGAGGATTCGGTATGGCCCTATTCATTCAATCAGCTAATATCTTAGTTAGCCGAGTAGCACAGTGGATAGGCGCAATCCCATCAACAACTGGTATCAACGCCAGTTCAATCAATACGGGAACGGGAGTTATCACCACTTCTGCCGATCCCACTTCTGTTGTTCAAGTTGGCGACTTTATCGGCCCCAGTTTAATAAATAGCTACACCGTTGTTCTTGGTGTATCCAGCACAACCATCACAGTTAACGATCCAGATGGCGTGTGGACTGGTCTTACTTTGCCAACAGCTATTTTAAAGCTTCCCACCCAGTCTTCTATTGAGATTCAGTCTTGTATTCAGTTTGCTGAACTAAAAATGCGAACGATTGAGTTGCCTGCATTGCGGACAAACCCATATGGTGCCAATCCTACCATTTTGACAACAGATACAAACGGCATGGCTCCTATCCCTGCGGATATGAACTGGCCTATTTTGTTCTTTCAAGAGACACCCAATACCAACGTGGCACCTGGGACTCCAGCGGCATCTATGGGCCCTTGGATTATTTATGACCGTGTTGGCGACAGAGAGATCATTCGCCGCCGCATGATTGACCAACTGTATGTTCGTCCTTTTGGCGTTCCACGGGTAATCCGTGCGTCATTCTCTGAAGTTGGTCCTAACTACGTGTTTACGCCAAATCCTGGTGCAAACGTAGAAATCAAGGCTTACTACACACGCACTTTTCCATTCTTGTTTAGCCCCACTGGTGACGCAATCAGTCCTATTGTGCAAAACAATGGTGCGCTTGCATCTTTTCCTGAAGGCTATTTCTACGGTACTCTTGAATCGTATTACGACAAGAACAAAAACGTAGATGAAGCCCAGAAGTGGAAGACCAGAATTGATGAGGCTTATGGTTTGATTGAAGATCAGAACTTCAAGGATAAATGGCGTGGCGGTGACCAACACCTCACATCAGAATTCCAGCCCCGTGATTACAGATATTCGTTCAAGTAAGGAGCATCATGGCAACAGGTGGTCTTTACGGAAGCAGTGCATCAGGGACTGTTGCGGCATCCACAGGTGCAGAAAGTGCTGGCCTGTACGGCAACCCTACTGCGCTTGGTGGAACTTATTTTGAATACCTCATATTTTTAGAAAGCGCCACCAACCCTGGTACGCCCACGGGTGGATCATGGAGCTTTGTAACCAATTTAGGAACACCTCCTACTGGCTGGAGTAACACGCCACCTGCAAGCCCAACTACCATTGTTTGGCTGTCTATTGCGCTGGTTAACTCAAGAGATACATCAGCACTGGTTTGGTCAATTCCTGGTCAGATTTTTAAGCAAGGTCCAACAGGGCCTACAGGTCCTTTAGGTCCCACTGGTCCACAAGGGCCAACAGGCAGTACTGGCCCAACTGGGGCGGCATCAACTGTTACTGGTCCCACGGGATCTACTGGCCCAACAGGACCTACTGGAGCCACAGGCCCTACTGGCCCTACTGGGTCTACGGGAGCCGCTTCTACAGTTACTGGACCTACGGGTCCAACAGGCGCTACAGGTCCTATTGGGTCTACAGGTCCTACTGGTGATACGGGAGCTACGGGTCCTACTGGTCCTCAAGGCATTCAAGGCGTAACTGGACCTACTGGCTCAACGGGGCCAACTGGGACACAAGGTATTCAGGGTGTTACTGGACCCACAGGCGCTACTGGACCTACTGGAGACATTGGCCCTACTGGCCCTACAGGTCCTCAAGGTATCCAAGGTGTCACAGGGCCTACGGGTCCCACGGGCGCACAAGGGATTGAAGGGCCAACAGGGCCTACGGGTCCGACAGGTGCGGCATCTACTGTTACGGGGCCAACTGGGCCAACAGGTCCCATAGGTCTTACTGGCCCTACGGGTGCAACTGGTCCAACAGGCGGTACGGGTGCTGGTGGTGCTTTGGGATACTACGGATCTTTTTACGACACCACTAATCAAACAACCACAGCAAATACAGCTACCGCTGTTACGCTAAACACAACTTCTGGCTCCAATGGAGTAACGCTTACATCATCTAGCATTTGGAAGTTTTCTTATGCTGGCACGTATAGCATTATCTTTTCTGTACAGCTTACCAATCACAGTACTGCAATAGGAACCACTCAGTTTTGGCTAAAGAAAAATGGAGCCAATCTTGCTGACACAAACACGCATTTTGATGTTCCAGACAAACAAGGAAGTGCTTATTCATCTGAAGTTTTGACGGTAAACTTTGTTTTAGACGTTGCCATTAATGATGAATTTCAGCTTTTTTGGCAAACAACAAATGCAAACGTATACATAGAGACACTTGCGGCGGCAGGGACTTACCCAAGAACTCCATCAGTCATTCTGACGGCTACGCAAGTCATGTATACCCAGCTTGGCCCAACTGGTCCAACTGGACCCACAGGCCCTATTGGAGCAACAGGACCAACTGGACCTACGGGAGCTACAGGCCCCACGGGACCAACGGGTGCAACTCCAGCTATTGGCGGGGCAACCACTCAAGTGCAATACAACAACGCTGGGTCTTTGGCTGGGTCAGCTAATCTGACATGGACTGGTACTCAACTGGCTGTTATTGGTAGCATCAACGCTACTACAGGCATTTCTGGGGGTACATTTTGACTACAGCAGGTTTTTACGGGGGAAACTCTGAATCCGTTGGTTTGTATGGGAATACTTATACAACTGGCGGCACGTACTTTCAGTGGTTTGTATTCCAAATAAGTGCATCTCAGCCTGCTACACCAACTGGTGGCTCATGGAGTTTTTCTACTAATACTGGAACGGCTCCATCTGGCTGGACATCAAATCCACCTACTGCGCCAACAAACCTTATTTGGGCATCTTTTTCCATTGTTGACAGTAGAAGTACATCTGCTTTAACTTGGTCAGTCCCAGGTCAATTTGCGTATTCCAGCGGTGCTGGTTTGCCTATCTTGTCTGGAGCATCTGCTCCTACATCAGGCGATGGTGTTGTAAACCAGATTTACATTCAACTAACAACTCCTCAACGAATTTGGTTCAAAGAGTCTGGCGGTTGGGTTGAGGTTGTTGGCCCCAACAGTTACGTTAACTTTGTTGATGCCCAAACTATTGGTGGGGCAAAGACTTTTAGCTCTCAAATACAAGGTAGCATATCTGGAACATCTGCCAACGTAACTGGTATTGTTGATATCACAAACGGCGGTACTAGTTCAACATCAGCAAGTGCGGCAAGGACTGCTTTGGGGTTGGGTACATCAGCAGATGTGACGTTTAACACACTGACAGCAACAACTGGAATTTCAGGCGGCACGTTCTAAGGAAAAAACATGGCGGCAACGAACTACACACCTATCCAGCTTTACTACTCAAGCACCACAACCAATGTTCCGTTGGCGGCTAACCTTGCGTCTGGTGAATTGGCAATCAACACTTTTGACGGCAAACTGTTTTACAAAGATAGCACTGGCGTTGTCCAAGTAATTGCTACTAAAGGCGCTGGGTCAATTGGTGGATCAAACACTCAAATTCAGTTCAACAACAGCGGTGCTTTGGGTGGTTCTGCCAATCTGACATGGGACGGGACATATCTCACGGCAGGATCGATCAAGAACAGCGCCCTGACATCTGGTCGGGTGACCTTTGCTGGCGCATCTGGCTTGTTGAGTGACAGTGCCAACTTGGCTTGGAACGGATCAACTTTTGCCATCACTGGCAACTTGACTGCAACAACCGATTCAATCTTCAGTTCAACTGGTGCATTGACAATCAGCAAGGGGACCACTGGTGAGCGACCAACTGCGGCAAGTGGAATGCTCCGCTTCAACACCACTACAACTGAATTTGAAGGCTATAACGGAACTGCATGGGCTTCTGTGGGTGGTGCGGCTTTAAGCAACGACACAAGCACGGCAACCGATGTCTATCCGTTGTTTGCAAACGCTACAACTGGAACGGCATCAACGCTGTTCACGGGCAATGCGTTTCTTTTGTACAAGCCAAGCACCGGGGAACTTAAAGCAAGGGTTCCTGTTGCCTCCAACGGGATTGTGGTGAACAGCCTGACTGTGGCTACCAGCTACACAATTGCGGCGGGGTTCTCAGGCTCATCCGCAGGCCCGATCACTATTTCTGGCGGCGCAGTCGTGACGGTTTCCAGCGGCTCACGCTGGGTTGTCCTTTAAGGAAAGAATATGAGTTCAATTGTTG
>Ga0247723_1001872_pt1 | contig 11828 bp, 8 predicted proteins | sample MSEWelMarce5H_FC_FD_189079 | JGI IMG/M metagenome (GOLD analysis project Ga0247723, IMG submission 189079) | Subsurface sediment microbial communities from gas well in West Virginia, United States - MSEEL Well Study Marcellus 5H_FC | ecosystem: Environmental > Terrestrial > Deep subsurface > Rock...
ATATATAATTGGAGAGAATATCTTTATTCCTCCAAAAAAATGTTTATCAAATATGAAAATTTACAAAATCCGGTTTAATACCGACCACACCCGAGATCAGAGCTTACCCAAATGGAGAGTGTTTCTGTGTAATACCAAAGGTGAACCATTCCAAACTTACGAAACAACCTTATTGGTAGATGGAGTGTGCTCAGAGGGTCCTAATGTCCGAACTTTTACATCGATAGACCAAATGGTCACGGGCGAGACCAAGTATCATTTGGCTTATGAGTGCTCCACTATGAAATTAGCGGAGTCTGACAATCAATTAACAGCAATTTTCGAATAATCATGATAATAGTACTATTTGGGCAGCCTTGCTCTGGAAAAACTACAATCTCAAAAAGAATAAATCACTGGCTAAGAAGTCAGCCTGGTAAATGTAGAATTCATTTTATGGACGGAGATTCTTTTAGAAGGATCTTTACTAACAAGGATTATTCTAGAGATGGAAGAATGAGAAATCTAAATCTAGCTTCTCATATAGCTCATTACGAACATAGCTTAAATGACGTAGTTCTGATGAGTTTTATATACCCATATAAAGAATCTAGATCTTTCTTGGATGATCTAACCGATCATGACATAATGTGGGTGCATCTCCATTATGATACAGAAAATGATCAGAGGGGAAGAGAGAATTTCCACGTTACTGATTTTGATATCCCCGAAACACACGAGATTGATGTGTCAATCGATACCACGCTTAAATCAGAGGATGAGTGTTTTGAAGAGATTAAAAATACCTTCATGACTAAATACAGAAAATTTTATAACCAACTACAATGAAATATGCAATGTTTATCGGGCGATACCAGCCCCTCCACGATGGCCACATCTGGCTTTTCGAACAAAAAATAAATGAAGGAATTCCGGTTCTGATCTGCGTGAGAGACGTACCAACTGACGAGAAGAATCCATGGACTGCTGAACAGGTTGTTGAAAATATCAATTCCAGACTTAAAGAATGGGTTGATGCTGGGCACTTGAAAGCAATGGTTCTTCCTGACATCGAAGGTGTTTATTACGGCAGAGATGTTGGGTATAAGGTAGAGCAATTGCAAGCTCCTAGCGAAATACAACAGATATCTGCTACCAAGATCAGGAAGGAAATGGGTCTATGATAATTAAGATCCCGATAATAAAGACAATAACTTATCGTATACTTGGTACACTAGTTAGTTTTGGAATAGCATTCTTTTTTACCGGCGATCTTACCATAGGTGCATCTTTTGCTGCAGGTGATCTTTTATTAAAACCTCTACTCTATTTTTTCCATGAGATAGCATGGAATTCTTACCTTAAAAAATAAGAAAAGGTGCCTCTGAAAAGAAGGCACCTTTTTTGTGTGGATATATAACTAAAGAGCTGTCTCATAATGACCTTCTATCCAGAAAATCGTTTCCCAAAAAAAGGCCTTCCAGTTTATAATGGAGAAGGCGACCAGAGAAATATAACAGATCCTCGGTTTGCCTATCAGGATGGGCTAGAAAATACAAGAAAGTACCCTGATACGTCCACAGATAACATATATGGAACTACTGGTGCTGCATGGGCAAGAGCACTCCAACTAGGATGCGACCAATATCACGAGCACATCGTAAATAATGCTACCTACTACAGACCCTGTGTGGACACTGCTTCCTATGAGTTAAGATTGGAACAATTAGATTCTGCTCTTAATTTCACCTATATAGGTAACTATAGGGTTTTAACCTGGGACACACCGTATAGAAATCTCATATCTTTTAATGGTTGGGTTCTGGACACAGGTACAGTTACAAACGTAGGTCCTATAGTCGATTCTGAAGATATCCTTATAGATTTTAGATATAGTACGGATGGTAAAAATTGGAGTCTCTGGGAGAATGTCGGAAGTGCAAGATCTGGACCATCAAGGAGCTGGCAGTCTGGGAACAAAGCTGCTCTGTTCGAGATACCATTGGATCCGGATTTACCTTTTTATCCGGAGATCAGATTCACCTCTGTTTTATACAATGATGACGGAACGATTATTTATCAAACCGATGAACCGATTGATCCTAGCGTTGTTATAGTTTCGTTTGAATTGGACGTAACGTATAAGCCAGAACCTCTGGGCCCGGTAGGTTTAACGTATAAAAGACCTGCACCAGCTTGCAGTAACGAGAAGAGCAACAGACCTATTATCTTCGACGATAAGCCTTTTACATTTAGACCTTACGCAGTTAACACAGCAATAAACTTATATAGCGATCTTTCCAAGATAGTTAATAAGGTATTTGGATTTGAAGTTAATTATTATTCAGTCCAGCCACAGGCTAGGGGTAAGGATGTTGTCCTTAAAGAATATACCGTTTACGATGTCGTTGATGAGCAATGCGTAAAGGTGATGGTTCCTAATAACCAATTCCCAGACAACAAGATTAATTTTGATCCATTTGGATTACAGTTCGAAGAACCATTTGAGATTCATATAGATAAATCAGTTTTTGAATCGGCCTTTGGTAAAGGATCACAGCCCAGAAAAAGAGACATCATATATTTCCCTCTAACGAATAGGATTTATGAAATAAATTCAACTTATTTCTTTAGAGATTTTATGAACCAGCCGGTTTATTTTAAAATAGAGCTTAAGAAATATGAGCCTAAGAGCAACACTTATTTCCAAGATCCTGCTTACAAAGAGGAATTGGATGGTATTTCTTTAACTACCGAGGGACTATTTGGTGCTGAAGTAAAAGGCCAGGAGGAAAAAGCTACTAAGCCACAGCAATATTTCATAGCCAATACTGCTTTTGAAAGCGATCCTGTTAGATCCTATCTATATCCAGGATTACCTGTGGTTGATTATGAACTAAATAATAACTGGACTATAGTATTGAATAACTATTACGATCTAAACGCAGCTTTTGTAAGTGATAGCGAATTCCAATATGAGCCAAATCAATATAGAACCGCTGGTGTCTATAAATTCCTACCTTCAATCGGTGCAACCGGAGAAGCATCTTACACCGCCTGGTTTAATATTAGGAATTATTTGGACAAGACAGCATTTGCACCAAAAGCACCCCTTCCTCTAGTCATAACTATTGACGAGATTACGGAAACAACTGTAACGTATACAACATTCCCTAAATTTCATAAATTGCAAAAGTGGATATCCTATGATTCAGATCCTGAAGGGTATGTAGCTATCAAAGGGGATATTAACTTCTCTGGAGGATTTAGGGTTCTAGAAGTTATAGATGAGTATAAATTTAAGATAGTTAGACCTTCACCACTAACACCAAGCACTACGCAGGTTTGGAGGATGCAAAAAGCCCAATCCAGAAATCTACTTTCAGGCTTGTATTCAGAACTTGACAGCGAGGGAATTCCTTATGTAGCAGGATTGAGAATAGATCTAGTTCACTCTGGATCAAACACTCCGGCTGTAACTAGCTATATCAATCAGGGGTCTTTCTTAATAAGAATCAATGGTCTTGAAATAAATTCAGCTTTACAGTATGAGAATGACTATGGTAGTTGGTATGGTGTGGTTGTTAACTTCTCTAATAAGTATAAACAATTAGGAGTTAACGTGTGGGCTATAGCTTCCGACCCTTCAATACCGGCGGATCAAGGATCAGGATTAGTTAAGGTTCACGAGGATATAAGAACATTAATACAGACATATACCTTTGCAGCTCCATCTAGTATCATTACCGATAATGACAATCCTTTATACGGAACTCAGGAGTTTGCATACAAGGTTTATACCGGACCTATGTGGCTTTCTAATCTGAGATTGATGAGTGGAATGATAGATATAGAGCGCCAATCAATATTTTTAAACCAGAATGTTGTTAGAGATGCACAGAATGCAATCTTTATAGACAACGCTAAACCACAATTGAAAATGCCAAGATTCGCAAGAAATCGATAATCTTATGCCAAGAAGAAAACCAGATCCTGCAAAGCAGGAGCAAAAAAAAATCAAGGATTCTCTAGATAGCTTACTAGAGGATGGACACCATTTTGCTGTAGATCGTTTAGATCCTACTGAAATGCCACCCATGAAAAGTCTGGCCCCGATGGATTTTACCAAGGAGCAGATCCTTGCAATGAGTGACTCCAAGAACTATCTGGATCAGATGGTTAATTTTTACTATGGTAGCGAATTGGGTGGTAACACAGATCACCTATCTCAGAAGAAAAAGATTGATAACATGCATCTCTCTTCCATATTGCTGCAAATGAAAACAACACAGCATGCTATCCTTAAGATTATGGAGGAAATAGAAATGGGAAATATGCAACCCAGGATGCTGGAGGTACTAGCACAGCTACAAGGACAGCTTGTTAGCTACTCTAAGGAATATCAGAATTTTGTCAAATCAATGGAGGAAAGCTATAAGATACTTAAGATAGAATCCGAACAAAAGATGGCTGCTGGTGCAGCACAAGTTAGGGAAGAGGAGGATGGAAGTCTTTCCGTTGATGCAAACACCTTTGGTACATCAATAGGCGGATCATCTGCTAATGGTGGAATAAAAACCAGAGGCACTAAATCACTAATGGAAAATCTCCAAGGAATGTTATCTGAGGAAATCCAGGATATCCCAGACGAAGACGTTGAAGAGGAAGATGAGATGACAACTGTGGATGCTAGAAGAAAACTCCGGACTGAGATGGAGAAAAAAATTGAAAACAAGAAGGAATCTACTACTAAGCTAGATGACGATATTCAGATTGGCGATGAACTATTTAATTAATAAATCGCATGAGAAGCAACAGAAAAAAGAAAAAACAGGTCGTTGGAACGAATCCATTTGGTGGATTTCAACCATCAGCTGGTAATGTACAGCCGACCACTAATGTTTTCGGTACTCCAAAAACAAATACAACTAATCAGCAGGCCGATCAGGAAAACACTAATGTATGGACAACTGAGAAAGTCGATGAGCTATTAAGACTTGTTGATGACGAGGGACTAGATTTTAAACAGATAGCCAATCCATTTTTTGACGGTAATCCTGAATATAAAGCGCCTAATGTAATTTGGGAATACACAGCACAAGAATTAGACGAAGTAAAGAAGTGTGCACAAAGTGCAGTCTATTTTGCTAAATATTGTCAGGTTATGACTGATGATGGATTAAACTACATCAGACTTAGAGATTACCAGGTTTCGGTATTAAACCAATACCAAAAGAATAGATTCAATGTATTCCTGGCTCCTAGACAGGTTGGTAAGTCTATCACATCAGCTATTATTCTAGTTTGGTATCTATTGTTCAATCACGACAAAAATGCCATGATATTGGCTAACGTAGGTGATACAGCTATAGAACTTATGGATAAGATTAAAGCGATTGTCAGAGGACTTCCTTTTTTCCTTAAACCTGGTATGATAGTTAATAATGTAATGAAAATGCAATTCGATAACGGATGCAGAGCAATTGCAAAAACAACTACAAAAACATCAGCTATTGGTTTTACCATCCACTTTCTATACATGGATGAGTTTGCACACATTCATCCCAACTTCATAGAATCATTCTTTAGATCAACTTATCCTACGGTTTCATCATCGAAGGTGTCAAGGATCATTATTACTTCAACCCCAAACGGGATGAATAAATTCTATGAGATATATCAAGCTGCTCTAGAGGGAGACAATACATTCTACCCTATCAGGGTTGATTGGTGGCAAGTTCCTGGGAGAGACGAAAAATGGAAGCAAAACGAGATAGCTAACCTTGGTTCGGAAGAGCTATTTAACCAGGAGTATGGTAACCAGTTTTTAAGTTCTTCCTCTTTACTTCTTGACTCTACAGATCTTAAAAGAATAAAAAACAATTCAGCTGAATATGTTTGGAAAGAGATCGGACCTCTGCATGACAGGGATTTCAATTACGAAAATCTATCATGGCACCCTAAGTTTGATGTCGATTCTATGTTTGAAAGCGGAAGGAAGTTTGTTTTTAGCGTTGATATTGCTGCTGGAAATAGCGGTGACTTTACCGTTGTCAATATTTTTAAAGTGGTTCCATTGCCTAAGCAAGTCATTCAAGATATGGACGAAAATGATTATCAGGACGAGAGTGATTTCTTTGGACTACTGCAGGTCGGTATACTGAGGGATAACCAGATGAAATTAGAAGATCTTAAAAAATTTCTAGAGGTAATGTGTCTAGAAGTATTTGGTCCTGACAATGTTAAACTACTTGTTGAGATGAATTTTAAGGGGGAGTTGCTATTTGAAAAATTGACTAGCAATGAAGATTTCTATGAGGAAATATTTGTTTTCACCAAGCAGTCCGAAAATGCAAGACAGCTAAAGCCAGGCATAAGATACACAAACGATAAAGTTAAGCTAAAATACTGCGAAAATCTCAGAACGTATGTTAAGAAAAGTAGAGTAATGCTGAATGACCAGAAGTATACAATACCTGAAATGTTTACGTTTGGTATGAATAATAGGGGATCTTATTCCGGAATGGGATCACATGATGATGTAGCAATGACTGTTGTGAATCTGGGTGCAATCTTTGATAGTGAGGAATTTGCACAGCTAGCTGGAGAGCTATATGACGATCTCCACATGGAAGATTATAAATCGGTAATCGAAAGCAAGCTACAAGATGATGATGTTTCTCCTGCAGATCCCTGGGGAAGACCATCATACAACACCAAACAGGGAGGGGATTTTAAGAGTTTCAATGATTTGATCTAGAAACTCTGAATAACCAAGACGGAGGACTGATATATAGCAACAAGTCTTGTTGCCTTTAAACAAAGGGCAAATCCAAGATATATAAAGCGAAAATAAATAGTCACGAATGGCACAAAAAGTCAAAATTGATCTTTCTCAATTCAAGGCCTCAGGAGTTTATACCCTAGAATTCGACTCGTCACAAAGCGTAGTTTTAACTTCGCAAACGATTCGTTTGGTAGTGGGATTCTCAAATGTAGGTCCTTTCAACACAGCGGTATTCTTACCAGATGCTAAAACCGCAGTGGCAATTTTTGGTGAAATAGACCGAAGTCTTGAAAATAAGGGATCATTCTTCCAAAGATCGATCTTAACATGCTTACAGCAAGGACCGGTGTTTGCACTGAATCTATTGAGATTAAATAACGATCTGGATAGCTCTAATCCTGATATCGTTCCTTATCGTAGTTACTCGGTAGATACGGAAGAAGCCAATGGAGTTTTAACAGAAAGACTTTACAGCTCTTACTACAACAAAGAACGCCTTTGGTATGCAGACCCTGAATATTTCTTGGCAACAAGATCTGTAGTAGATCAAAGCTATCTTCTGAATTTTGTAAACCTTGGTCAAAAGCCAATGTCCATTATTCTAAGAAAATCTACTGATTCTACAGCACCTTTGCTAGGATATAACATCTTTGCAATAGATTGGTACGGAGCAAACAACGTTCCTTCCTTTATGAATCCGTATGATTATATAGAGGATTATTTTATTGATGCCATTGCTATTAGCGGAGACTGGACAGATTACACTGCTTTAAGCTTAGACCCTAAATGGAGCTCATATTTTACTCCTAATGGATTTATTAAATCAAGAATGGATTCATTCTTGAATAACCAAGACGTTAATATAGTAACAACCGTAACCGGATGTATTATTCCGGACTTCGTGGATCTAAATGGTGTTAACCAATACATCCAAACCCTGGTTAATAATAACACTGCATCAACAGGTTTATTCTGTGCAGTAAATGAACAGGCAATGGATGATATCTGCAACAATGCTTCTAGAATAGATCTTGTTGGTAATCATTTGATCGACGAATTAACTGGAGATCGTGATCTTTCTAGTCCTAACCTTAACTTCCTAAGTTACTATCAGCCACTATTGGCAGATTTACTTTATACACAAAACGTATATGGTGTAACTGGCTTTGGCGGATCAACAGGCGCAACCGGAACAGGTTTAGAATCTGGTACTCTTTTCATAGCTAATGGAACTACTGGCGGATCTGCTGGTATGACTGCAGCTTATTTCAATCCTTTCAGCTTCGATTTAACAGACGGTGGATTACACTATCTTCAAACCAATGCTACTGGACCAACTGGTGCTAGACTTGCTTTACAAAACTTCCTTACAGTTACAGCTGCTGAGGATGCTTATATCGTTGGACAGGTTACAGGTATCTCTGGATTAAGCGGACCAACAATCAACCTATTCAATGAGTTTGATTACGTTAAATTAGAGGTTAAAGCTGTTACCGAGGTATCTGGACAATTAAGAATTTCTTATACGCATCCTTTGGATAATGCTTCTTATTACGCACAAGGGATTAGAATTACCCCATCAAGTAAACTTGCTGGATATCAGGCTGAACCCGGAGACGCAAGTACACAACCTACTTTATTCAACAATGCTTACCAATTTGGTGTATGGGATACAGTTACAAGAGACGTGGTTTCATCTCCTAATGGAGCTACAGGTCCTGCAATACCAGGTGGAACAGCATATACCTTAGTAGGTGGATCAAACAGTCAACTCTACTATGATGTTGTTTATAAGAATTTGCAAGACGGAGATACCTATTGGTTAAATAGCTCAGGATCACAAATTAGATACATTGCATCTTCAACCACAGTAGATAAAGATCAGTTCGGAATTTCTTACACCCGTGCATACTCTAATGTTTCATTGGGAGAAACAACTCAAACTGATGTTGCTGCATTCGGAGCAACCTATTCTTCTGCAAACGTAGGAACTCCAGTTAGCGCTGGTAAATTCGACATCATTTCAGATGTTGGGTCTATTAACAGCTTCGTTAACGTTATCACCAAGGTTGATTCTGTTACATTTACTTGTTCTTCAGTTCCTGATTCACCAATCTCTGTTGGAGACCTATTGGTTTCTACCGACCTTGATATCTGCACAGTAGGAAACACTAATAGACAAAATCGTTTAACTAAGGTATTAACAGTTAGCCAAACAACTACGGAGGGAGTTATTAGAGTTACGACTGCTCGTCCGATACTTTATTATTCTTACTCAGAGAATGGTTCAAGCGGTATCAGAGTTCAGAAGTTCAAGTCTATCCCACAATTTACTAGATCTTTTGACTTTACTTACCTAAGAGGATTTACAATGACCGACTACCATCGTCCGAATGGAACAGATGCTAGAATAAGCGAAATCCTTGATGTAATGTATACAACTAGCATAGCAGCAACACTTGCTTCTAAAGACGTTATTGCTTACCGTTACATCATTGATACATTTAGCGGACAGATACTTCCTAATTCTAAATATCAGTTGAGCTTATTGGCTCAAAGAAGACAACAAGCATTGGCTTTGATTAATGCTCCTTCTATGGCTCAATTCCGCGCATCTACTGATCCTAGATTTACCGATGCACCTACTGCTACTGATCCATATCCAGCTTTACAATCTAGATATATTGCAGACGGCGGTAATCTTGCATTGAACCCTACCTACACTTTCAGTCTTCCTTCAGAAGCACAGGGTGCTAAATTCGCAGCTTTCTACACTCCCTATATCACTATAAGAGAGAATAACAGAAATCTGAATGTACCTCCTGCAGCTTATGTTTCGAATAACTTCGTTCTTAAGTTCTCAGCTGGACAGCCTTATGCTATCGTAGCAGGACAAAAAAGAGGGGTAATCTCGGGTGCAAATGTAGTAGGTGTTGAATATGACTTTACAGATGACGACAGAGGATACTTAGAGCCTTTTGGATTAAATCCGATTATCAAAAGAAGAGGGTTAGGTGTAGTTATCTTTGGTAACAATACTGCTTATCAGCAAGTTAGTTCTGCATTTGGATTGGTTCACGTTCGTGATCTTTTGATCAGCGTTGAGACCGATACTATCCAAATCCTTTCTAACTACTTATTTGACTTCAATGAGGACTCAGTACGTCTTGAAATTAAGACACTGGTAGACAATTATCTTGACGGAGTTAGATCAGCTGGAGGTATTTATGCTTACCAGGCTATTATGGACGCTTCTAACAACACCCCTGCAGTCATTGATATGAACATGGGTATTATTGATATCATAATAGAACCAGCAAGAGGAATACAGAAATTTGTAAATAGAATTACTGTAACAAAAACTGGTGGTATTGCTTCTGGAGGATTCACAACCTTCGGATAAGACATACTAGTAAACAATTATAAAAATAAAGGCTTAGATTTGATCTAAGCCTTTATTTTTGTATTCCCATTTATAATTACCGTAATCCCAGAGCTTATAATATCCCCGGGTCGTCATTATATCGCTTTCCGATAAATTTGGATCTTCCCCTTCGCTAACTAGTTTATCTTTTCTGAAGTTGAATCTATGGAATCTGATATTACCTTTGCACCAGTAATAATTTGGCTTAGGTTTTTCAATCATCTCAAACCCTAGCTTTTCGTAAAGATTACCTGCATGCCAATCATTATCCTGGTATGATGCAACCGAGCTAAAATTATAATTAGCTATAAAATGTGAAAATAGCTTAGATGCTCCGCCGATAACTTGTGTGTTTAATTTATTACAGAATCTAAGCATCTCATATTTTCCTGACTCACTATTTTGACCTAGCACTTTCCTTCTTGATCCAAAAGTCATTATGGAAACAAGATTATTCTCGTAATATAGTCCTATCTTTATTTTGGATGGAACGTATCCCTGTATATGATTATTTACCAGGAATTCCCTTTCGTCCGAAGGAGACATAGTCGAAACTGTACATTTTCTTGCATATATTCTATACCCATTAGCAATAGCAGAAGATATCCTGCTTTTCATTATATCTTTTTTTAATACCCAATCATCCTCCCATATATTGTATACCAATATTCCTTTGTCTTTTAAGAAATCTTTTTTTGAGATATTCCCCATTTTTCCCTTGAATATCTCGCTGTGCCAATATACGCCGTCAAATTCGAAAGCAATATTTAGGTCCGGCAAAAAAATGTCTATTTCTTTTTTGCCTATAGATATGTTCCTATAATTCTTTATAATATCCCCATTGTAGATACCCCTTATATAATCATATACCTCAATTTCTGATTTGGATTCCGACACAAGTTTAGGGTTACAAGTTAAGCATGGGTTTATACCTGCTGAGATATTCTTTGAGAAAAATGACGATGAAAAAGAACTCTCCCGATTGCATTCTTTGCAGTAGATTGTTGCCTGGTCGTCACCATACCCAGTTTTTAATACCTCTATAGGGATTGAATGTTTTTCTATTAGATCGTTTCTTTTTTTAGAATTAGACTCCGTGATTCTCTCGGAGATATAATCCCTATTCTTCTTAACCTTTAGCCAGCTGGTCTCGCCAAATCTTTCAATATTAGTTTTTCTCCCCTTTTCTATTACATCTTGACTTTTTCCTGGGTTATCTACCCCATACTTTTCTATAGATGATCTCTTGAAATCTTCCTGGAACTCCTTTGTTGCAAATAAATGTGTTACCCCGTAATTCTCCAGATAAAAATTTTTAACTGATTCCACGTTGCATTTGGTTGAGCATTCCAAATTTCCACATGTTTTATTATATCCCTTCTTAAGATTTCTCCATCCTCTTGGATTACCGCATTCGCACAGATTTATCTTCTTATCTGAGAATAAGTAGTTCATTCTCTGAATGATACCTGCTTCAGGGTATAACTCATTAATCACTTCGGTTTCAGCCATTAATCGATCGTAAAGATCCTTTCTGTTCTTACACCATTTAGGAAATGTGTTTGACTTTATCGTCCCCTCTACCAAATCCTTGTATTTTTCCCTTAATATCTCTAGTTCCATTTATCCCTCTTGGGC
>Ga0247723_1001873_pt1 | contig 11825 bp, 17 predicted proteins | sample MSEWelMarce5H_FC_FD_189079 | JGI IMG/M metagenome (GOLD analysis project Ga0247723, IMG submission 189079) | Subsurface sediment microbial communities from gas well in West Virginia, United States - MSEEL Well Study Marcellus 5H_FC | ecosystem: Environmental > Terrestrial > Deep subsurface >...
TTATCTTATTATCGATAGGATATTTAATGTGTGCAATTCGCTACACTTGAATGATATTCTGCTTACAAGCGATTAACTGAGGAGAATGTATGAGCAAGCACACACCGTCAGCCAGCGAAGTCGGTAGAGATACCATTTCGTTTTCTGTGTCACATCCAGTGGTAGAGAGTCTTGAGCAGCGCATCGAGCAACTAGAGCGCGAGAATGCGGAGCTGCTGAATGCCATAAAAAACTACATAGCCGTTGATGGGTCAAATGGAAAATACAGCGCAATTTCTTTTTATGATGCAAAGCAAGCGCTTGACATAGCACTAGCAAAAGCAGAGGGCAAGTAGGGCGCAGCGAGTGCTGCAAGTTGTTAAATTTACTTTTTGAGGATTGAGTATGCAAACACTGAGAAAGTTGAAAGTTCTTTACTGGTTTGCAGTAAACGCATTCTGCGAATGGAAAGCAGAGATATGGGATAAGGATTTGGATGAGCGGTTTTGCTGTGATGGTCAAATGTGCGGCTGCGGCGGAAGTACAGTGGGCGAAACATTCGGGCTTATGAAGCGAGGCAAAAGTGACATTTAACCCTGCAATAAGCGGCGCTTGATTGCGTTGTTATGCGTAAACATTAAACATAGGGGCTAGACATATGAACGCACAAACCACAGATATTACATACCCTGTTGTCATAAGCAATGGCGAGTTTATTGCTACGATAAAGCTGCCAATAGAATTAAAAGAAGCAGACGCTAAAAAGATATGCGCTGTAATCATGGCGCTAGTTGACGCATAACCCCAAGCTAACAGGTGAGCAAATGAACGAAGTGAATGAAGCGAGTCCAGCGAGTGAAACGAGCGATGTTGAGCGAGTTGTTATACGTAACGGCTATGAAAGACTGTGGCGCTGGTTTGGGTTAAGCCGCGCAAGCTGGCTAACAATGCCAAGAATTATGATGCACGAAATGCCGGATGAGTGGCAGGGCAAAATGGCGGCATTGTGTGAAGAATGGGACGAAACATGGGATAGCCATGAAATGCCAGAACCGCATGTATCTGCAAAGAAGAATGGAAAGTTTACCCGTTGGCCGAGCTGGTTGCTGTGCTACAGACACCCAGATATTGATAAAGTAAATGCGCTGCGAAACAGTGACGCATAACACGCAGTTATATCGCATTGGTATACATAACTCTGGAATAAGCTAATGAGGCATTGATATGAAAATATACATAGGTTTTATAGCTGGATTAGTAATTGGTATAGCCGGATACGCCTATGCTAACTACTTGATAAACGGGTACAATAGAGAGCTTATAGCTAAGGCACAGATAACGCAGATGGTTGAGATTAAACGACAATGTGATAGTAAATTCCCGCTATTGCTGGATAATACGTTTTATGAGTGTAAGTATCTGAGAAAATTCAAATGAAAAACTGCCCTAAATGTAATCAGCCCGACCCTGCTCCTGTTTGGAATGCTACTGAGAAAGTCAACAAAGGCTGGTATTGTAAGCACTGTGGCGAGTTTGCCCGCGCTATTGGCAGAGAGAAGGGTTTAAAGCCTGAGAAGCTTAATGGCTAATCCAGGCGGCTCAGGAAGGGGAAACATCGGGACGGCAGTGGTAGACACTGACAGACCAGATTGTCCTCTGTGCGGGGGTTTTCTGCACAGCGAAGGGAAACGATGGTATTGCAAGGCTTGTAATTATGGTCCGCTTAAAGAGCACAAAAAATCTAACGCAATAAGCCGGTTAAGAAAAGAGCCTGCGGGATTCGATACCGTAGCAGCGGAGAAGCACGCTAGAAGGTGTGAGAAAGGCAAAAGATTAGTAGTCACTTCAGCCCAGAATAATACCGATGTAAATCCTGAATTTTTCGCTTCACTTAAAACACTCGCTAACTACTATTCAGCCAATATCGCAATAATTCCAAACCACTATAAAAACGTCACTCTCACTACCAACGAAAAAAAGCAATGGGTTGACGAAGTTACCCCGTTTTTAGTTAAGACAGACATTAACTTTGGAAGCTTAAAAGTTAAGTCAGATGCGCGAATAAACGCAACCACAAGACATCCGCTGGCATCTAAGGGTCCGATTAACGGATCTACTTGGACTGTTTTTGGGCATCCGCAAGTGGCTAGGCAATCTGTAGCTGCTCCAGGTGGAGTTAAGCCTAAAGTTATGTTCACCACTGGATCAATTACCAAAAACAACTACAGCGACAGTAATGACGGTTTAATCGCCGATTTCAACCATACCATATCAGCATTAATAATCGAGCGTGACGGGGATAGGTGTTTTGTCAGGCAGATAATGGCAGGGCATGATGGGGAAATTTACGACCTTGATAAGAAATTCACCGCTACGGGATGGGAGAAGGCAAGGATTAAAGCCATCACCACGGGAGATGAACACTGGAGATTCAACACTACAGAATCTATTACATTCGGCAAGGGGGGGATTGTTGACACCCTCAAACCGGAGTATATAATTCGCCACGATGTTTATGATGGGTATAGTGGCAGTCACCATCATCGTTTTGACCCTGTATTGCAGTTTCTCAAGCATCACAATGGCGATAATGATGTCAGGAAAGAATTAGACCAATGTATTGACGCAATCAACAGGACAACCCCTAAATATGCAAAAACGCTGCTGGTTCCATCCAACCACCATGACCACCTTTCAAAATGGCTTTCGAGCTCTGATATTAACACTGACCATCAAAACGCTTTACTTATATCAGAGCTTCAAGCAGCGACCCGCAAAGCCGCTCTTATGGGTGGGAATCGTGATCCTTTTTATTTGTATGCTGCTCCCCGCTTGTCATGTAAGCATGAGTTTTTAGACCGCAATAAAGCATACCTGGTTGATGAAATCGACGTTTCCCAACATGGGGACGTTGGCGTAAACGGTTCACGAGCTAGCGCCCGACAGCTTGCTTTGACAAGTCATAAGATGACAGTGGGTCACAGCCATACGCCTGGAATCGTGATGGGCGTATTCCAAGCAGGTACATCGACTGATAGACTAGACTACGAAAAAGGTCTTTCGAGTCACTCACAAGCCCATGTTTTGCAATACGCGAATAGCAAACGGGCGATTATAGACATCATAGACGGGAGGTGGAGGCTGTGACTACAATAGAGCATTACCTTGAAGATAGAAAGGAGTGGGCTGAAAGTCTAGGTGTAAAAGTCTATTACTCTCCCAAGCCATTTAAAACAATAGAGGGCGGGTTTAAGGCTACAGGTTATTTTTCTGGGGATGTCTTGTTTTTAGCTATGGGAAACAAAAACTATCTCACTACGGCTGTGCATGAGTACTGCCATGCAGACCAGTGGGCAGCAAATACACCCGCATGGAAAAAGTGTAACGAGTGGGAGGTTCAACTGTTTGAAGAGCATATAAAAGGCAGGAGAAACTTTACAATAGATGAGCAAAAAAAAGCCATAAGAATAATAAGGGCGCTTGAGCTTGACTGCGAAAAAAGAGTAATAAGGCAGATTGAGAAGTATGACCTACCAATCGATGTCGGGACTTATGTTCAAAGGGCTAATGCCTATATGTTTTATCACTCGGTTTCAGCCGCATTCAGAAAGTATGCCACAAGGCTTTCCCCTTATTCTGAAGAAAGAGTATGGAAAACCATGCCTAAATACTTTCTAACTAGCGATGAATACGACAACCCATCACAAGACTTCCTATTAAGATGTCGATTACACTGTTACTAGGCATAACTGCAAATATCTTGCTTGGGGCTTGCGGGGTGCCGCAGGCATGGAAAGCATATCAAACTAAATCAGCAGGGGATATTTCACTCGGTTTTTTGCTCATGTGGGGGATGGGGGATGTTTTAGGGTTAATCTATAACTATCTAGCTTTAGGTAATAATCTCATTTTATTGACCAATTACCTTGTAAACCTGCTTATAGTCTTAATCATTCTCAGATACAAGATAAAAACAAAGGAAAAATACTACTATTACCCGTTGACAACAGGAAAGTAATATGCAAGCATTGTACCAATTCCCAAAAGTGATTAGGAATCATGGGGTTAGCAATACAGGCTATAGAAAGTAATCGAGCAATAGTCCACCCTGAAACAGAAAGACCTGTTATTAGGTCTGCACAGTATTCACTTCAGATAGAACAAGACAGACAAAAACACGATAAATTTATACACATTGCTAACGAAGTGTATACAGATGATGATTAAGTATATACGTTATGTAACTATGGAGTAGTGGTTCAAGATTACACGACTTCGAGAGTGACTTTCTTTTTCTCTTTAATAGCGGCTTCGACTAAATCAAATAGCTTCTGACTTGTAACACGCGAGTTTATCAAGCCTGATTCTACTGCTTGACCCACAAGGGGACAGCCTTCTGTGTCTTTGTGAGTGGTTAATGATTTGCCACCATGAATCCTAACGCCCTCAAACTGAGGCACATTCAATACATGAATCATGTACTTCTGGAATCGATTAGACCAGTCAATAGTGATGTTATAAGTCCCTCTGGGGATGGCGGTTTCAGCAGGGATTTTAACCCCGCCCTTTTCCAGCTTTCTGTCAACATCCTCTAGGGTGTCGCAAAAGACTTTATCATCAATAAACAACTTCCCCAGCGTTTCAGTCTGGTTGAAAACCTTTCTGACTATTTTTAGTTTCATTCTAACAAAAGAGCCGTTATCACAGCTACCCCAATAATAAGGGAAAGGATTGTTATTGCTAGGATAGGATTCAACTCGCATACTAAGTGTATAATGTCACAGTTCATTCTAAGCCCCATGTGTCGATCTTAACAGCAAGATAAGCAAGGAAAGATACCAGAGTCAAGAATACACCAGCAATGGCGTATATAAAGATTGAAGCCCATCGACAGAGTTTCTTTTTCATTTTTTCTTACCCATGATTGCAGCCGCCACATGAGTCATAAAGTAAAAGCCTACAGCAGCTACAAAAGCCCATCCTAATTGAAATTCCCTAACCACCTCAATAATAGAATCCTTAATCTCAGGATGCCCAAACACCATAGCCAGTAAAGCACATACAGCCATTGTCATAATAAAATTAGTAATGGCTTGTAAAAACCACCGCCTAGCTTCAGCAGTACCGGTTGATTCGGTCATGGTTGTTTTATAAATCTCAATATAAGCATCTACGGCTTTAGCTTTAGCTTCTGCCTTTTCCTGATCTGTATGGAATGCTTCATCGAGAATGCCAAAGGTTGACTTGGCGGAATCTTTTAAAGTGTCTGCTACGGTTTCAGCTGTTTTTCCACCGAGAAATAGTTTAGAAAGAAAACTCATTTTTTTGACCTCGTTTTTCTTTTAGCCGCAGTATTGACCATGAATCCAGTTAAAGCTATGGCAAATCCAAGTATTGCACATACAGAAGTTATGGCATCGTGATTAGTGCCAAGCCATGACCATAGCCAAGCTAATCCAGTTAAAGATGCGCCTGCATTTTGAGCTATATGGGAAGTTGCCTCTAGTTTATTGGAATCCATAGTTACACCGTCAAGTCAATAAAGCCAATGGAGCCTGAAATGCCAGAAGCTACAGAAGCATCAGCAGCAGCGTCACCATCGTTGTTGTAATAAATAGCCGCGATGTTTTCAGGAAATACGATATATACATTAGCATCATCTTCATTTAAAGCAGACTCTGAAAGCCGTATTACTTTATAAGAAGTCCCTAATGGCGATGTCACGTTAGCCTGTGGATAGCAATATAAAACATCATACGCCCCACCGTTAATCCTTATCGGAGTGTGAAGAAATACTACTGCTTTAGATGAAATTGTCATTACTGATCCTCCCTTGTAACAATAGAGCCATTTACATAGGATGGTGTGCCTGTTGATGCCCTTGCAGCCAATGTAATTGATTCGCCAGGCTGTAAAGTAACCTCCTCTAACCCACCATTAGAAAAATGATGGTCAATATCGCCAGTGTCGCCCAATTGCCCAACCCATATAACTTGGTCATTAGTTGTGTATGTGCAAGTGGTTGCGGTTGTGTCATAAGTGGTACAAGAGTTTGTTGCAAAAGATGCAAAATTTGGGTTGCCAGCTAGAGTGGCGTTTTTAATAACGTACAATGTGCAAGGTGAAGTGTGCTTCAATGCCCCGCCTACAGACTGAAGATTTACAACAGATTGATTTGTTCTTCCTCCATAATATCTTGCATTCTGTATGGTAAATAGCGCCTGTAAATTAGCCGCTCCCACAGTGGTGATGCTGTTGAAATAGCAAAACCTATTCCCGTGGAGCATCTTTCCGCCTTCTATGAATCCTGCAAAAGAGCCTGATTTTACTGTTAAATCTGTAGTGCTTCCAAGAGAATAAGCCGCCATAGTAAATGGAAATGACGGATTGCCAAAACTTGTGGCAGTCAAAGTATTGGGGAGTTTGATTGTATGTACAGTTGCCCATTCAGCATTGTTTGAATTACTTGAAGCAGCTTCAATCTGGAAAGTTATAGCGCCAGCACCCAAATACTGAACGCCAACTTGGTATACATTCATTTTTGTTGGGTCAAGCGTAACGCCAGATGGTCCACTTCCATTCAAAGTATCAGCCCCATTCCAGCTTGCTTGTGGAACCCATGTATCTGTAGCGGCTACCCCTGCTTTTGTCTGTGCAAAAGTACCCACCGCCGTAGTTGCTGTAATGCTATACGAGCCTGTTGCTGTTCCGGCATTGCTTCTGACAAAGACAACAGTAGCGCCTACGGGGTATGCCTTCCATCCTGAATAAGTGCCTTGTGAAATCTCGTAAACAGTTCGCTGTATGTTTGCGCTATTCGTAACCGCAATAGTATTGTTTGTGCCATTTAACTGTACGGTGATGTTTTCCGTAGTCGATGAAGCCGTGGTAATCGTTAATGTTCTTACCTCGCGCTCACCCCTAGAGGAATAAAGTAATCCGTAGCTTGTGCCATTGTAGCCAAAATAGACCCCATCTCCGGCATGACCAAAGCCAGCGACTTGATATGAGCTTGCAACACCAGCGGTAAATGAAGCTGTGAATCTGCCAACAACACCCTGCCCCGGTCTATAACGTAAACGCTTGCGCGATTGAATTACGCCATACCCACCCACACTTGTTCCCGTGGTGGTAACAAAAGAGCTATCGCTTGCTGTTGCTGTTCCACTAGAATTTGTTGTAGCCTCTACCAATCCTGAATTTACTCCGTATACCGCATCAGTCTGGAAAACAGGTGTTAGCTTTTCTGTGTGAATTGCACCAAAGGGAAGTCTTGGGGAATGAATTGCTACTTCTAAATGCCCTTCGCCTGTAGCAGCTATTGCGGTAGATTCCCCATTGTCCATCGTGCCGTGGATGGTGGATTCTTCTTTTGTCGAGCCATCTGCCGCTATTACTCTAAACACTGTATTCCAGCCTTTCACCTGCAAGTAAGGTGACTTCGCATAGCTCTACGTCATTAGTGCCATTATCGTATACAAGTTTAATTGTGTTTGAAGTAGCTGCGTGAGCGTTTACTATTGATAGATAATTAACGTCAAAATTATACCCACCAGCGGAGCCGGTTGTGTTGTTTAAAATAGTAGTAGTGGTAGCGGTTGTAATCACTCCACTTGTGGAGTCGGATGTTTCCAGGTTAGTTGCTGTTTTTTTATAGCTAATGTAATAATGAATATCAGCGGTTGAGGAAGTAACCAGCTGTAACTGACGCTCGCGCTTGACTGAAATCATGTTGTGTAGGCATCCAACTCAGCTGCACTCAATGCAGTATTTACTATCCTTAGATTAAGGATTTTTCCGTTTAAAAAGTAATCAAGTCCAAGCAGAGAGCCTAAGCACCATCCGGTCACTGTCGGGACACCAACTTGATTGCCGTCAGCGCTCGCCGTGCCATCAATAGCAGCAAAGGTTAAATTGCTTGCTTGGCTAGCCCCTACTTTGTCTGGAGAAGCATCAGTAGCTGCACCAGCGGCAGCAGTAACGTATGGAGTGGTAGCCACAAAAACAAGAACAGTAGCCCCATCGCTAGAATCATGCACAAGCCCAAAAGCATTATCAGTAGACCCATCATCAGCTATTACAACAGCGCCGTAAACTTCAGGCTTTGATCTAACATCGATAGTTGCAAGGTACGATGTTGCTGATTGGTTCCACCATGTCGGGAGTGATGCGGCAACAATGTCATCATCAGATCTTCCGGCAGATGCTCCAGCAGTTACAATCGGCGAAGTAGGCTGGAAAGCGTTTACGAATTGACAGTGATGAATTATTAATGAGCCAGTTGCTAAAGTGGTAGAAGATGGGTAAATAAGCACTTGCTTTGAATCACCAGCATCAGCAGCAACAGCAAGGTATCTAATCCACAACATCCAAACTCTGCCGCCGTTAGGTCCAGCAGTTGCAATCTGATAAGAGCCTGAATCAGTAGGAGCGGTTGTTACTGTTGACCTTGCTCCTGTGGCAAAGGTTAATCTTGTTCTTCCGCGACTAACTCCGTCAGTCAAGTTGTATATCTGTATATCAAAACTAGGCGCAGCATTGCTTGCAGGCTCCTCCACAATCGCATAGACCACATAGTTTTGACCATCAGCAAAAGTTCCCACAGCTTGCGATACTGTGTTGGTTGTGGCTGTTACATTGGTACATAGTGTTGCCGTGCCGCCAGTAATTAACTCTGATATGTTGGCTGTAGTTCTGGTTACGTTAGCGCCTACCCATGCGGCATTAGAAAAGTCACTAGACCTTAATGCAAGGTTAGTCTGACCTTCTTCAATTAATAAACCTGTACGCCCACTCGTTCCAGCTGAGTCATATCGAGCGGTATTAGCAGCGGCAAATTTATAAGTGCCAGAGGCTTTGTCATAGTACGCTCCTGTGGTGTTTCTTGTTACCGTGAAGCCTAGATTAGAAAGCGCCCTATTCCCCTTCGCCGCATTGGAAAAGTCTAAGTAGCGAGGGTTATCGGATGCGAAAAGTAACATTATGCTACTTTCATAAAGATAAGAGTGATAGTCCTATCGGCTCCTTCATTACCAGAGCCTTGTAAGCGAACGTAATTAGCGCAGGCTGAGTCAGCAGGGTTAATTGCACACAAGGTCGAAACGGGAGCGGAAATGGCAGACATAGAGCTTACGTCTACCCAAGTTATACCACGGTCAAAAGAAGCCTGTACATCAAAAGCTGTGTTTGTAACGGTAGCCGGAGTCAGAAAGCCGACAAGCCTAGAACCGCCAGTATCAACAGCACTTGAAACAGCAGCGCCACTGAGAATAGTAACATTTTGGGTAAAAAGGTTGTGTGCATATTCAGGTTGTGCCATGTTAAAATCTCCGGTTAGTAACCACTAACATTCTATATTAGTCAATAGGTTTATTCCACAATTTTTTCAAATCCAGCCTTCTCAAAACGCCTTATAGCCCTTGCCTGTCTTTCCTCATATAAGGGGTCAACAGCCTTACCGAGAGCATCATGGAATAGATAGGAATTACCCGCCCTGTAGTACCATAATGACGATGGAGCTATATGCCTTTCACCAAACTGCATGATATTGCTAAGGAATTTGTCTAACTCCTCATCATTAGCCGTACCGCGCTCAGTAGCTAAAGCCCACGCAGCATCTAAGCCATCACCTTTAACTACGTCTACCATGTCATCAGTCAGCCCTATCATGGGACCAGCCAGGGCAACAGCCATATTATTGCCGTATCTGTCAGTATCCATCATAAGGAAGTCACCCATAAGCCCCATTCCGCCACCCTGAAGGGCTGCGGCTTGCCAGAATTCAGGGGTATCCCAATCTCTCTTTTGGTTCCTCAGCGCGTCTTTAGCGGCTAACACCATGCCGCCGGATATTGTTGTCAGAAGCCCTATTTGAGCAAGCATCATAGCGCCAGACAATGCACTTGGGTCATTAGCAGCAGCGGTGAAAGCAGGGCGGATAAAGTTATTCATCACCGTGATAGGGAATGACTTGTACATCGATAGATTAGACATTACCGCCCTTACAGGGTCGCCATGACGGGCATGGGAAGGTGCTAAAAATGCGCCAGTGGTTAATGCTTTTGTGCGGATTCCAGGCTCATTAGTTGCAGCAGCTCTTAATCTCTGAATGTATCCCTCAAACTTCATAGAGGCATCCCTGTCTTTTACATTATCAGGGAACAGGAATTCTTTTCCATTAACAGTGACTATTTCACCCTTGCGAATCTTATCCCAGTCAGCAGCGGTAATTCCCTCTACTTCCATGCTATCCCTGAAATCAGGGTGCAGCTTGTCAAAATCTGTATTCCTATAGATTGCAAACTTTGAATTAGCCACTAAAGTAACAGAGTCTTTACCATGTTGGGTTAAGTGCATTAGTCCGTTAGTTCTAAATGTAAAGTCAGCAGCAACCTGAGAACCTTTTAAAAACTTATCAGCAGCGCCTCCTTTTGCTTGACTGATATAAGTCCCATCGTCATACATTCTTTTCAAAAGTTGCCCATTAGTGATGTCAACAATATACCCTAGTGAGTCAAGTTCCTTTTGCCCATTCTTTCCCATCATAGCTATGCCGCCTAGATATTCACTCATGGTGTCACCAAAGCCTAATCCGCGCATCTTTGTAGCAGCAGCAGCCCAATAAGCATCGCCTAATGCGGCAACAGGAGTAGCACCTAACTGTGCGAATCGTTGAACATTCTGAACGCCTAACATAACCTTATAAGCAGAGCCGGTAGAGCCATCGCTTGCAGTCTTTCCAGATAAAACAGCATACATACCATCGTTTACTGGAGAGCGTGTTTCACCCATACCTTTAGATAACATCTGTAAATTGTTATATACGGCATCAGAAGATGGTCCTAACTCTCTTAACATTGCAACATCACTACCCATTGCATGAGCATGGTTTAAAATCATCTCGTACAAGCCTTCCTTTTTTACACCAAACTGCTTGTTGTATTCCATCTGCAAATTAGCGTTTTTAAAATGTAATCCACGCTCAAACTTTCTCTTACCAGCAATGCCAGACCTAGATGGAATGTGTGACTTGCCATCTAAAGCAGCCTCTCCCATCTCTTTTGCACTGCCATTAGCTAGAGTGTCATATACGTCTAGGATGTAGTCTTTAAAGTCACCTTGTAGCTCAGTCATTTTTTCTACTTCAGCAGTAGAAGCTATCGGCATACCGGCATCGTCTACCATCGTATCCCAATTAATTCTAGCTTTAATGAATGACCACCACTCATCAAAACCTGCAAGCTTTAAAGCATCAGCATCGTGAAATTGAGGAAGCCAGTTTTCAATCTTTCCCATTACTCCACCGGCAGAGCGGAAGTCATCAGCCCATAGGTCGAGTGATTTTCTAAGGTTAGCGCCCATAGCGTCTATATGTGCTACACCGCTAGGAGTTCCGCCTGCGGATAGAATAACCTTCTCCACAAAATCCGGATCGGCTATCTTGCCGCCTACGCCAATGACGTTAGCATGAGTGCCATTTAACATAGCAAAGTCTAAAATATCTGCTTTGTACCTTCTTGAAAATGCCTCCTGTTGAAAGTAAACCCTTTCAAGAATGTTTCCAACTTCTCTATTGAGTGATGGTTTCTGAATTAAAAACCCCATGCCTGTTTTATCAAGCACTTTAACAAGTTTGCTTGTTTCAAGATTCTTGTATTTAACCTTGCTCTTTTCAAAGTTCTCGGTAGCCTCCTTGTAGACTCGCTTAATAGCCTGCCCCTGTAGGGTAATGTTTGCTTTCTTTTTAGCTATCCTTTCAGCTTCACCAATAGCAAAAGAATTTGCAGCACGCATAGCAGCATCGTGAGAGCCGCCTTTATTCTTGTACTTGTCGTATAAAGCCTGAG
>Ga0247723_1001874_pt1 | contig 11820 bp, 10 predicted proteins | sample MSEWelMarce5H_FC_FD_189079 | JGI IMG/M metagenome (GOLD analysis project Ga0247723, IMG submission 189079) | Subsurface sediment microbial communities from gas well in West Virginia, United States - MSEEL Well Study Marcellus 5H_FC | ecosystem: Environmental > Terrestrial > Deep subsurface >...
CCCGTCGCATGTGTGGATTATTCGTCGTTGTATCCTTCCTCTATGATTAGTCAGAATTATTGCCACAGCAGCAAAGTCTGGGCGAAAGAATACGACCTGGATGGTCGGCTTGTAAAAGACGAGGGCGAGAAGGACGCGCGCGGCAACTACATCTATTATGGTTTGTCGCAATACCAATATGTCGAAGTGGAGTTTGACACCTTTGAATGGCGTCGCAATCCGGCGCGACCCGCGGCGAAAGCCGTAAAAACCAAAGTGGGCAAGCGCGTGGTTTGCTGGGCGCAGTTGCCCGGCGACGAGAAGTCCGTGATGCCGTCGATTTTGATGGAACTCTTGAAAGCGCGGTCCGATACGCGAAAGAAGGAGAAGCTGTATAAAGAGAGCGACCCCTTTATGGCGAATATCATGGACAAACGCCAGCAGGCATATAAAGTGACGGCCAATTCCCTCTATGGCCAATGCGGGGCGCGAACCTCGACATTTTACGAGAAAGATGTCGCCGCGTCCACGACCGCGAGTGGCCGCATGATGATTACCTATGCCCGCCGAATCATTGAGGAAATCTATGCGAACCGGCTGTGCCAGACCGCGAATCACGGTGTGGTGATGACCAATGCGGAATATGTGTATGGCGATTCGGTGGCGACGTATACACCCGTGTATGTGCGGACGCGCGGTAAAATCCTAACCGTGCTTCAAATCGCGGATTTAGGCGGAATGTATGGCGTGGAATTGGAACCGGGACATTGGACCGATGGCAACAAGTATGTTCGCGGACCCGTTTGGCGCAAATGCGTGGACCCGGGGCGCCAGACCAAGGAAGTGTGTGAAATCGAAGACGGTGTAGAAACGTGGACCGAAACAGGATGGACGCCGCTCAAACGCGTGATTCGCCACACGCTCGCGCCGCACAAGAAGATGGTGCGAGTCCAGACTCCGTTGGGATGGGTGGATGTCACCGACGACCATTCGCTTCTATTGAAGTCGGGCGAAGAAGTGTCGCCGACCAACGTGAATCTGTGGACCGAGTTGCTACACCGCGATATTGATTTCGAGACATGTGAATATGCGAAAAACAGCGTATACAAGTCGGCACTGAAATACATCGACGATTTCATGGAGGAAGTCGACACTATCATTGTGAGCAATTGCCTGGAAGCGGCATACGTGTATTTGTTCTTGAAACAGCGCGGATACTATGTGAAACACAAGATGACAGGGACGCGGACGATGTCATTCGCGCTAACGTATAGCAAGACGCCGTTCCCCGAGGCGGAAGTCATTCGCGAAATTGAGACGCTTCCGCCTTATCATGGATACGTCTACGATTTGACGACGGAGAACCACCATTTCGCGGCGGGAGTCGGGTCGCTCATCGTCCACAATACGGACTCGGTGTTTTTCGTGTTCAACTTGACGGACAAAGACACGGGCGCCAAAATCGTGGGCAAAGATGCGCTCGAGATAACGATTGAACTGGCGCAGCACGCGGCGGATTATGCGACCAAGTATTTGAAACCGCCGATGAACCTGGCTTATGAGAAGACGCTGATGCCGTTTGCGCTGTTGTCCAAAAAGAGATATGTGGGTATCCTCTATGAAGAAGACCCCAATAAGGGGAAGTTGAAATACATGGGGCTGTCGCTCAAACGCCGCGATTCGTGCGATTACTTGAAAGACACGTATGGGCAAATCATCAATATCATCATGAAAGGGGGCAGTGTCCGCGATGCCATTGGATTCTTGGACGACAGTTTAGCCAATCTGATTGCGGGACGCGTGCCGATGGACAAACTGGCAATCACGAAGGCGTTGCGAAGTTATTACAAGAATCCGCAGCAGATTGCGCACCGAGTATTGGCGGACCGCATTGGACAACGGGACCCGGGGAATATGCCGAAGGCGGGAGACCGAATGAAGTTCTTACATGTGGTGACCGCGAATAAGAAGGCGCTCCAAGGCGAGAAAATTGAGACGCCGGAGTTCATCTTGGAGAAAAAGTTGAAGTTGGATTTTGGATTCTATGTGAGCAACCAGTTGATGAAACCGTTGTGCCAGTTCTTAGGGTTGGCGCTGGAAGAAATCTGGAAGTACCAAGATAAGATGAGCGCAATCAAAAAACATCGCGCGGAACTGGCGGCACTAGCGTTGGAATACCCAGATATCGAGGTCTTTGCGAAGAAGAAGGAGAAGTATTGTAGTGATAAGGCGAAGGCGATGTTGTTTGATAAATACTTGACGCAAATCAATAATGACAAGGCGGGACTGAGGCCGATTACGAGCTTTTTCGGAACGAAGTGACCGGGTTGCGTCCATCCGTAAATACTTAGTCATAATCCCGGTTCCCTACGGACCCTACGGACCCTACGGACCCTACGGGTACAATCCTCTCTCCGTACTATATAAATGTATTCTGCTCTCGTCTTTCATATGGTTCTTATAGCCATTGTTTTGGTCGGTGCGCTCAATTGGGGATTCCACACATTTGGCTACAACTTGGTCGAGATGTTAAACCGTTTTTTATCGAGCGTTTTCAAGAGGCGCCTGCCATTGGACCGCGTGATTTATGTTGTTGTCGCGGTGAGTGCCGTTGCTCTTGCGGTCCAGCGGGATACGTGGTTGCCCTTTTTAGGCAATTCCGTGTTGCCGGGAGCTGTTGTGCCTTTGAAGAAGAACATGGGAGATACTACGGTGGATGTGAAGGTAATACCTGGGGCCAAGGTTGCTTACTGGGCCGCGGAACCTAAGACCAAAGTGGGTGCTGATGCTGATTCTGTTCCTCTAGTTAGAGCCGCCTACGACCAATTTGAGAACAGTGGTGTCGTGGTTGCCAATGACCAAGGTGTAGCGACACTGGTTTTCAACAAGGGTACCAGTTATATTGTGCCGAGTGGTCGAAAGCTTGAGAGCCACGTCCATTACCGCGAGTTTGGAGAGGATGGAATGATGGGACCTGTGAAGAGTGTGTTTATTTAAGTTCTCGTAGAGGGCAACCTATAAAGCCATCTACGATGGCAACCTACAAAGTCATCTACGATGGCAACCTACAAGGCCTCCGATTCATAACAAAATAACACCATGTTATTTTTTTATATAATACTTATACTTTCAAAAACGGCAACACATAATGCCTAAACGCTGCGTCATCTTTCTCTGGATGAAACTGGAACCCGATCCATTTTTTAGTCGCAGCAATATTGATGAATCCGTCAATGCGCTGGACTACTGTCCAGTCATCCGGTAAATCCAAGACTCTGTCATGATGGTTGAAATAGAGGTGTTCAATATTGGTTTTGCCGGTTGTGGTTCTTTCACAAATTGTCTTTACAGTCCGTCGGCCTGTAAATAATGGTCCCTCGACAACTTTACCGCCAGTTTTGAACGCCAAGTACTGGAATCCAAAACAGATTCCAATGATATGGACATCTTGTTTCATGTATGTCTCCAATAGAGGGAAGTCATTTGTCCGTAATATCCTCTCTTTAGACCCGGCGACAATAATAATCTTGATGGGCTCGGTGGGGTTGTAATGTTCTAAATCTGCGTATTTTACAAGTTTAAATGGAATGTTGTGGTCTGTTAATCGTTTTTCAAGATCTTTGCGAAATATATCAAAATAGATGACCAGAATCATCCAATATATTATTTGCGAGATTTGTTTTTCTTGGACCGGCGACGGCGTATAACACGTTTATGTGTGCGTTTTTTGCGTCGTGAACCACCATCAAAATCAGGGAAAAGATTTGTAGGTATGTGTTCATCCTCTATTTTGGATTTTTTAGCATTATCATCATCATTATTATTTTTACGTTTAATGGGACCCAATTTACTTATTGTTTTATCTGTCAACATAGTCTGTATTTGTTCGTGTTTTTCAAGAGGAGAGGCGAGACCTGGTTTCCCAGCAACACTGTATTCTGGATTTAATTTAACATTAATTTTACGATTTTCATCACTGCACATTACACATTCTGGATGAAATTGACCGCCGCCATCTGTTCTTATATAATCACCGGCATAACCTTGAAGTCCCTTTTTGCACAAAAAGCCAACTAATACATAATCTAAATCTTCATTCGAAGTCCTTATTTGGAGTTTATCCGGAACAGTTGGATCATATCCAAAACCCATGGTTAATGCTCTTTGAACTTGTGTATTGCCTTCGGCAAGTTCCCATAAATATGCCAATGTTTTTTTACTATCAATAGCCAACAATTCATATGGTTGTGTTGTCTTGTACGCAAAAGCATATCCATAATTTTCGGATACGTTGGGTTCATCAAATCCAAAATAGGCGGGACCTATTAATGGAAACACTTTATTAGGAGACCATTTTGCCAATGTGTCGCGATAACTTTTAAATAACTTGGTTTCAGCGGGGAATTGATAGGTGTCATAGAGTTCACCTACGTGAAAATATTCTGTAAGAACCTTTGGTAAAGCGGTGGAAGGACCCGCCGCAGCAGATGAAGCAAATGAAGCCATTATATATATCGATGGAGATAAATTACTCATCGTCATTATCGGATTCCTCTCCGGTGCCGCATTCCGGGCACGAATTGTCGCACCGACAGCACCCAGAACACAGCCACTGGTCACACTCGCCACAAGGCCATCCATCGGCACCGCGATTAACCTCAGTACCGCAACTCGAACAATGACCATAGCATCCGCACAAATCATCGCCGTTCCTACAATCGGAGCACATCCTCTCTCCACAATCGCAACATACAACCTCGACGCAGTCGGTGCATCCGCGGGCATTACACACAAAACACCTACGTGTACATTTCTTACAAAACAAATGCTGGGATTCCTTTTTGTCCGATGGCTCGTCGTCATCGCTATCATCATCGATGTTGTCACACAATTTACAAATAATTGCGTCGGCCAATTGAATCTTCTCGTCACATGACTCGCAGTTATTGGTAATTGGGTTGGGTGTTGAAACGGTGTCTGGAATAACCGCAGAAGGTTCCGCATCGGGGATAATCGCAGTAAAAACAGATAGAGGCTCTTGAACAGGGTCCATTTTTATTATATAGTAAAAAGTGTGTATATCTTTTTACTATAATTTCAGATTGGCTAAAATTGATGGACGTAATATATATGAATCGGAAAAAATCTAGACGGAAGAGTCGCAAATACTCTAGACGAAAGGCGATGAAACGGGGCGGAACCAGAATCGCTTCCGGCAGCTCTGGATGTGTGTTTTTCCCGGCATTGCCTTGCGACGCTGACACTCCCCCCAATATGGTTACAAAATTGATGTCGAAGGTGGACGGCACCCGAGAATATGAGAAGTTGAATAAAATAAAGGCACGGATAGAAACCATACCAGATTATCGCGCATACTTTGTACTAGACGTCACGCTATGTATCCCCACCGCCCCGCTGAACGTCGAGTGTCCCGTTTTAGAAAAAAAAGGCATCGACCATTCAAAAATGGTGGCGCTGAATATGCCCCATGGAGGAATCAGTGTCTCTGATTTTTTGCGCGAAGACGTTGATATTGCTAAGCTGCACATTGTCCATCGTGGTTTAGTAAAATTATTGCGAAACGGAATCGTGGAACTTAACCGGAGAAACGTGTATCACGGTGACGTGAAAGATACAAACATTTTGGTGGATACATCGACACTTCGACTAATCGATTGGGGGCTGTCCGCCGAATACGACCCGCGGGCTCGACTCCAAATCCCGTTTCTCACAAATAATCTGCCGAATGTGTGGAGGAATCGGCCTCTCATATTTAATGCGCCATTCTCCATCATTCTTTTTTCGGACGAGTTTTCTATAAAATATCCCAGGTTCATACAAGAGAATGGCGGCGATGACTTTACGCCAACCGCCGAAGTGCTCGCGCCATTTGTGAAAGATTATGTGAATGCGGGCAAAGGTCGCGGACATTACGAGATGATTTGCCAAATTGTGCGATTCTTATTCGGCCACGTTATTAAGGAGACTGAATCAACGGTCGAATCTTTAACGGACGAGTTTATTGTTGAATATCTCGTGGTCGTGTTGCTCAATTTTACCGCGTTTGACGGCGTGTTTATAAACTTTAAACGCTATGTTGACAGCGTATTTACACAGTTGGTCGATGTTTGGGGGCTTATTATGTCATATTACCCAATTCTGGGAATACTTTATCAAACCCCTGATTCAAAGGCGTTCAAGCAATTACAATTCATATTTGTTGAATATTTGTACAATGCTAGGCACGAGCCTATCGATATGGACGACCTCTGTAAAGACCTGGATATTTTTGGAAAACTGCTGGAAAAATAAGCCTTAATCGCTGTCGCTATCCAAATAATCATCATTAAACGCATTTTCATTTCTCATTTCAATGCATCCTTTTACACACTCGGTTCGCATTTTATTGTTTAATACTTTTGTAAATGAACGAATTATATCATCCAATTCATCATAATTCCATTTTTGGGTTTCTGTGTTTGATGGATGCAATACGATATCATTATCAGTTTTGAATGATGTTTCCATTCTGAACCGTATTTGTTTATCGAGTATATTATCATTTCCTCCAAGTCCTCCTTCATGTATTTTTAAGTATGGCAACCCCTTATTGGATACTAGTTTACAATTGTTTTTTATTTGTTCAACAATAGATTCGTTATCGGTATTTTCACATTCTCTTTTAATTTCTGTCCACCTTTCAATATATTTTGTAGGTGCGTCAGAATCAAGTCTAAACTGCAAAATGTGGCGATGTGTTTCTAAAATATTGATTGACATATATAATCCTATTACAAATCCTGTAAATCAATTTCATTTTACATATAGAGGTGACTACCTTTCTAAGTCGTGCCTTTCTTAGTCGTCCATTTCTAAGTCGTGCCTTTCTCAGTCGTCCCTTTCTAAGTCGTGCCTTTATCCCGGCAATATCTGCTGCTTCTCCTCTCCGGATGATATACATGGCCGAAATGAAGAGCAACGTGATTTCGGTAGAGCTTCGACTTATCATCGGAATATCATTCATCTGAACACTGTAATAGATCCACATACTCGAGGAACAAATATTTAGGAGGCAAAATAGCAAGGACAAACTATTGGTGCTTCGATTTCGATAGAGTAAAAACATGAAAATCAGGCGGCCGACCACGGATAAGGAAATGGCCGTGTATGGCAACGGGGGGTGTTCATCGTTATTTATAGAGAGGTATTGCGTTTATGTATTATAACAAATAATGTCGTTCGTCCAAATCAACCGCTGTACATGGTTTGTTGGATAATGGTCCTGGTTTTTCATGGTGTGAATATACCGTGTAGAGTTTATATGTGGCAATTGATAGGACAATTGTCCCGACAACTATACCAATAATTATCCATGTATAATCGGTAGGTTGTGCTGTAGGTTGTTCCGTAGGACTTGTTGAAGGTTTTCCAGAAGGTTGTGACGTAGGTTGTGACGTGGGTCTTGGCGAAGGATGTGGTGAAGGATGTCTCGAGGGTCTTGGAGAAGGATGTGCTGATGGATTTGGTGAAGGATGTGCTGATGGATTTGGTGAAGGATATGCGGAAGGATGTGTCGAGGGTCTTGGCGAAGGTTTTACCGAGGGGTTTTGAGAAGGATGTGTCGAGGGTCTTGGTGAAGGATGTGCGGAAGGATATGCGGAAGGGTTTGTTATAGGACTTGGATAAGGTTTTACCGAAGGACTTACCGAAGGATTTGCCGAAGGTTTTACCGAAGGATTTGCCGAAGGTTTTACCGAAGGATTTGGTGAAGGTTTTGACACCGGTTGTAATGAAGGTTGCCATGTATTGGTTGTTTGACACTCATATCCATGAACCAACACCAATATCACAAGTAAATAAATATTCATCATTTAGTTTGTATTGATACAAACCCTATAAGTCAATTTCAATTTTACATAGAGGAAATGAATACTCTCCCCCCAAATAATATAGAGGCTGCTCCTCTATGTTATCCAATGAAATACTACGAAACCAAATACGAAGAATATCTGCGCTCCGTCCAGCATTACAACATCCACCCCGAACTCGTGTCCGTATTTGCCAAGTTCCCCGAGTCTATTACCCATCTAACTAACCTCATTTTTTACGGTCCGCCCGGTTCCGGCAAGTATTCTCAGATGTTGTCCGCTATCCAGCGTTACAGTCCTTCCGCCCTAGAATACGACAAGAAGATGTACGTCCAGACCGAGAAATACGCGTACCAATTCCGTATCAGCGACATTCATTACGAGGTCGATATGGGGCTCCTCGGGTGTAATGCCAAGCAAATCTGGCACGACGTGGTCCAGCAAATCGTGGACGCAGTCTCTGTCAAACACGACAAAATCGGCATCGTCGTCTGTAAGAACTTCCACGCGATTCACAGCGAGTTGTTGGAGATTTTCTACAGTTATATCCAGGAATATCGGAATCGGCTGTCGGCTATCCAGCTGCGGTTTGTACTCATGACAGAGCACCTGGGATTCATTCCCAACAATATCATTGATACTTGCCGCGTGGTTTCTGTTGGGCGGCCGTCAAAGGCCGCATATATGGAGATGCTCGTCCAACAGCCGAAACTCCGCAAATATACGAAATCGGGGGAGACAACCATAGAGGAAGAGTTCGTCCAGAAAATCTCCAGTTGTCGCGGCCGCATTTTGCCGCAAGATGCAGTAGACAAGACCGAGGAGGTGCTCGCGGCCCTCGATGTGCGCAATATCTTGAACATGAAAGAGCTCAATTATTTTGGGAAGCTGACGGGGGTAGAACAGCTGCCCAAAGAGGTGTTCAATATTGTGTGTAATACGATAATCGAGCAGATGTTGGAACCGGAGAAGCTCGTCCATGTCAGTTTTCGCGATGCCATTTACGACATTTTCGTGTATAATCTGGACGTGGTTGAGTGTGTGTGGTATATCCTCGAATATTTAGTGCGGAATGGGCGCTTGAAACCGGCGGATACGAGTGATATCCTGACTCGCATGTACGGGTTCCTGAAATACTTTAACAACAATTACCGCCCGATTTACCATTTAGAGAGTATGTTCCATTATATGATAATCAAAATCTTCGGTTACGATGAACTCCCAGCAGGCATATAAAGTATTGGAGTTGGAGCCAGGTGCGGCCTATGAAACGATTCGGCGCCAATACAAGATGTTGGCGCTGAAATACCATCCAGACAAGAACAAGGCTGATGGCGCGGCGGACAAGTATCGCGAGATTAAAGAGGCGCACGATGTGTTGTGCTCAAGTGAAGCTAGACCTACTGAGGACCCCACATCAGACGATGGTTGGTTCACAAAGTATGGTCTTGACAAAACGGCTCTTGGTTCCTCTACATATGCCCGGGCGGCATCGGACTTTTTCGAGATGATTTACAATGATGAGCAATTCCAGCGGCGGATATTCCATCCTCTCTTGATGCGCGTGGTCGGTTCGTGCGAAGAAAAGGCGCTGGCGATGTTTCGTAAAATGGAGAAGACAAAGGCGCGGAAATTGTATGATATCTTGATTTTGTATCAGGACACTCTCCATTTGTCGGCGGATACTCTTGCCAAAATACGCCAAATAATAGAGGCACAAACCTTAAGCGAAGTGACCTTAAGCGAAGCGACCCTAAGCGAAGCCCTCGACGTAGAAGATATTGTTGTTTTGAATCCAGACATCGATGATTTGTTGAACCAGTCGGTGTATAAGTTGAAACGGGGGGACAGCGAAACATTGTTTGTGCCTCTATGGCATCGGGAACTGGAATATGACGGAGTTTTCGTGGATTGTGTGCCTACACTACCCGATAATATTTGGTTGGATGAACTCAATAATATTCATGTCAAATGTGGGTTTAAAGTGGGGGATTTATGGGACAAAGATGGCGTGGATATCCAGGTGGGGACGCGCGTATACAATCTGGATGTTGGCCTGTTGCGACTGGTTTCCAAACAAATTGTCGAGATTGATGGGCAGGGCATTCCGGTGCCAAATGAGGCGGATATATTCAATGTGTCGCGATTGTCCAGCGTTTATGCTCATGTGGAAGTTGGCATTTGAAGTGCTCCTTTACACCATTATTTGGGTTTTCGCCTTCGCACAAATGAATCAAGAGAGGATTGATGTTTATTCACGCGACCTCCCCAGAATGATGATGTATTGGGTATTAATGTCTCGGTATCATCGGGTGTTTGAACATCGGGTGTTTGAAAGAGCACCTCCTCTTCCTCCGACGAATCCGTCTCATCATAACCTTTTCGCGCGGATTTGTCTTCATAATCGCGCATCTCCAAATGCTTGACAGCCGCCCTCAAACATTGTTCGACCGCATCATCCAACTCATTGGTCATCTGGGTCGCCGGGTCGTCTAAATATTTCCCCAACAAGGTCTGAATCCGGGGTCTCAGCGTCGCAACCTTATCATAAAATGTCTTAATCTCTGCCGACTTATCCGGCATCGCATTTGCCAAATAGTTGTTGTATTTCTTCTTGCTTGTCAATAATTTGAGCGTTAATTCATCTAGTGCGTTCATTGTTGGAGAAATGCGTATACAACATAAAGATAAACGATTAACACAAATATACTGTTTGTGTTAATATGGATGATTTTGTAAAATACCGCGATTCCGTCGTAACAAAGATCGATATCCAACTCTCGACATTTGGCTTAGCATGTCAATGTGATTATGTGGTCTGTAATCGGTTTTTCGGCGCGTTTCCCAAATGGAATATCAGCGAGGAATGTTTGGGTTCAGTCCCCCACGGCGGCCGCATTTTCCTAAACTGCGTCGATTCCGGATATGGCGTTTACAGGGATATACTACATCGCGTGTTCTCGGCGCATCCTGAGAAGAAATACGTGTTTTATATCATGATAGAACCCGAACACGGAATTGTCGATATCCTTCGTGATATTTGCCAGTATTCGTGTGGGTTTTATGTGAACTGTAATGTGGTTGATGACCCGCGCGTCCACAATATGCCGATTGGGATTCGCGACGGAGGAGAGGTTTTAGATTTTCATCGCGGGTTCAGCCAGAAGATGTTGCTAAACGCTCACAAAAAATGGATTGGAACAAGTGGTAATGGTTCAAGTGATAACAGAAAGGATAACAGAAGGGATATTCTATGCCTCCTCTGTTTTTCCTATACCCATCAAGAGAGGCAGCGGGCTTACAATATGCTCGCCAATAAACCATTCATAACGGACTTGAATAAAGATTCGAATAAATATGGGTCAACACAATCCCAGCTTCTAGGCAGAGTACCTGTCGAATACAACTACGAAATGACTGCGCGGGCCGTTTACGCAATTTCGCCGCGGGGATGTGGAGAGGCGACTCACCGATTTTTTGAAGCCATTTATTTGGATTGTATTCCTGTTGTCAAACGGACCAATACGGTCTTTGACCGCCTCTATGCGCTTTATCCATGCTTGGTTGTGGATGACTGGAACCAAGTGTCCGAAGAATTGCTCACGACAAATCGAATGGAATTACAAGGCAAGATTGTGGCATTTAAAGAGAGGTTTCCAGGGTGGTTTCAAGACCCGGCGTCAATTCGGGAAATGATGGAATTAATGTAATGTAATGGATTATAATGACTGTTGATGTAATTGCTGTTGTTAGAGGTGCCTACGAATCACGCATTCGCGACTTTAGTTTTAAAGCTTCTCCAGAATAAGCAAGACCAATTGAGCCGAGGATTAAAGAACATAAATATGTTATGAGCGACCATCCTTGTTTTGAAAATTGAAAATTGAATGTTTCTTTGAATATTTTGGATAGTATAAGAGTAATAAGAACCGCAATAAAAATAGCAATTACCACAGTCCAACCTCCAAAAAAT
>Ga0247723_1001875_pt1 | contig 11814 bp, 8 predicted proteins | sample MSEWelMarce5H_FC_FD_189079 | JGI IMG/M metagenome (GOLD analysis project Ga0247723, IMG submission 189079) | Subsurface sediment microbial communities from gas well in West Virginia, United States - MSEEL Well Study Marcellus 5H_FC | ecosystem: Environmental > Terrestrial > Deep subsurface > Rock...
AAATTCTTTTTGTAATAGCGTTTCTTTAGCCATATTATAACCCTAATTTTTGTAGTTGTTTTATTGTTGATTCTGTAGATGTATGGCGAATACCAATACCACCTGCATCTATCCATTGTTGGATATTGTCTTTTCTATCATCAATTAATATAGCATTTGGTTCTGCTAGATCTTTTTTATCTTTTGCTTGTTTGAATACAACAGGTGTACCTGGTATATTATTACTTACCCATTCATTTTTTCCTATTTCTGATGATTTTTCACGTGATGGTGCAGTTAATAATTTAGGATTGTATTGGTTAATATAATTCCATAATTGTTGTCCATCAGACATCCAATTTAAATCAGCCCAAAATTTAGATCCTGCTTTAGTAATTGCAGACCAAAAATCATTTTTATCATATGTTGAATCAACACCTGGTGTTTGCTTACCTGTTAAGTCATTATACCCACGTTCAAAATCAACTAATACACCATCCATATCACAATATAATTTATATTGTTGTTGTGCTTCAGCTAACATAGCAATTTTAGATTTAGCTGAATCTAATGTATCTGTTTGAGGGATTTGTTTAACTAATGAAATTATATCTTGGTTTAATTGCTCTGCGTCTGCTTTAGCTTTAGCTTGTTCTTCAGGTGTTTTAGGTTTACCTTTAAATCCAGCAGTATCAAAATATAATTTTTTAACTTCAGCAGGATCAAATGTTTTATTAGCGTCTTCAGGATCATTATTAATTAAAATAAAACGATCACCAAATTCTTGACGGTATATCTCAATGTTTTTATTTGTATCTCTCCAAGTACGTAATACGATTTGAGGCAATAATGAACGTTCGCGTTCAGCATTGCGCTTTAAAGATGTCATAGGTGAAACATAAAGCATCAACATCATTGTATCATACCCTAATGCTTCTAATTCTGCTTTTTTCTTTAATAATGGTTTAGACGCAGCACCAGTACCATCAATAATAACGTTATTTAATCCTTCAAGTGCCTTAGCATACTTTTCTTTAGTTGCTCCTTGAGCACGTCCCATCAATTTAGCTGCTTGGGATAATTCTTCGGGACCGAAATCTTTTAAATTAGTACCTAAACCAGATGACTTAAGTAATTCCTCGTATGTATCGTCTACATTTATTACTTGATATTTTTCAACTGGAAGTAATTGTTTTAATGTATATGTTTTACCTGAGCCAGCAGGGCCAGCTAAAAATATTGCTTTTGGTTTTCCAGTTATTTCTTGTAATATATCAAATAATTTTATCATTTTACTATAAACATTTCAGGTCGCATTTGAGCGAAATTTCTCATCATTATAGCGGCAGCAGCATTAGCCTCATTTTCATGTGGGTGGCCTGTTTTACCGGATTCTGGTGTTAATCTATTTTGTATGTCTTGTTTGTAATGAACTAATTCATGTGCTAATGTTCTAAAAACATCAGCTTGATGACGATTAGCTACACTTAATTCAATACTTTTATTATTTGGATCATATCCACCAAATGAACGTCTTGATTCTGCTGTTGTAGGATTGTATGACATCGTTAATGGAGGTAATGATTTTAGTTTCAAATATTCTCTACAATATCCAATAAATTCTTTCAATAGTGGGAATTGATTTTCATGTAAACTACTAGTAAATTTTTCACCCTCTGGTGATTGAGTATTACTTGGTATAATTTTATATCCTAATTTTTTAACAAAATCATACATAGAAGTTCCAACTCCTTTTCTTTGCCATTCTGGTTTTACGTAAGTATCTGTAGATGATACAATTTTATTATTATTTGTTTCATCTGAATTAAAATAAGCCCCACCTATTTTATTATTATCTTTATCAAAAGCAGCTATATTTAAAGAAACATAATCAGGGTATTCTTGTTTATTTATGAGTTCTACAGTAATAGTATCACCAGTTTTTAATTTATATCCCTTTAATGATTCGTGCATTGGTTCTTCATTGTTATTATAAACACTACCGTATGCATCAAAAAATTGCTTTGTAGTAATACCAGCAGGCATAAATTTTTCAATTTGTTTTACATTACGTGCTTGAATAGCATCTCTAAAGTCAGTTGCTGATGTATTTTCAAAATTACCAGCATCAAATACTTCTACTTTAGGATTGTCAGCTAATGAAGCAAAACGTGAACTTTCTTCTTTACCAAATGCAACTACAAAATCTTGATCAGGATTATTTTTAATTGATGATAATGTATAATATACAGGAGAACCTTCAGATGATATAACCTTAACTTTAGGACCTAATATATTAGTATATAATTCCCAAACCTTTAATGATTGTTCTACTGATATTCCGCCACGTTCTTTAGATGAAACGGCAACTACCACCTCAGAAATATCATCTCTATCAACTAATAATTTGACTACTTGGAAATGACCTTTATGAGGTGGTTTAAATGCGCCGGGGTAAATTGCTATCTTCATCAATTAATATACAGTATAATATACTAATAAATATTAATTTTCTGTCTCTAGCTTAACTGATGTTGGTAATGTTTCAGTGTATGGGGATGCATTTGGATTTTCTAATTTATATATGTCTTGAATTTTAGTAAACATAGTAAAATTCTTTTCAATATCATCAACTATTTTAACTTGCCATCCCTTACCTTGCATCTGACCTTCTTTACCTTCCTTATGTGTTTTAGCTTTCAACCAAATAATACCAGTACGTGTAACTGCTTCAGTATGAGTTTCATTCCAAGCCTGCGCATAAGCCGCAAGTTGTAAGTCATATGATGTATGTAGTGAATTTGATGTTTTAATGTCTAATAACCAAAGTTCCCCGTTGATTCTTACAATTAAATCGGCCGTACCAGCATATTCATATTGATCAGAAAATAAATGATATTCTTTTGATACTAATTCTGGTTTTACTTGGTTCCAGAAATCAGCAAATCGTAAGATCATTTTCCAAACATCTAATTGATATTTAGCATTACCATATTCATCAATCCAAGTAATTTCATTACCACCTAAGAAATCTTCAATTGCATTGTGTACTTGTGTTCCCTCATTAGCTGCTTTACGCATTATAATATCGCTATTATGTCCAACATCTTTTAACCATGAATGGAAAAAATTATTCTTTGGGAAGAAATTTAATATTGATGTAACAGATGGATAATACTTTTCGCTACGTCTGTAGAAACGACTATCTAAAATGTTTACTTGTTTTGAATTTTCTGTGTATTCAACAATCCGTTTAATGTTTGGATCTTTGATTACATTTGAGTTTTGCTCAATCATGCGATTTTTAGTTTTATACCCATTATTTTTTCAAATGTTAGTGGATATGTGTTTTCAATTATATTTAAGAAATTCTTAAATCCGATTTCATTTGCATCTTTACCGTCCATTTCAACTAAATAAACTTCTTTACCATAGTTCATTAATGTTTGACAGTGTTGTAATGCTTCACGTTGTGCGTCTTTATCTAAAGCAACGTATACTTTTTCTACATCTGAAGTAACTAATCGTTTCATTAGCGCTTCAGAGAGTACTTTACCAAATAATGGAATAACATTACGTTGTATTGTTAAGGCATCAAACATACCTTCAACTAATACTACTGGTGCGTCCCAATTTACAAAATATTCTAATCCAATTATGTTCTTATTCTGTACTGATGGATTTTTATACTTACGAGGTGAGTCTTGATCAAATGAACGAGCAATAAAATAATTTAATTGTCCTTCTGAATCATACGATGGTATGATAACTCGTCCATTATATTCGCCTTCAGTACAGAATCCAATATTATATTTTTTAATGTGATTGTCTGTAATATCTCGTTTATGTAAAAAATGTAATGCTTGTTTAGCATATATTTGATCCATTTTAGATAATGGAGTAACGTCAATCAGCGTTTTGAATTCCTTAGGTAATGTTATTTGATTGTAAACAATAGTTTGGCGCTTACCAGGTACAATAATAACGTCTAGCTGCTCTACTTTAGAACGATCGACTTTCATTGCTTTAAATAATGAATGTATTGATTTACCTTTAGTATTGCATACCCAACAGTGCCACGGATTTTCTTTCTTCTCGTTAGTGACTATATTGATTTCTAATTTTGGCTTATGGTGATTACAGAATGGGCAATGGAATGAATGATTGCCTCGCGATGTAGGTTTAGATTTACCTAACACATTTTCCAATAAGTTTATCAAAACTAGATTTTCCATACTATAACAATAATTAGGAAATAATACTATATCAAATCCTTACGGAAGAATTTACCAGCTATATTATCGTTGTATGAACTAACTTCTAACACGTCATAATGAAATTGTGCCTTCAATTCAAGATATGTCAGTTGTTTTTTACCTTTAGCCAAATATATAATTTCACGACGAAATTTATCTTTTCCAAATAGTTTAATATCTGCTGCTAGTTCTTTAGATGAACCATAATAAGTTTTCCAATCAGACTCACTCTGAATTACTTCGTGGGTAGCTTTTCTACCACGAGTAACTGGCTGCTCGTCTAGTTGTTTTTTAGTCAGCTTATGTTTTTTATTATGGTATAGTGATTTTTTACCAATATAAATTTTATTAGTATCTACATTACTGATTTTATAAATAAAACCAAATGTGTTTTTTGGAAATTGATCAATCGTAGTGATCTGTTTTTTAAAATATAACCAATTAGGTGTCATAACGTATTAGGAAGGTCATGTCTGTTTCTACAGATATAGGAACAGGTTGACCAAATTTTGCAACCATTAATAATTCATTATCATCATTATATAATCCGAGTGTTGTTGCATATGGAGCAAAATCAGAACCAGTAGCATAATTTTTTATTTCAGAATAAGCATTTGAGCCTGTCTGACGTAAAGATGGATTATATGATAAATTAAATTCGTTTTCTTTAATTTGAGCAGTAATGTAATTTTCATACACTGTATGTTCATTAGTGAATGATAATTTAAAATTGTTTTTATTTACTATTGCTGGCATATGTTATAAATATATTATTAACAACTGAAATTATTTTTGTATTATGAACACGCTGAATCACTACAATTTGCTACCGAAGCACCTACTGTATCATCAGGTGTATTTACTCCAACTTCGTAATTAATTGTGTAGCAAGTTGCGCTAGTATTTGATACTACAACAGTTCCAGTTCCATAATAATTTGTTCCACCATATACAATAAATGTTACATTATCACCACATCTACTAGCGTTATAATAATATACTGGTACTACTGGTGCTGGTGTTGGTGAAGTTGTTGGTGGAGGGGTTACTGGAGCCGGGGTTGGTGATGTTGTTGGAGCAGCTGTACAAGAAATACTTCTTGTTGTTACTACTGCTGAACCTTCACCATAAGCATTATCATATGCGCCTACATAATAAGTATTATTTGATAAACCTCCTACAGATTCTACCCCATTCCATCCTGGAGGAGGTGTAGTTCCAATATGGTAAGTATAATTACCAGATCCGCCAGTTGCGAATACGTTAATATATCCTGTATTTACACCTCCTGTACATCCATAATTAATATTTAATGAAAGAGTAGGTATAGGAGCAGGTGTTGGAGGTGTTGTAGGTGGAGTTGTTGGTGGAGTTGTTGGTGGAGGGGTTACCGGTGGCGCTGTAGGCGGCGTTGTAGGCGGTGTTGTAGGTGGAGTTGTTGGTGGAGTTGTTGGTGGAGGGGTTACCGGTGGCGCTGTAGGCGGCGTTGTAGGCGGTGTTGTAGGTGGAGTTGTTGGTGGAGTTGTTGGTGGAGGGGTTACTGGAGCCGGGGTTGGTGGTGTTGTTGGAGGAGTAGTTGGTGGGGTTGTAGGTGGGGTTGTTGGTGGTGTTGTTGGAGGAGTTGTTGGGGATGGAGTTACTGGTGCTGCTGTAGGGGCTATTGTTGGAGATGTAGTTGGAGCTATTGTTGGTGAAGTTGTAGGTGGAGTAGTTGGTGGTGTTGTTGGTGAAGTAGTTGGGGATGATGTTGGAGCTGGTGTTGTATTAATACAATTAATAAAACTACCAGTTACATACTGAATTTTATTTATTGGGTTTGTCGAATCTATTGATGATATTATAATTGAATCAACAGCATTCGAAGATGAAATTTGATTAGGGTAGGGGACATAAGTCTTACTTTGGTCAGCAGATGATGTTACTCCGTAAGTAGCAAGTAATATACTTGCAGAATATATTTGTGTTGTTAATTTAACTTCATTATATAGTGGAGTAGCTAAACTAGAAGTAACACCAGCAATATAGAAACCATATAATTGGCCATTAAGTGGAAGTGATGTATAACATATCTCTTCAATATTAATGTTAATTGTTTGTGGGGTGTTATAATAAAATGGACTAATATTTTTCCATTTAGTTAATGAATTATACCATCCAGTTGATGCTGAAACTATAGATCCAGTTGATGTATTTGGTGAATATAAGAAAAATGAACTTGAATCAGGAACTACATATCCTTTTCTAACTCGTGAGTCTGAAATTAGAGTATTAGGATCATAACATCTTGGTGTTCCTACTTCTAATACATAATTTGTTATATTACTATCATCTAATGAATAAAAATACCAATCACTAGTATGATTTAAACTACTAGTAACAATATTAAATGAACTACTAGATGAATTTGTAACAGTAGAACTACCTGAAGTAGTCATAGTATATATATCAACAACAGCTCCATTAGATGTTTGATAAAAAGTTCTATAAGGAGAAGCACTCGATGTAGCATAATACCCATCTAAAGCTTCATATCTACCTTCAATATCAAAAAATACTTTTTTACCTATTGTTAATCCATTACTAGCAGTGTTATTAAAGAATAAACTAACATTATTTGGAGTATTTTCTATTTTTAATTCATGGGTAAAATCCCCATTTAAATTACCTAAACCACTTCCAGTTAATACTGATGAATAATTATATTTACTTCCAGTTACTAAATTTTTAATTTTATTCCAATGAGGCAATGCTTTATTATTAGCATCTAATAAACTAACACAACTAAAAGATGAACTAGCATCTAAAGTAATACTAACAGTTCCTGGATTTGATACCAATTCAGCACATTCTGTTAATGTTAATGTTTCTGTTTTTTCCTCACTATAGTATATAGGATTACCTTCACCACAATATGGAACTGGTTTACCTGAAGTATATGGGAGTAATAATAATTTATTAGTTGCTTGGACTAATGTAGGAGAATCAGCTTGCAATGAAACTTGAGCACCTAATTGGAGTGGATTTTCTTTAGCTAACCCTCCAGTGATAGATGACACATTTTTACTTGTTATAACTCCACCAGATTGTTGATAATGATATACACCATCACTATAATATCCATTATTATTAGTTAATAAATCAACAGTTCTAGATAACGCACTGCTAGTTTCAATGTATGGAGTTGTAGTATAATGATGGAGGAATGAAACACATCCACTTTCATTATAATCTTTAAAATCATTCCATTTAAATAAAGCAACAAATAAAGCAATTATTCCTATAGCAATTAATATAGGTCCTAAAACCGCTCCTAAAGCAGCAGCAGCAGCTAATGTGAATACACCGGGACAAGCAGCTGCAGTACCCGTTACTGCAAATACACTTAAAATAGAACCTGCAAATGCTCCTGCTATTATTGGTATGCCGGCAGCTATAGCTAATGATGTTTGACCCCCTAATTTGGTAGTAGTATCAAATCCATTAACAAATCCTTCAGCTAATTTAACAGTTGCGTGTGTTTCTCCAGTTACTGGATAATATTGTTGTTGAGTAGGTAGGTATTTTTTAAAATAATTGTTATTTGCGGAATTAGTACTAGAGGCGTTATACCCCATATAATATTTATATTTTAATGGTTGGATTAGTGTTGATGCAGTAATTACTTCTTTTACTTTCCCTATATCGGTCATCAATACATTAACACAAGCATCTGTACTATCAGTACCACTATTTGACCATTTTTGAGGACCATAAGTATACTCTTTTATTTCCGGATTTTTACCTGTTATACTACCCCACAATGATTGGTATACAGTTGTACGTTTCTTAATACCATATTCTCTATTAAATTCTCCTCCTATTTTATATACTTTAGTTCCATAACCATAATAATAAGGATAAGCAGGATGACTAAAACTAGCATTAGACCATACTTTAGTATCAGTAGTCCATGAAGCTATAGGAGTATCAGAATATAAATAGGTGGTTAATTTTGAAGAATTAATAGAATCATAAGGAGAATAAACATGAACTCCAGTTAAATAACTATACAGAGGATTAGAACATTGATAATCACAAGTTATAGTACTACCAGCAGCACTAGCTCGTGAGCCTGAGGTTCCTACACTAGTGTGGATTTGAAGTGTACTTGATTTTTTAGTTTGATCTCCATTTACTATAACATATATTTTTTTAGTTACTCCATTAGTTAATTTAACATCATACCCACCAATTGGAGAACCATCCGAAAATGGCACAAATAAATCGGATAAATTAGTACCAACAGCAATTGGAGATTTATTAGTAGTAGAAAAAGAAACTGCAGCTAAATCAGCTGATCCACTATATGTAACATCAAATTCAATATAACCATAATCTGTTGTTGTTAGATTAAGAGTTTTAGATATATTACCATACGATTTTCCAATATAATTTTTTATCAATTCCGCATTGCCTCTAGGCATATATGATGGTAAACTTCCTGTAAAATTAGAAGCGGTAGGAAAGAAAAATAATGTTGTATTACTTAAGGGCATATCGTTTATAAATATTCATTTATACTAAACATTAGCAATAAATTGATCCACTATCACAAGTTCCGTAAAGACTTGATGAACCATTAGTTAAACTATATATTTGATTACTTATAGTAGTTCCACTAACTGGAAGTATTTTATAATAACCATTATCTACTGATGAACTTAAAGCTGTATCTTTATACCATGTAGCATTAAATCCACTACCGGTATAAATTGAAGTATTAAAGTATACAGATGATGTTATTAAACATGTTGAGCATATAGTATTTTGTGGTGTTGATCCTGTATAATAACAGAATGTTAATGTTGTTGTATTAGGTTTTTTAACAGCAGCATATATAATCTCATTATTATTTAAGAATTGATGAGAGTATGTACTACCTGTTGTGATAAATTGATTATTTTCTGCGTTAGATCCAAATAAAGTCCATCCTAGTAAATTACTTCCACTAGTAGCACTTGCTGTTACTGGATATGAACTATTGTAAGATTGAGTTACATCAAACGAGCTACTTATATTACTTCCTGTAGAATTAGTAATATATCCGGTACCAGCTCCATCTACTGATAGTAATATAAATTTAACAGCTATATCACAATCAATTTGTGGAGAAGCTACTACTACGCCTCTAGAATCTCTAACTTTAGGAAGTATAGATCCACTTACACCTGTAAAGATATAAGTTGTACTAGAAGTAGCAGCTGTATATGTTACACCATCATTTATACTATACTCATAATTTGGCACTCCACCTGCAGCAAATAAACTTGCGGTAGCATTAGCACAATCTGCGGATGCACTTAATGTAAATTCAGGTACTGGAGCTGGAGTTGGTGCTGTGGTTGGTGGTGTTGTAGGTGCGGTAGTTGGTGGTGTTGTAGGTGGAGTTGTTGGAGGAGTTGTAGGAGGAGTTGTTGGTGGCGTTGTTGGTGGAGAGGTTACTGGTGGAGCAGTTGGAGGAGTGGTAGGCGGCGTTGTAGGCGGCGTTGTAGGTGGTGTCGTTGGTGGAGTTGATGGAGATAAAGTCACTGGAGCCGTTGTTGGCGGCGTTGTAGGCGGTGTTGTAGGCGGCGTTGTAGGTGGTGTAGTTGGAGATGTTGTTACACTAGGAGCAGCTGTAGGTGAAGTTGTTACTGATGGAGCCTGTGTAGGAGATGTAGTTGGTGGTGTAGTTGGAGGAGTTGATGGAGATAAGGTCACTGGAGCCGTTGTTGGCGGCGTTGTAGGCGGTGTTGTAGGCGGCGTTGTAGGCGGCGTTGTAGGTGGTGTAGTTGGTGGAGTTGATGGAGCTAATGTTACTGGTGGTGATGTTGGTGGAGTAGTTGGTGGAGTTGTAGGTGGAAGAGATGGTGGAAGTGTTGGAGATGTTGTTATGCTAGGGGCGGATGTTGGAGATGTAGTTGTAGATGGAGCTATTGTTGGAGATGTAGTTGTAGATGGAGCTATTGTTGGAGGAGTTGTAGGTGGAGTTGTTGGAGGAGTTGATGGGGATAAGGTCACTGGAGCCGTTGTTGGTGGAGTTGTTGGAGGTGTTGTAGGTGGAGTGGTAGGTGATGTAGTTGGTGGTGCTGTAGGAGGAGTGGTAGGTGATGTTGTAGGAGAAGATGTTGGTGATGGAGTTGGAGATGGTAATGGATAAGGTATACTTATAACGTCATTGCAAGTTGGTTTATTATTTATTACATCAACAGTAGTTAAATTATCGCTAGTATATATAGAAAAACCACTAGTTAATTGAGCTGCACTTATGTTAGTTGCTGGTGAAAGATCAGATGCATTTAAAGCAATATAAGTTCCAGTCGGATCAATATAATATATATCAAAAGGACCAGAATTATTATTAACTGTAAGTGTTACTGTAAATCTTTTCATCTAATTTATTAATAGCATCCTTCAGGACAGTTATTTATAGTACCATATATTGGAGTTAATCCAGTTATATTATTTGTTGAACCTCCATTTACATAATAACAATACCCACCACCAGACCAAACTGTAGCACCACTATCTAAAAGTCCACCACTAGCCCAATAGTATATAGTAGCACCATCAGCACATCTTGTTAATAATTGATATGATGGAAGAACGGGGGATGGGGTTGGAGGTGTTGTAGGAGGAGATGTTAGAGGTGTTGTTGGAGGTGTTGTTGGAGGAGGGGTTAATGATGGAGCGGGAGTTGTTGGAGCTGTGGTTGGAGCGGGAGTTGTTGGGGCTGTGGTTGGAGGTGTTGTTGGTGAACCAGTTACTGGTGATGGTGTGGGAGAAGTAGTAGGTGGTGTTGTTGGTGCAGAAGTAGTAGTTTCTACTACGGACACATTAAATCCACAATTACATCTTATTATAATTTCTAATATTCCTTGATTACTTGTAAGAGTTTTATTATCAAGCCCACATGAAGAATCAATTATAATAGCATCAAATGTATAGTAAACTGTATAGATTCCTGGATCAGAAGCATTAAATGTTAAAGTTCCAGTAGGAGAAACAGTACATAAACTAGCATATGGTCCAGAAACTTTTAAAGTTGATAAATCAACTTGGCCACTTCTCCCATCAATAGATGTATTTAAATCTACTGTTTTTGTAGCATCAGTATCTAAAAAACTAACTTGTTTAAATTGTGCTAATGGTGGAAGTGGCCACATCAATTGATAATCTTGATGTGTTACTACAGCAACACCGTGAGAATAAAAAATATTACCAATATAAGTATTAGAATTCTTATAATCAATTAGATTACCTATACCATCGTCTTTAATATAATAAACTGAAGATGATAATTCAAAAGCATATGGTAATACTTGCTGACCGTATAAATCTTGATTTATAGATAATATACGAACCCCTTCCATAGATCCTGTAGGGAAACGCTTAATTAATCCTGGATTATCATTATAATTAAAATAAGATCCGGTTAATCTGTTTTGTGAGACTCCATCATAGTATAATGATGATGCTAAAGAACTAGTATTTAAATTTTGATTACTAGATGAATAATTTTGGTAGAATAAATGATTTATCTGTGAATAGATCAATCTTT
>Ga0247723_1001876_pt1 | contig 11810 bp, 11 predicted proteins | sample MSEWelMarce5H_FC_FD_189079 | JGI IMG/M metagenome (GOLD analysis project Ga0247723, IMG submission 189079) | Subsurface sediment microbial communities from gas well in West Virginia, United States - MSEEL Well Study Marcellus 5H_FC | ecosystem: Environmental > Terrestrial > Deep subsurface >...
GCCCTTGGCCTCTTCTGGCGCGTCTTGGGCCACTGGGGCTTGGGCTTGACTGATCACAGCTGCAAAGTCTTGCACTGCTGAGTTGCGCTCGGTCTGCTTGGTGGGCGGCTCATAGCCACAGTCCTTGGCGTGCTTGAAGAGAGTGCCAATGCCAACACCCTTGCCCTGGTGAAAGCTCTTCCAGTGGGTCTCTATGTCCTTGGTCCCTGCATACTTGTTGCCGGCCATGGACCATGTCATCCATGGGCCAAGACCAGCCTCTCCAAATTCGGTGTGCAGCGCCTGGCCAAGCTCAATCCACTGGTCATAGTCGCAATCTGGGGAAATATGGTGCAAAGCCTTGACCGCACGATCAAGGTCGCTGTCATCAATTCTTGAGCCTAATTGGGTGAAGTCAAATGATTGGCTGGGTGGTGCAGGCTTTGGCTCTTGCAGCTGGTGCTGCTCGATGATGCCCCAGTCTTGGAGCAAGGCATAAAGGTCCACGGCCTCTTGGAATTCACCGACCAATTGATTGCCACTAAGTAGCACTGACTTGCCGGCAGAGTTTGGCAAGCCGAATACCTCAAGCTCCTGACCACCGCCCAGTTTGTACTTTGGCAGCACCTGGTCAGATTCTTTGGGCGGTTGGACCCATAGGAAGACATGGCGGCCACGGCCTGAGACAGAGACCTCGGTCAGCATCTTGTTTTGCTTGACGTACTTGGCCATGCGCTGGATAGCCACATTGGTGGGGCCACTTGCGTGCTTCATGTCCACATCAAGACAAACCAGAAAGTTCCCTGATGCGGAGATGATGGGGCGCTGCTGGACAAGGCCGAGATACTGGCCATGAGGGCATGACTCCATGGCCCAGACGTCTTCAGCGTTGTAGAGGTCAGTGGGGTCTGTATCGCGGGCCACACCTTGGCCAGATCGTTTGTAGGGGATTTTCTTTGAGCCTTGCAGGGCAAAGGTGCAGAAGACTGCATCTGGGGCGACAGCGCCTATTTTGCAGGCCACTTGCTGGGACTGGCTGAATGTATCTGGCAGGGGTGTTTCAGTTAAGATGGTCACTGAAATTCCTTTAAGTTGGGGTTTCATTTGTTAGTTGCCATGAGAGTTGAACTTTTGACCTGGTAGCGTTTACGCGCTGCCAGGTCTTTTTCTTTTGGCATGAGGTTTGGATTCTATTCTTTCGACCTGACTAGGCTTGGCGCAGCCACCTTCTCACCGACTAAGTTTTCGGATATCTCGATGCCAAGTTTTGAGACAGCACTGGGGCTTTTAAGTTCCCAGGCGATCAGCAAGTCTTTGAATGCTTCTTGGACCAGCGCCTCATCTTTCCAAAACTTTGTCTTGCGGCCTATGCGCATGGTCCAGCCTTGGATGGATTTGCCACTGGTCAATTGCTCTTTGGCGGCAGCCTGCACAGCATCGGCCCATGCGGCCACCAGAGCCGCGTCATCGAGCATCTCAGGGGTGACAGTGGTGTCAGGCTTGAAATCGTTCCTAGCGGTCTCTTGGACCTTCTCACGCATACTGGGGCAAATGGTCTTGGCCTTGCAGTACCGGCAGGCATCAACGCTTGGGATTGTTGGTGCATCTGAAGTCAGCGCCAGCTCGGCTGCCGACTGCAAGCGCCTGCCGTGTAGCTCCAGACGCAGACCAGACACTGTCCACTTGCTGTGGCCGACTCGGGGCTGGTAGATGTGCATGGTGCATTCGATGGTGTTTGGCGCTTTAAGCTGACGCATGGCTCCTAGTGCATAGGTTAAGAGCTGCTTGTTGTCTTCGGCCTCTACGGCCACACGGCCAGTCTTCAAGTCAATGACATGGAGGTGATTGCCATCGACAAGAACAGCATCAGCAGTGCCACCAAGCGCTGGGTGCAGGGACTTCAAGCCTTCATCCAAGTTGACCTCAATCAGCTTCTTGCGCGGATTCTCGACCAGAGTGTTGACAAAGTCTGCATAGCCTTGGGCCATGGCCACATGGTCAGGATCAGTTCCGGCTGGTACTTCACCATTGCGCAGAATGATCTCAGACAGTTCATGGATCGCTGTGCCAATGGCAGCGGCTTCACCGGCTGGCTCGTAAGGCATGAGGGATTCAAGCCGGTATGAGCCAGGGCAAGACATGAATCTGTCTGTGCGTGATGCTGAGAGTCGGGCGTGTTTTCGGGTTTCATGTTGCATGGTTTCTCCAGTTGGTTAAATAATTTGATTCACGACATTGAGCTTTTTTAGGACCTTGGCCAGCACATTGTGGTCGAGGGATGCCTTGATGGTCAGAATGTAGATGACGGGTGGAATGCCGGACTTGTTGATGTTTTCCACACGGCTTGATGCCTGCTCCAGTGCCGAGGTGGACCAAGTGCATTCGACAAAGACAATGGTGTCGGCAGCCGATAGGTCCACACCTTCAGACATGGCGGCAATGTTGCCAATGATGCAAAGGGTCTTGCCGGCTTGGAAATCTGCAATGGCCTTGTCGCGCTTGGTCCTTGATGTATCACCCACCACAATCACAGGCTTGTGGACAAATAGAAGTTTCTCCAGCTCGGCCACCACATCCTTGTGGTGCGCAAAGACCACCACTGGCTCATTGGCCTGGAGCAAATCATCGATGAATTCACTGGCAGCCTTGACCTTGCGCATACCAGCCTCGCGCATGATCTCTGCCAAACCCTCAAAGGCCAGCAAGGCGTTGGGGTTTGCCATCAAGGCATCAGCATCAAAGGCTTGCTCTCGTTTGTCATTGGCCAAGTCAAAGGTGATCAGACTGACTTGTGGGTCTTTGTAGTCCTTGAAGATGTTTTCTTTTTTGCGTCTCAGCACATGGGGCCGCATGAGTTCTTTCAGCTCTGGCAAATTTGACGCGCCACTGGTGTCTAGGCCCCATGGCGCGTTCCACATCTTGGCGTAACGGGCTGCAAAGTCAAACCAGCCACCTCTGTAAATGCCAAGGCCGTGCAGGATGGGCCACAGCTCGATGGGCCGGTTGGGGATGGGTGTGCCACTGAGCGCATAGACATGGCCCACCTTTTTCATGGCCAGCATGGCGGCCTTCGTTCTTTGGGCTTTTGGATTCTTGATTCTGTGGCACTCATCGAGAACTAGGGTCTTATATCTGTCGCAGTTTGTTACACCATACTGCAACACATCGTAGTTGATGATAGTGATATCTGATGAATTTACCTCTGAAGCCTCACGTTTTCCATTGACCACATGGACTGAAGTCTTGGGCGCCAGCCGAGCAAAGGCAGCTTCCCAGACTGTCTTGGCAATGGCTGGGCAAACAATCAGGGCTGGGAGGTTTTCTAGGGCTGCTGCTGCTGTGGGTAGCGTCTTACCAACACGGGGCTGGTCGGCCAGTATGGCCCTGCGCCTAGAGAGCAAGAAGAGCTTGGCCTCTTGCTGGTGGGGGAATAACTGCATTTCGGTTTCCTCGTTTTAACTTGCAGGCATCTTAACTGACATTTGTGCTAAAGTGCAATTTCTGTTTAATCGCAGAAACGTAAAAACCCTTAAACCCTTAAAAGGAAAAACCATGACAAAAGTCGTAACCGGAAAAGTTCGCTTCTCTTATTTCTCAGCGCTGACTGCTCGCAAGAATGAGATGAACGGCAAAGAAGAGTTCTCCACCCAGGTACTGGTCCCAAAGACTGACACCGAGACTGTGGCCCAGTTAAAGGCCGCAGCCAAAGAGGCACTGACTGCCAAGTTCGGAGACAAAATCCCAAAGACTGTGCGCAATCCCTTGCGTGATGGCGACACTGAAGTGAAATCTGATGGCTCGCCATTAAGCGCTGAATACGCTGGCCACTTCTTTTTCAACACCAAGTCAACCGCCAAGCCTGGTGCAGTAGATGCCCATGGCCACGACATTCTTGGATCACAAGATATTGTCTCTGGCGACTATGGCCGTGTTGCCGTGAATGCCTATGCGTATGACCAAGCCGGCAACAAGGGTGTGTCGTTTGGGTTGAACAACATCATGCTCTTAGAAAAGGGTGAGTCACTGGGCGGTAGCAAACCCAGTGCAGCTGCTGACTTTGGCATCTCGCCAAAGAAAGCCAGCGCACCAGCTGGTGCCTCAATCGACAATGACTGGTGATTCTTGAATCAGTTTATTGAGCGCAATGTTCAATTGATTGACTGATGTCCACAGCGGCTCCACAGTTCCAGACAGCCACCGGCTGACTTGGGACTGCTGGATGCCAGCGGCCTCGCACACCGCAGCCATGGTGATCTTGTGAGCCTTGGCCCTTGCCCTGATAGTGTGAATTGATTCCATGGGCGCATTCTAATTGCGCTTTATGTATAAAAACAACAGATAAAAATAATTGTTTACAGATAGTTTATTTCTGTCATACTTCGTTACTCCTACTACTTAAACGAAAGAAACGAAATGAAAACGACAACTTTTACTGCTTATGTGGCTTCTGATTTGTTCAACGCTGGTTTTGCTTGTGATGGTCATCCATTCATTGCAGAACAGTTTTATGTGGTCATTGAGAATGCAGCTGGTAAGCGCTTTCGTCATCAAGCCATTTTTAATGGCACTCAAGAAGTTATTTGCCCAGAGTCTGGCGATTCTTACTTTCCCGATTTACGCGCAGAGGCTTCTGCCAAAGCAGATCGTTTAGCCGCCCGTGTTAACGCTGCACTTGACGCTGGCCAGTTCATTTCTCCTACATTTTGGGATGAAGTTGATCCAGCTTATGGCTCTGATGAGTATTTCGATCAAGGCACAGAAGCCAAGCGCTTATTTGCCGAGAAAGCCGCAGCCTAATTAAACCCACGGGGCTTCGGCCCTATTAACGAAAGAAACCGATGAAACCCTCAACCGAAACCCTTCTTGACTATTTGACTGCTGCCGCCATTGGCGTTGGCATGGCCTGCCTGCTGGTGGCATGGTGGTCAGCATGAACAGAGACGAAATCTTTGAATTGATCGAGGCCAATGGTCTGACCTTGCATGGCGACATTGAACACTTTGCAGCCCTTGTCGCTGATCTGGTTTACGCTAAATACCTGGAACAACCCACACCCAACCAGACTGGCGTGATCTCAATAACAATTTCAGAGCCAGTTGCATACCTTTGTGAGAACGCAGTTGGCCACAAATATTTTCGGTGGAAAAAACCTTCAAGCGTATACAAGCCAATTGCGCTTTACACAAAGGATCATCAATGAACTACGGCCCCACACCCCCCTGCCCCAAAGACTTGTTTCAGTTTGAATGCTCAGTTGAAGATGTCGATCTGGTCTGCTTTCTGGAATACAGCCCAGAAGAGAAAGGCTACAGAGATTCTTATGGTGCGCCCTATGAGCCTGATATTGAAGAGTGCATGACCCTCAACAACGCATACATCGCTGGCACTGATGTGGACATTGCCCACATGATCTTGCAGTCCATGGTGGACCACATTGAGGTCTCTGCGCTGGAGAAGTTTAAGGATGGTGATTTATGAAACCCGCCCATCACTACCATGTGCCAAATGAACAGTTTATGAATCCTGAAAAAGAACTGCCCTTGGCCCTTGAAGCCTGCCTCGATCTGGTCAGTGCCATGGTCGATCCAGAGATTTATGGGTATGCCATCAATAAGGATGTCAGAACCCATGCATTCGTTGTCAAAACGATGCTCCAGCGCCTTAAATCCAGAATGGATGTGCAGGCATGACCAGGGGACTGAAACCCCGTGTAGAGCCTGCCATCGAGGCAGCACTACAAAAGAAAGGCAATCTGTCTGATGTGGACTTGGCCAAGCTGTGCTTTTGTGCCAGGAGGAGTGCAGCGCGAATTTTGTTTGACTTGCACCGCCATGAGCTGGTCCACATCTCAGGACACACCAAGGTCCATGCAAATGGCCAGTGGCGGCCTCTGTGGTCTTGGGGGGAGGGTGTTGATGCCGTAGCGCCTGGGCCAGTGCCAGGCTCAGAGCGCATCAAAAAGTACCGCGACAAGATGAGTGCAGACGACAAAGACTTTGACGCTGCCAGACGTAGACAGAAAAGACGGGTCGTGAAACGCGACCCACTTGTGGCCGCGTTTTTTGGGGGAATAGTATGAAAATAGTTTTAGACGTTCAACTGTCTAGTTTTGGCATCAACATCGATGTGCAGCCAGACAGAGCCATTAACAAGATGACCGGCCCAGAGCAGCAGGCCATTGCTGAAGAGGCAATTCGCGCTCTTGAGCATTACATCGTTATGGTCACTCTTCCCCAAGAAGTTTCTTAAGTCGTTTGATCTGCTCTTCATCCATAAACATGGAAATGTTTTCGCCAGCTGTAGATAGCTTGCCCCTGGTCAATTGATTTGGGTCTGCATAAACTCCACTCAAGTTGAATGGCTCATCTTGATGTTGGTAGGCTAAAAACATATCTTCTACAGTTGCCTTGCCAATTCCAGAGCCAGGCTTATTCATTTGCGTTGGCAAAATCTTGTCGTAGACCGGCTGCATAAATTGACTTACTGGAGCGCCACGGGTATTACCAAAGAATATGCCTGGCATATCGTATCCATATGCACCATGAGTGCCAGGACTAATGCCACGATTTGGCAATGCCTCATAGATTGCATCACCCATCAAGAAACTTGGCTTGTTCATTACATTGGGATCAAACATGGCCCGTTGTAAGTCTGGGTAGTTAAAACCCAAACCTCTTTCGGCTGCGACATTGCTCATCTTGTCAACAAACACTTTCCTCAAATCGCCTGCACTTCCGGCCTTTAAGCCTTGGCCAGTCAGCAATTGCGCTGCTGCCATTGGATCATTTAGTCCAACAAAGTCTTTGTATTTTCCTTTTGTGCCTTTAACTGTGGCAGCTCTCATCTGATCTGAAATTGTGTCCAAAAGAGATGGGCTTGGATTTGTAGCCTTAATCATTGATAGCAGGCCAAGTGTTGGACCAGTTGAAAAGTTTTCTCCACTTGGTGGCATTGTGTGAGGGGCCATAAAGATTCGGCCAGTTCCACCCATTTTTTTATTTTCCTCAATGGCCTGCAATGCTCTGGTGTTTTGTGATTTAGCAGCACTTTGATTGGATGCGTAGCCAATGAAATTTTTAATATTGTTTTCATCCATCATGTACATCAAGCCGCCTGGCGTGACAAATGAATTGTTTCCAAGTGGGATGTCACTGACATTAGTTACTCGGGTATTGCGACTCAACATATCAGTTGGGTAAGTCATAATGCTGCCGCCCAGCATCTCGTCATAGTTGACTGGCCTTCTGGCCACAATGCCTGGCAGCTGCTCTGTCTCGTACCTTGTGCCGACCAATGGGTTTGGCTTTGTTTTTGTTGTGTCTAAGTAAACATTGGACCGAGTACCCTGCGCTAAGTCACGCAAGACATCAGCGCCAGCACCACCGCGCTCAAGTATTTTTTTAACCCTTGGCTCCATGGCCCGTTCAAGGTCCATACCCCTGCGCTCTGCTTGGGCCAGATAAGCCTGGCGAGGGATTGAGCCAAGCGCAATAGCTTCTGGCAGTATCGGTGGCAGCTTGCTTGCTTCCATGAGCTGTGCAGCCTTTTGCAAAGCCTCTTGGGCCACCTTGCCCCTTGGGACATAGGTGTTGCGCTCCATGAATTTTTTGGCTTCTTCCTCGGCAATTCGATTGGCTTTTGGGCTGCCATAGTAGCCACTGGTAATGCCTTTGAATAAGCCATATGGAGCGCCAACAACACCAGACAATAGTCCAGTGCCAAGTGTCGCACCAGTCTCGCCAATGCCTTCTAAGTAGTCCAGCAAGCCTGCCATGTTTACTCCTTATTGGCCAGTGACAGATTTGATCTGCTTGTAATAGGTTTCAATCGCATCTTTCATGGTTGGCTCTGCCTGGCCAATGGCCAAGAGCTTGCCAATCTGAGCGTTCAGTGAGTTGGGATTATTGACCACGGCCCTGCTGGTATCAGACACCCAGCGAATGAATCTTGGGCTTTCCAATAGCTTGGCAGCCGTGTTGCTGGTCAGTACCAAGCCACTTAAAGCAGCTGCACCACCAAGCAATGCGCTTGTGGCATCTAAGCCAGCAGCACCGCCACCGACCATACCGCCACCACCAAGCAATGCTGATGTCACCATCTGAGCGCCAGCCGTGTTAGATGTGTTGACCATCTTGCCAGTCTCACGCGCACCAGTTGCTACTTTGACCATGTCATTCATGGCTGGAATAATATTTCGATAACGCTCACCAGAGAACAATACTGTTTTGGCGCTGTCACTCAAGTTGTTCCAGTTGGTCAGGAATGTTGTAGGGCTAAATTGATAGCTGCTAGTTCCCATTTCAGCGCCTTCTCTGACACCAGCCTTGGCATTGCCAAGTTGTTGCCAAACTGATGCTGATACTGTGTCCCACTCATCAGGCTTAAAGTTTCTGCGCAGAAGTTGCAAACGGCCAATGCCATCTTTTGTGCCAGATAGCGCCATATTGGCCGCTGCCACATCTAAGTCTTGGTCCACAATTTTTTGTAATGCAGGCAGATTGACTTCGCGGTTAAAACGCACATATCGGTCATGGAGTTTGATTGCTCGGCTTGCAATGTCACCAGACTGGTCAGCCGCAGCCATCACATCTTTGCGCAATGCATCATACAAACGCGCAAAATTTGATGTATCTGTAAGGCCAGAAATATCAGGGCGATCTAAATCTTTTCCAATGCTTGTTCGCTCTTTTCTAAGAGCAAAAAATGGCACACCGCCAAAACCAGACTTTGCATCAGTCACAATGCGCATGGCCCGATCAATGACTGGTTGATAAATTGGTCCAAGTGTTTGAGGGCTTTTAGCAATTTCAGCTTGAAGATCAGCCACCAATTGGGCAGTATTTGTTGCTGCAAATCTGTTTTGTGGACCTACGGCACTGGCCACAATATCGTCTAATTGTTCGCGTCTTTGTGCAAAGCGCTTGCCAGCAACATCTGCTGTTTCTTGCACAAACTTACCTAAACCGCCTTTTTCTGTAAACATCACACCAGGTGTGACACCAGGTCCTTTAGTTGCGCGTGAGAGTTGTTCGCCAATCTCTGTGGCGCGAGTACCCATGACATTGCCCATCTCGTCATACATGGGACCAATGACTTGAGCGCCACCAGGTGTTTGCAATAAGCCAGCTTCAATGCGCTGAATTGCAGGGCTTTGTGTGGCCACACCAGCAGGCAATGGAATGCCAAGACGGGCAGCAGCCTGCGGCACACCTTGCCGAATGCCTGCAATCTTTTCTTGGATTGGAGTCAATAGCTTTTGCAGGCCGGCCTCGACCAACTGGCCAAAGCGCTGGCCCAAGGCATTGACTGTGATGTCTTTGGTAACACCAGTGGCTTGCTCCATGGCTGGGCGAGTCTCTACAGTTGGGCCGCCATACTGCATACCCATCTCGTAGATTTTCTTAAACAATGCACCGCCAGCACCAGCACCACCGACCATGGCCGCTGGAGTAAATGGGGCCATGAGCGCAGCGCCAGTGCCAGAACCAACCATTTCGGCAATCTCTGGTCCAGCGCCTGCAATGTCACCCATTGTTGGCAGTGGAATGCCAAAGAAAACAGGATTGTTTTCGTTCATCAATGTGGGCCGTTTTGTCTTTGGGTCCGTATAGATGAAGTTGTCTTTGTCGTACTGCTGGGCATCAGGAAAGAATTTCCTGAGTGTTGACAGCTTGTCTTCACCAGTGGTGGCTGCGCCTACAGCTGCGCGAACACCAACTGGTGCGCCAGTGGTCTTGTTGATGTCAGTGCCAGGTGGCATAGACTGAAGCATTCGAATGTAATCAGCCAGCTTTTGCGCTGCTGGCTTATCACCGGCAGCGTCTGCTGCCTGTAAGGATTTATACAGTTCGTCTAGTGTTACATCAGCCATTTTTTAACCTCCAGCGCCTGGGTATCGTTTAAGTATGTCACCGATTCCTGGTGGCGTTGCAAAGCGTTGAGGCATTGCGGGGATAACTGATTGTTGACCAGTTACTGGGACAGGGAATTGCCGGTTAATCATTTGCAATTCACGTTGTGCTTTATCTTTTAATTCTGTAATTTTTGAATATACATAATCTGGGCCGCCATATCCTTTTAGATATGAAGAAAGTTGAGTTGGATTAGCCAATTGCTGAAGCAAAATCCTTTCGTCTGGACCATTCAAAACACCAAGATTTTGCAATTCTTTTAATTGCAAAATTGAATCTTGGAATCGTGCTTCTTGCGTTCCTCCAGCCTTACCCATTCCACCAATTTGCATACCCTCTTGCTTAATACTGGTTTCAAGCGCATTAAGAGAACCAACTAATTTTTCAATTGTCAGTGCTTGTTTTTTAGCTTCGCCAATTTGACCAGCAGTTGGTGCATATGGGGTTGACTTAGCGCCAGCACCTTGTAATCCACCAGGTTGAGCTTCCATTGGTCCAACTGCTGCCGGAGCTGGCGCTGCACCACCAGTAGGCATTTGAGCGCCACTAGGCGCTGCACCACCAGTAGGCATTTGAGCGCCACTAGGCGCTGCACCACCGGCTTGTTTTGCTGCTGGTAATTTCCCACCATAAGTAGGTTTTGCAAATGATGTTGGAATTGGCATCGGTATCTCGTAAGATATTTTTACCGATCCATCAGGTTGTACTTTTTCAACTGGCACAGGCTGGCTTAAAGCACGATAAGCCAAAGCATATTCTGGAGTGTTTACTTCTTTGGTCAACAAAACATCATAGGCATTGCCCTGCAATCCACCACCAAATACACCCTCATATTTGTTAAGTAACTTTGGCTCACCAGTTCTGGTATTTAATTGATAAACACTTCTGGGGTCTAATCCCATTGCCGTGACCTCTTCTTTGCTCATTGGTCTAAAAGAATCAGCTTTTAATGATTCTTCAAAAATCTTTGGCAACATTGTTTTTGGATTAAATGCAGCAATTGCTCTTTGTTCTGGAGTCAAATTAGCAAACATCCCACTAGTTTTTGCAGCACTTGGCTGTGCTGAAATCATTTCAGTTGGAGGGATTAACGCTTGGCGTGTTGGAGTTGGACCAAAAGGGCCAGCTACTTCTGGTGGCGCTGTAATTGCCTCAACACGACCAACTGTTTGTGGAACAACACCACCAGCAGGCTTTGGCATGAGCATTTCTCTCATGCGTGTGTTGAAGTCTAGCTCTTGCTGACCTTCTCTTAGCTTTTGCCCCAAAAGCAATTGCTGAAATGCGTTTGTCGTGCCCTTCTCATAAGCACCTTGGCCGGCTTGCAGGGCAGAGCCTAGAGCTTGACCAAGACCAATTCTTTGTGGGCCACGGCCACCAGCCTGGAGCAATGCAGCAGCTGCTGACAGTGTGGACTGCAAGCCTAATTGCTCACGCTGTTTTGCAGTCAGTAGCTTTTCAAGTTCGCTATCTGAACCACCACCAAACATATTGCCCAAGAGACCTTGTAAATCAAAATCAGCCATTTTTTAGCCTCCAGCCAAAAGACCAAGAATACCGCCACCAATTGCACCAGGTACTCCAAACAATTTACCACCAGCCAAAGCACCGCCTAATGCACTTGACGCTGGGTTTGAATATTGGGGTGTCGTTGACTGCATACCAAGATTAGCAGGCTGCGCACCTAGTGAAGACTGGACCACACCCAGACGCTGAAGGCCAATGTTGCGAATGGCATCCATTTGTTGCTGGTCCAAAGCCTGACGCGCACCACCAGCGCCCATGACAGCTTGAGCGCCACCAAGACGCAATGCTTGTTGCTGTGCAGCCAAATTGCCGAGCTGGCTTGCACCACCTAGCCTCAATTGCGCACCTTGCAAGCCTGCTTGCTGATTGGCAATGTCGGCTGCTGACATCCGG
>Ga0247723_1001877_pt1 | contig 11803 bp, 19 predicted proteins | sample MSEWelMarce5H_FC_FD_189079 | JGI IMG/M metagenome (GOLD analysis project Ga0247723, IMG submission 189079) | Subsurface sediment microbial communities from gas well in West Virginia, United States - MSEEL Well Study Marcellus 5H_FC | ecosystem: Environmental > Terrestrial > Deep subsurface >...
TCAACAACCCTAAAAAGGATAAGAATATGCCTAAAGTTTTCCTAGCAACACCCATGTATGGTGGTATGTGTACTGGTTATTACACACAGTCTATCTTACAGCTCAATAATCTACTCAGAGACTCAGGTGTAGACTGCATGATGAGTTTTATGTTTAATGAGAGCTTGATCACCCGTGCAAGGAACGGTTTAGCCAAGGCTTTCTTAGATACAGACTGTACTCATTTGTTTTTCGTAGATGCAGACATTCGGTTTCAAGCACAAGATGTAATCAGGATGCTGAACGCTGAAAAAGAAGTAATCTGTGGTATTTATCCTAAGAAAGAAGTCAATTGGGATACAGTCAGACGGGCTATGGACAATGGTGTACCAAACGATGAACTAAAAAGACATACAGGTAGCTTTGTAGTCAATTTAGTGAACTATGTGAACGAAGTTACTGTGCCAGTAGGTGAGCCAGTAGAAATCTTTAATGGTGGTACAGGATTCATGCTAATCAAGCGAGGTGTGTTTGATGAACTGCGAGATCATGTGCCAACCTACACCAATGATGTGCATGACTTAGGGAATACCCTAAAGTCTGATTTAATTCATGAATACTTTGCTACTAGCATTGAGGATGGTACGAACCGATTACTCTCAGAGGATTATCATTTCTGTAACATCTATCGGAAGATTGGTGGGAAGATATACGCTGCACCATGGGCGCAACTAGCGCACATTGGTACATATTGTTTTGAAGGTCAACTGACACCAGCCTCATGAGTTACGTTCCCGAACAGTCTCACCCAAATAACTTCCTAGTCAAACTAGTTAGTCAAGCCATGGATAAAGCACACTATGGCTTGGTAGCTGGTGGTAAAAGAGACTTACCTGATTACAAATATCTGAATCTAAACCCTGGGGAACACTATCGTTTACTCAAAGCAATGGTGCAGATACTCAAACCAAAGACTAGTATTGAAATAGGTACATTTACTGGTCTAGGAACGATTGCATTGCATGAAGCAGGGTATGGTTATGTGCATACGTTTGACATCATACCGTGGGATCACCTAATGAGCCACTTAACTCCTGAACACTTTAAAGATCGGATGGCGCAACACATTGCTGACTTAACTGATCTTATGGAGTTTAGAAAGTACAATCATCTGCTTCAAAATGCAGATATTATCTTTATGGATGCACCTAAAGATGGTGTGTTTGAGCCAAAGATGGTGGATTTACTCTTAAAACTGACACCAAAAGAGAATCGCATCCTAGTTATGGATGATATTTGGTTTGATTGTATGCAACCCCTATGGCGTAGTATCAAGTTACCAAAGATTGATATTACATCCCTTGGTCATTGGTCAGGCACAGGAATTGTAGACTTATCGCTTGGCGGTACGCTTTGAATCCTTGAAATCCTTGGCGGTAGGCGCACCCTTACTGCCAACTTTTCGCATCTTCTCTTTTGAGCCAGCAGCTATTCTTGCACGTTTGGCTAAAATATTGGCATACAATCCGTTTTTCATCTACACCCCCATCGTTGTCTGGCAGCCTTACCACGTTCACCTTTCCAACTTTGTGACCTAGCGCAAAAAGACTTGTGCCGTGGTCCTGATTTGGTTGGTGCTTGTAGTTTGCTACCTGTTTCTCGGTTATATTTCGCTCTACCCTTGGCAGTCAATCCACTACCAGCCTTGACGGATAACTTTTCGCCTCGACCTACTGACAGATTAACATTTTTCTTAACCATTATCTTTTAGAAGTACGAGCTTTTTTAGTCATACGTTTTTCATTGAGAGAGGCAGCCACAGCCATTTTTTGTGGATAACCTTCTTTAACCATCTTACGAATGTTTGCAGAAACAGTTTTCTGACTAGTACCTTTTTTTAACGGCATGATAATCCTTTCTTTAAGAGTAAATACGTGTACCACTTTTATCAATAATTAATGCTTGTTTACGAGCTGTATTGTGAATTGAGTTAGGAATACTAATGTGTGTCCATCTATCAAACTCACGAATAATCTGATCATAGCCTAAATCTGAGGCTATTACAGCTTTAACTACTTCATCAGGAGTCATGCCAGGCACTCTTATGTCGGCAGCACAACCAATCCGATGCTGACTAGTATCTTTAGAACCAACAGCATCATTAACCAATTTAGAGCGGAAAGCACTATTAACCATAATGGGCTTGCCTCCCAATAGTGTTTTAACATCTTCCAAGAACTCAGCAAGACGGGTGAGGTTTGCAGTTTCAGTATCATTCGGACTATTATCCAATGTACGATGATCGGTATGCGTGAGTTCTTCAAGTGTGAAATGTTCCGTTAAATTCATTTTGTTTTTGACTTCATATCAATGACTTTCTCCAATGTCCTACCAGAAAAATAAAAGCTCATTATTACGATTCCCCAATTTCCTAGCAATTCTACATAATTATTATTAACTTCAATATCCCATGCAGACATTAATCCAAAGACTGTATAGGTTACTAAAATAAATATCAATGTCATAGGGCGTATGTTCTTGCTTAACCAAGAATCACTTGCCATGTCAGCTTGCAGTCGCTTGGTAAGTTCTTGAGCCTCTACGCTGTCAGCGTTCAATTCTGCTAGTTTACCTTCTTGTTGCATCTTCAGCAACTCTTGCTGTGCCTTTGCTTTAGCCTCTGGGTCAGGTACAAACTTATCCAAGACTTTCATGCCAACATCAAATAAAGCTGTAAGTGGAAACATTATCTAGCCTTTCTAAAGTGTAATAAAGCTAAGTCAAATATGATAATAGATGCACCAATATCTTTAGTTATCCACAGAGGAAACAAAGTGTCTACAGGGTATGCACCAAATTCAAAGTAATGTAGTGAACGCATGACTTGCACCATTAGTCCAGTAGTCATTACAAATATGCCAATCTTAGACAACATACGCATATCTGTAAAGAATCCAGAAAAGGCTAAAAACGCTACTACAAAGACTGCAATCAATTCAATCACTAGAATAGACATGAGCCAATGAGTTAGTGTCATTTTTTTGCTCTTTTTTGTTTAATTTCTTCTGCCACCTCTGAAATATCCATGTGTTCTCGCTTGACCATGTAATTAGATACCCAATTAATGACAGCTACACTACATAGACCTAGAATCCATGCTAATCCTATGAGCATATCTAGCTTATCAGAGCCAATATTTAACTTTTCAGCAACTATTCCTGTAAATGCAAAACCTGCCATTGCACTAATACCGCCAGCAATAAATACAGATGCAACCTTACCTTTTTCTTGTAGTTTTTCAGGAGTCCAGAACATAGCAAGACTAAGCCCACCAAATAAACCACCGAGGGCTGGTGCTAGTTTGTCGATCAGGAATCCGTCAGGCATCATTTTTCAATGAAAATACTATTTACAGACCTTCGCCTGGGGTTACATAAGCTGCTGAATTTGTATAATCACCAATCACTTTTGCATATACATTTGCTGTTTGACTAACTTGTGGTCCTGTAATTACTTTGTAACTAAATGGTGGCAATGGAACAACAAAGCTACCCAATGTGGCTGTTTCTGGTAAAGCAACATTAAAGTTATTTGTTGCATTAATCCAAACATAAGCAAAATTGTTTACACTATCATTTGAAAGTAGATATTGATTAACAGGGCTAGTAGAAGTAATTGTAAATGCAACAGATTCCGTATTAGCAGCTCCAGTAGCAACTACCTTAACCGTTTTTCCCATCGGCTGAAAAGCAATATTATTAGCCATTAGATAATCCTATTTTTCTCAGGCTTTGTAGTAGACGATATTTTGCTGTTGTATTCGCCTTCTTCAAAACAAAATACACTACGGAATCCACCCATCGGAACTTGTCCTGGTGACCATTTTTGTGTACGAATTGTAGTGTCAGATGGTTGCTGTGGGCGTGTTGGCTTGCCTGGCATCTGAGAATAATTTAATTCTTCTGCACCTTTAACACTACTCTTGTTTGTCCAATCTTTCGGGTTTCTCATTTTTAGTCCTATCTTTCATGTGAATTAATGCAAAACTGAAAACACAAAAAAATGCCATAGTTCCCAATCTCTCCAATGTCGGTATATACATTGTCCAACAGGCTAGACTAAATGACAACCCTAGAGCAATGATTACCAACAAACGATCTGTAATAATTTGTAATGCTAAACGTATTAATGAAACTGCTTCCATAATTATCCCCTTTGATTAACCAGTACACAGTTTAACCTACTCGTCATCATCTGTGTTGATAAATCCACTACCCCACTCATCGTCACTTAACTTCTGCTTCAATTTCTCAATGTTTATTGCTCGATCAATCACTTTACATTTGTCTGTTAAAGAGGCTTGGTCATCTTGCATTACCTCTTGCAATAGCTTACTGACAGCATCTTCAAGGTCTGGGTTAACGCCTTTATTTTTCTTACTCATTGTTCTTCTTTGTCTTTAAATTGCTGAACAGTTTGAGCTACAGGTGCAACCGCTCCAACTTTTTCAATAGGACTAACAGGCGAATCTGCCAACTTTCTTTGCGCTGTTCTTGCAAGACTAGAACGTAACCCAAGACTTTTTGGAATAATGCTTAATTTTGTTGACAAGGCTTGACCTAAAATATCAGCAGTATCAGTTCCTTTTTTACCACTAGCTTCCCATCTTGCAACAATTCCTAAATCACGACCCAGTTTTCCTAATTCATCAATATCTCTAGGACTTTTTATTCGTGAAGCATCTTCTCGCAAAACAGTTCCTAAACGTTCTAAACTTATATTTCCTTGTTTAATTCCACCTGCTTTAAATAAATCTTCTAAAATAATTGTATTTCTGTACTGTGGTCTTAAAACAGATAGTTGTTGAGTTAAATTTTTATTAAACATACCAACTGCACCATCTAATTGATCTACTAAATTATAAATTTCATGTGCATTGCCTTTGTTTTCTGTACTTCTTGCTCTTTGTGTTAAAGCATTTCTAAGACGTTGTAAATCATCACCTAAAATTACACGATTTTGTATATTGTTTGCAATTGCTTGTGTTGCTTGTCTTACAGTTGTGCTTCCAGCAAAACCAAGATCACTTTCTTTTTGCAATATATTGTCTAAAACATATTTCATACTAGGGTCTATTTGAAAAACTTTACCTTTATATAAAGCGTTAAATTCAGCTCCTAAAGTGTCAAATTGATCTCTAATTGTTTTTTCTGTTATTTCTGAAACTTCTTTTCCTGTACCACGACTAGCCAATCTATTGGCAAGTGTTTGATTTTCAGGTGAATAATTTTTTATTAAGGAAGTAGCACCTTGAGCAGATATAGGAACATCCTGCCTTACTTGCGCTGGAGACAATTTGAATCCTAAACGTTCTGCTTGTCTTGCGGATGCTTCTCCAGTTTTTGATGCAGTACCTAATAATGCTCTTGTTCCAGTTTTTAATAAAGAAGGTATTGATGCAGCTAAACCACCAAAAATTTCTCCACCTTTTTTATATCCACTTACTTCTTCTCTAGGTTGTGGAAACCCTAATTTTGTTAAACCTGTCTGTATATTTTCAGTAGTAGGAAATACTGTTTCATATCCTTTTAATGGTCCTTCTTTTATTTTGTGACCTACTTCTGGACCACCTGGCAATATTGCTTCAATATCTCCAAACATTCCTGGTATGCTTGTTCCAAATCCATAAGCAACTGCTCCAACTTTTTCTTTAAATGTAGGTTCACTAAAATCAATTTCTTCTGATGGTTTTGATGTTGATGTAGCACCTTTTGGTAATGGTGGTAAACCACTATCTTTATTAATAGGTTCTGAAATTGCGCCTTTTGGCAATGGGGGAAAAGATGTATTTGACATTATTCTGCATCCTTTCCAGTATCTTTAAATACCCATTTATTATCTTTAATAATAATCTCTCTACCATTTAAAAAATGTTTTTGAGACGATGCGTCTGACAATGAATTTTCTGCATTTTCTTGTGATCTAGCCATTGGTAATGACATATTTGATGGTGCGCCAGCAATTTTTGTTGCTTGATCAGAAATTGTTGCTTTACCTTTTCTTGCAGCATTAATAACATTGCTAACATTAAATGGTATAGCACTATCCATTTCTTTCATGTAATCAGCCATTTGTTGTACATACTCAGGAGTTGCTCCAGGATGACCATTAAACGATTTTGCTAAAACACCTAATTCTTGTTTGATTCGAGCTAAAAACATGGCTGTTGCAATAGGACTATCACCTTGTTTTGGTACTTGCTGTTTGTATATATCAATCATATATTTAGCACCTGATGAAGCATAACCGCCTCCTAAAGCTCGTGACATATTAAATTCTAATCCACTTACTACTTGTTGCATTAATCTTTCATCATCTTTTGTTAATGCTTTTCTTGTTATTGTATTTCTTAATGATGAAATTAATGTATCTCCAGATTGACCTGTTAATCCTGCAAATGTTCCCAAAACAGTATCTTTAGGCATTTGTGCTATATTTAAAACATCAGTAGCAGCTTGAGCAAAAGATTCATTAATGTTAAAAGCGTATCTAGCATTAGCAGCTCCACCTTTACTATCCTTTGCGCCTAATTTTTGTGTATTTACAATTCTTTGTGCAAATTCAGAATCAGCAGGAAACACTCTCATTGCTAATGTGTTTTTATCAATAACTGTTACAGAACCATCAGGTTTAATTAAAAATTCATTGTTTGGTTTGTTTCGATCTATTCTATCTTGACGTGCTTTTTCTTCTTTTTGTTGAAATTCTTTTACTTTAAAATCCACAGTCAAACCACTATTTAATAATTGCAATGCACCTTCTACATTACCTTTATTTAGCATATTACCTAAAACAGAGTTAGTTCCAGCTAAAGCAATTGCTTGTTGTCCAGCAGCGTAGGCTGCTTCTTTATCTATGCCACGTAATTGAATAGATTTTTCTAATTGTTTTTCTATCTCATTACGTAGGTCTGTAATACGTTTGTATTCTTTATCAAATTCTTTGACTTCTTTTTCATACAAGTCTTTACGACCCGTTTGCCAACCCTTTAACATTCCTGTCATAGCGTTCATGGCATTGTTAGCACCCATCTTTCCTGATGAGCCTACAATCATTCCTAGAGTAGATACCATACTAAATAGTGCGCCAAGCGAGGCTAAGTTTTCTTTAGTTGGATGAAACTCTGGGCGTGGGTATTCATCTTTTTTTAATTGATTAGCATCTATATCACTTCGTATATCAGTAGCATATTGTTTTTCAACGCTAGACTTTAATCCTAGATTTGCTGCATCCATTCCTAATTTAGTTCGAGCAGTATCTACATCTACTTGTGTTTTTTGTTGCAACAAGCCTGATTGATCTTTTAAGAATTGTTGTGTTAATGGGTCATACTTTTCTGTTTTTAAAGGAGGCACTTCAACCTTTGGTGCTTCAGGAAATTTAATCGGCAATACTTCAGGCTTAACATTTAAACCTTGTTGTAGATTATTTTGACTAGTTATTTCATCAGGATTAATCATATTAAACTCCTCTTACAGCCGTTGGTGGTAAATAACCATACGTTCCACCGCCAGCTATTTGTGCTAACTGCGTGTAGAAGTTATTAGTTGTTTGAGCCATTGAACGATCCATTTGTAAACCTGTACGGATAGCACCTAACGCAATATTGTCACCTATTTGAGCCACTTGCAAGCCATACTTATATTGGCTATCTAATAAGTTATTGTAAATCTGTGCAATTTGGTTAGCTGATTGTTGTTGACCTACACCACCACGACCTGCTACTGATTGAGCTATTCGAGCTTTAGCAGCGTCTAATGATGCTTGAGATTGTGGAGTCAATTGACCAGCTTGCGCTTGTGTCATTAACTTTTGCCCTGCTTCTGTGTATGGTTGTGCAATAGCTTTCTGTTCTGCTGTGGCTGCTTGCGATTGACCAGCAAGACGTTTGTTTTGTAATGCACCGATTAATCCTAAACCACCAGCTAAACCTAAACGACCTAAAGTATCAGGTTTTGTTAAAGCTGTTTTAGTTTGTTTAGTAAATTCATCTAAGAAACTAGGTTCTGGTTTTTGTCCTGGTGTAAATTGTTGACCTGGTGCTTGATTTGCCAAGATACGATTAATATCTTTTTCTCCATATTGTATTGGTGAATATACCGTTGCTCCTTCAGGATAATAGCCACCACGAATTTCTTGACCAACAGGAGCAGTTACTCCAGTATCTGTTATTGGGGTGTCATACCCAAGATCACCATAATTGTATAAAGATGGATAAGCAGCAGAAATTTGATCCATTGTAGCTGGTTGTGTAGATTCATTCAAATATACTGGAGTATCAAAACCACGATCACCATAATCTATTTGAGTATCATAGCCAAGATCGCCATAATCAATACCAGCATCATTACTTGAAAGATTATATTCTTCTTGAAACTCAGGCAAGCCAGTTTCAGGATTAATAGAGCCACTACCACCAGCTCTTTTAAGTAAGGCAGCCTCTTGAGGATTGATATGCGCTAGGATTGAGTCTTTACCACGCCCTTTAGAACGCAATAATTGTGCAAGACCTGCAAGGTCAGTACCTAATGCTTTTGATAGATTTTTAGCCATGTTATATTCCTAACGCTCCTCTTAAAGATTCTGTATTCCAGACATCACGTCTTTTCTTGTTGTCACTCTCTAATAAATACGGTTCTGATGTAGATGATATATCAGGTCTAGTTGCTAATCCTGTTCCTAAAACAGTTCCAACATTAGTATTCAGGTTTAATGATGAAGCTAATGCCCTATTTGCAGGTAGTGTCCTACGATTAGGTATATCAAGTATTGTTAAATTAACGCTAGGTTCATTTTTTACAGTTTTTGTTGGTGGTTTTACCGTTTCATCAACCACTTCTTCATCTACTGGAACTTTGTCCTCAGGTAACTTATCTATTGGAACTTCATCAACAGGCAAAGCATCTGGTGGTGGTGTTACTGTTGGTTCAGGTGTAACAGGCGCAACAGGCTCTAAAGGAGCAGTTGGTTCAGTAACAGGTGGTGTTACTGGTGGTCTAGTTGGAGGCGTTGTTATAGATGGATTTATTATTAAATCAATTATTTCTTGATCAGTCGGTGGTGTAACTGTATCTGTAGGCGTTGTATCCAAATCAGGTAACTCAGGAGCAGGCTCTGTTGTTACTGGTGGTGGCTCAGTTGTATCTGTTACTGTTGGTGTAGTTGTAACTACATTTGAAATATCTTCTGGTTGGGTAATTGTTACTGAGGCATTTCCTGTACTAGCAACTAAAGTAGGTGGCGTATCAATAGTATTATTTTTAGCTAACTCATCTGCAATTTGTTTTAAACGAGCATCATCTTCTGCTTTAATTCTTGCATCTTCTTCAGTTTTTATACGAGTTTGTTCAGCTTCATCTTGTTGACGTTTAATTTCAGCAAGTCGAGCATCTTCTTGTACTTTTTCTTCAAGAGCTATTTTTTCTAAACGTTGTTGCTCCGCAAGCCTTTCTTGTTCTGCTCTTGTTTCAGCAGTAACTCTTTCTTCTTCTTGTTTTCTTTCTAACTCTTTTCTTTCTTTTTCTGTTTCTATTTGTCTTTGCGTTTCTTCTGCAACTGCTTTTGTTTTTGCTTCGTAATCACGAACACTATCATTATATTGATCAACACTTTCTTTTAAACGTTGAGCTTCAGTTTGATATGTTGTATAAGATTGTTCATATTGTGCAGAAACATTATTAATATTTTTTACATATTGATTTGCTTCAATTAATTTTTGATTGGCATTATTATTGTGCCTATTGTACAAATAAGAACCAGGTTGCGTTTGATCACGATACCGAATATATTGATTATAGGTAGCCATTGTATCGTTGTATGGCTTAATATTTGCATCGTAGGTACTTTTATAGCCATTAAACTGTTCTTGTAACGCAGGTATCTTATTAACTAAATCAGTATTAATTGCCTTTATTTGATCTTGTTGTGCAAGTATATTTGGCACTAAATTTCTGATTGGCTCAAATTGTGGCAATTGCATATAATTCGGATCAAAAGCAAATGTAAAAGACGGCATCTGCGTACTGGTAATATCTTGAAATGTATTATTAAAAGCAGTAATAGAACCAAAGTCAGGCAAAGTGCTAGTATCAAATCCGCTTATTACAGGACTTGGAGTTTCATATCCAACTAAAGTAACGGATGAACTTGGAAAAAGATCGTCAAATGAAAAACTAAACATTATTTATCCTATTTCAAAAAACTGATTTTTTTGGGGGTGGGGAAACATATTTATAATCCTAAACTTGCAACAATTTGTTGATGAATTGTTAAATGTGTACCGAGCCAATCATAAAAATCATCTTCTTTTTTAAAGTCTACATCCAACATATTGAAAGGATTACTCAAATCTAAGTAGCTTGCAATAGCTTGATGCTCTACTTGATGAGCCAATAACCAGTCATCTAAGTTGTTTACATTGGCATCTGTAATGGGAAATTTAGGGTAAGAACGACCTAAATCAGTCAATGTTTCCCAAAACAGTAGATGTTGTACGCCATTTTCAAACAAAAACTCTCCTAATGATTCTGGATCACCAAATTTAACAATAGAAAGAGTGTCCATGTTCATAGTTAGTTCATCTTCAAAGCAATTGCTATTAACGATGCCACAATAAATCCAGCCGATGTAATTAAAATAGTTTCAATACGTTTTAACCGAGCGCAGATAGATTCATAACGCAATTCGCACACCGCTTCATGCGTATTTAACTTTGCTCTTGTTTCATCAATAAGAAATGCTGTATTTTCCATATTTACACCGCATAGTAAGGTATCTTGACGGTAGTTCCGTTCAAGAGTATTGAGATATATCCTGCTGGTACTAATGGCAAACTGGATGTAGCAAAAGTAGCTGAAACTGCCGTAGTAGCAGAAATATTTGCATTAGCTAATGTTAAATTACCTACAGAAGTTGTCGTTGCACCGAGTGTTAATGTTGTATTTCCTAAAGTTAACGTGCTATTTGCTAACGCTGCTTGAGGAATTGTAGTTGATGCAGATACGTTACCCGTGTTGGCATTGCCATATAAATAACCAGTTAAGGCTTGTGTTCGTATGTCTGTAACTACATTTGCATACGTTAAAGTAGCAGAACCACTAATAATTGTGACGTTTGCAATAGTAATGTTACCAAGGTTAGCTGTTGTGCCACCCAAAGAAATAGTTGTATTGCCAATAATAACGTTGCTATTTGCTAAACCATTATTAGGAATAGTAACTGAGGCTGTAACTGGATTTGTATTGTTGGCATACATATAGCCTGTTAAGCTAGTAACAGTTAATGTAGTAATGTTGGTTGTGTCTCCCCCATCTACTTTTTGCCAAACAGAACCGTTAAATACCGCCCAATCACCAACACCCCAAAGAGTAACCCCGTTTAGGTTTGTTGACCCTGCTACGGATACAACGTAATAGTCCCCCTTAGTTCCAACGCTTGATGTTAATGTGGGCGTATTGTTTAAAGCATCCCACGTTCCTCGATAATTTAAAGAACCGAGAGCATTAGAAATAGATGAGACTGTTTTTAACATTCTTTATCCTTTAATTTCACCACTATGATGGCTCACGAACCATCGCCCGGGGTAATGTAAATAACTGTACTTGAAGTAGCATTAGCAGAGAAATACGCATTAGGAATAAATGTCAGTATTTCATCTGTGCCTGGCAACAGAGGTAAACAATTAACTACAGTTCCCGTTGGTGTATTTGCACCTGTAGCAGCAATAGTTGCAGTAGCTCCAAACCCTAAAAAAGCTGTAACTGTT
>Ga0247723_1001878_pt1 | contig 11799 bp, 22 predicted proteins | sample MSEWelMarce5H_FC_FD_189079 | JGI IMG/M metagenome (GOLD analysis project Ga0247723, IMG submission 189079) | Subsurface sediment microbial communities from gas well in West Virginia, United States - MSEEL Well Study Marcellus 5H_FC | ecosystem: Environmental > Terrestrial > Deep subsurface >...
TCCTCGAGCTGTACGTCCACTCCTCCGGTGGACTTGCGGGGCGCTCGTGGTGTTGCCATTTTGTCTTGGTCTCCTCTTCGGGCTAGGTGGGGTGGCCTTGGCAGGACTCGAATTTTTAGGCGTGCCCTCATTCATCAATTTACGAATTAAATTGGTGGCACTATTTGTGTTGAGACCCGCCTCAGTAAGTTCTTTAAGGACACGAGCCTTGGTCTTGTTGGTCGGACTTCCAAAGTAAAAACTCACGTTCCCGCGGTTCAAGAGGTTCTTGAGAGACCCTGGTATTTTTGGAATCAAAATATTGGTGATGTAATTCTTGTTGGCGTTCATGTTTCTCATGGCGTTCTTCACGAGTCGGATATAGTTGGCGTTTGTCATGTAGTTTTTGGTCTTGGTCATGAGGTTTCTGGTATAGGTTCCGCTTTCCAGGTTAAACTTGATGACCCGGCCTTCCTTGGACATCTCACCGGCCGCCACTATTATCCTATTTTGGTTCCTAATTGGGAGCTGAAAATGTCTGGAGCCAGCCTCAAGGAGGTTATGAACCCGGACGAAACTCTTGTGGTATCTATTTGTCTCTGGATTGTACTCTATGAGATAAAGGTACACACCATCTGGGAGGGTCAGAGCGTCTGTATTTCTATATGTCCTATTTAGGTTCAAATTTGCACGAGTCTGTCCATAGTACAATTTTGGCCAGTGACTGGGGATTCCTGTGACGTGATTTTCCTTCAGAATTTTTTGGACGCGATTTATGGCGGTGCCGCGGTTGACGACTGGCCAGTTTTTAGGGGGGACACCGAACAGTTTCTTGACATTGAGCGTTGGCTCCATTACAATTTGCAAACAAAATTACTCAGCCATGGGGTCTTCGTAGCGCGCGTCGGTCTCGAGGTTCTCCGCCCCCTCCTCGTGCCCACCGCGCCAGTCCGTCTCCTCGTCGAGCTGGCAGCACAGGTCGAAGTGAATCTTGGCCCACTTCTCCTTCTGTTCGCGGCACCACTGGCAGTACTCCACGTAGATGGGGCTCCCGACGTCAAAAGGGCAGGCCTCGTCAAGGATGGCGTCGATGAAGGCCGCCTCTTTGCCAGCGGCGCGGTCACGCTCAGCCTCGAGGTTCTTCATCTCCTGCATGTGCAGGTCGATGCGCTCATGTAGGGGCAGGTCAAAGTACGCGTCTACGGCCTCCTCCTCGAGGCGCCCGGGGCAGTAGTCACCACCTTGGATCTCGTAGAGCTCCTCCTTGTTGATTTCCTCGCAGATGTAGTTGGTGAAGAAGTTGTACATAGATGGTGTGCAGGCTTCACCTAGGTACTCTTCAAATACGGAGTAAGTCCATGTGAATACAGGCTTTTCGTTTTCGTATTCACCCTGGAAACCGTACAGGAGGCGCTTCTCGTCGTTCCAGTGGACATAGGCGTTGGGAGACATCGTGTGTTTTTGGGTGGGTGTTCATTACACATGACATTCGCTTGGGCCGCGCAGCACACTTTTTTTTCAGACGGGCAGCCACATCACATTGACCTCGGTATGCAGTGTGACGACGCCTGGGGAGTCCACGTGAGTCACGTGGAGTAGGATCCCTACGTCGTCGTGCGTCAGCGTGAGCTTCTGGCCTGGCGCGACTTTGCAGCCGCAGAGGATGTTCCGGACGGAATTAGGGAGGTTGTCGGGCATGGGACCCGGCTTACTCTTGACGAACTCGGCCTGTACAGCCACAACCGTGGGCCCACCGGTCATGGGAACGAGATACTCCTCGAGGATAACCTCCTCGGAAGGGTAGACTGCCCGGCGCGTGATGGCATTCATGCGGACGGTGCCTCGAGCCACATCGGGATGAGGGATGCACTTGTAAACAAAGCGCCCCATCTTGACGTAGGGGGTGGTTGCGTCAACAGGGTTGACGTAAAGGGCGTTGGTTTCGGCCAGGTCGGCGTTGAGACTGGGCAAGACACGGAAGGTGGCCATCGTAGTGAGTGTTTTTGGGGTACTTGACTCTCCGTTCTGCCGAGCCTGACTCGGACAGGACACGTTTTTTTCGGGGGCAACTATAATGAGCCGAAAAACACCAACTCCAAGCGTCGCCAAGAATTACTTCCACCTTCCTAGGACACTCGGTGGACGACTCAGACCTATTGACGTGATTAACGCATGGACGCGCACAAAGGTGGCGCAAAATATTCGTGCAAAATCCAAAACCACAGGATTGAATAATATGGGCAACAACGCACGTCAGATGGCCGTTATGATGCGCCGGCGCTTTATCCGTAACGCACCTAAAACCAATGGACTCGTTCTTTATCGTGGTTTATCAATTAATAATCCAAATAAGCTGAGAGGTGAGAACGGGCCATCGTCATGGACGAACCGGCGCAAGACGGCCAGAGTTTTTGCGCTCAAGAATACTCCAAACGGAATTGTTTTAAGAACAAAATTGAACAAGAATACACCGTACATAAAAATACCACCAAATAAGCGGTTGAGATATTCACACCTCGGTGAACACGTGTTGCCTCCTGGTCGTATGGAGGTTATCGGGTTCAACGCGAATGAAAGGGTATGGAACGTGAAGTTCGTCCCAAATAAGAAATATCTTACAAAATGGGCATTCTATTAGATTTAAGCGTCCGCTGCCTCGTCCTCCTTCTTGGTCAACATCGCCAGAGTAATCTTGAAGGCATTGGCTGCTGCAGCCTTGCCCGGGATCTTGTTCTCGGAGGTGTCGTTGATGGCTTGCAGGAACGCCTTGTACATGGCGGTGGCCTCAACAGCCTCCTTAAGCTCGGCGTTCGCCTCCTTGAGGTCAGCCTTCAGGTCGGTCACGCGGTCGAGAGCCTTCATCAGGGTCTTGGAGGTGGCCATTTGTTATTGTTTGAGTGGCTCGTTTTTTTATCTGGGTTTGAAATATAGGATGGCGGTGAACGCGACCAGTTTTAGAAATGTGCCGTCGCCCAAGTTGGGAGAATTACTCGGCAAAGACGTGACGAAAAAAACTGTATCGAAAAAAAAGGCGGCGGTCGAGGTTGCTGACGAACTTTTGGTTCCGGACAAGTCGAAACTGCCGGCAAATTTTGAAAATTTAAACGAAAATGCTCAAAACGTTGCCGAGTCTTCTGTACTTTTACCAGAAGAGTTCCCGATAGAACTTGAGGGTGAGGTGCGAAGAAAATGGCGCGAGTTGTGCTCTGGTCAAGTGTTCAACGGTGACTTGCTTGAGAGGGACTTTTTGGCCTACGTCAACCGTAATGGTCCGTCTAAAATTATAGATATTGATAGATACGAAGCGACCACAGCGACGAGTGCTTCTTTTCTACAAATTGTAAAGATGCGTCCAATTGGCAAGACTATGTTTTTCAAATGTAATTTCGATCTTAAAAAGGTGAATTCATTTACAGACGTGTTTGCTAGTATAAAAAAGCCACAGAGGGGCAAAAGTGCCGCCATTAACACGAGTGTCACATGGGCCCAAGTCAAGACCATGACGAAAGGAAAGGATAATGTGGAACCTGATGTGCTGATTTGGGAATGGAATGGTCGTGGACGACCAATTATCAATATAATAGAAATGAAAGCTGGTTTTGGGGAGGCACAAGCTTCAGATTCAAACCCAAAAGAATATATTCAGTTGTGCAGATGCAAGAAACTATTCGAACATTGGCTTGGTCAACTTGAACAACTTTATGCAATGAAGGGAAATAAACAAATTGATAAAATAAAAAGCATTCTTGGCAATAGATGGACTCGACCGGAAATTAAACTGTGGTTTGTAGGTTTTGCCGCAACTGATCAATCACAGATAAATTTAGGTAAACCGGGTAAAGTTTGGACATTGGCGAATCCTACAAATTACAGCGTCGATACTCTAACGGGTGCCGAATTTGGTGTTAAATTCGGTATATCTGTTCCTTTTATTAATGAGGCTGTAAGAGACCTAAATCAGTTTCGCCGCGAGACTCTCAACGACACAATTAAACAATTCACAAATCCCCCACCAGTTGGTAACGCCGCGTTACATCGACAATATCTCGCCGCTCTCGCATCCAAGTCCCGAGCCATGAGGGCCCATGTTCGTGGAGCTGGAACGACACGAGCTCCCGTGACGTATCTTGGAAATAATGGAAGCGTCATAAGTATCGCCGGAGTAAGTAATTTTCTCAAAGGAGTAAAGGGCGCCAAGCTTAAACTCAAAACGAACACGGTCGCGAAACTTAAAAAAGCCCGAGCTGAAAGATTGAAAACGGCTACAAAACCACAACAAGTTCGTGTAAGAAAAGCGATGCAGATAGCAAACCGCCTCTTGTCGAGTTATAGAGAAGGAGGTGTTAATTTCAATACTGGAAAGTTAAACAATAATACAGAAAATTCCGTTGAGGAGTTGGCCAACGGAAACACAGTATTAATAAACTTGGCCAAACAGAGAGCCAAAGAAATAGATCCGGACTTGTTGCAAAACAATGTAGCCGTCGAACAGTTCAGAAACTCCCTTGTGAATAATATATTTAAGCTTAACAACGGTGGAGCGGCCGGATTATTTTCACAGCAATAATTAATGAACTCCCTTACGCCCGCTCAGAGGCGCCGAGTGGATCTCATGGCGCGGCGGATGGTCAACGATTCTAAAAGAAAGGTTAGAGCCGTGAAAAAATGGGTAGAGACGGTGAAGAGAACCCAGGCTTTACCAGTACCACTCACGATGTACATAGCCAATAACTACACAAACCCAGTGACCCTACGCGCACCTCCATATGGTGTCGCTATCTACATGATTACTGATCCACAAACAGGGCGCAAGAATTTTTATAACAAGGCTACTATTCATAAACTGGCCAAACTAAACAATTATGGTATCCTTATGGCCAATCGCAAGAAACCAATATTCAAAAACCCCATGACTCGCTCGAATGTGTATCCCAAGAACGTGCGTAGAGTCATAGTCAAGCCCAAGAAGAAGACCCCGAGCCCCAAGGCGGCGGCCAAGAAGATCCAGGCGGCCGTCCGCAAGCACCTGTCCAAGAAGAAGCCCAAGCGCGTCTCAAAGTAAAGGAGTAATTCGCTAATAAAATTAGAAAGGATGTATGACGTCCTAGGTCTGTCAAAAGAGGCGACGACCGATGATATCAAGAAGGCCTATCGCAAACTTGCCCGAGAGCACCACCCTGACAAAGGCGGTGACCCGGAGAAGTTCAAAAAGGTCCAGGAGGCCTATGAGGTACTGAGCGACCCCCAGAAGCGCGAGAATTTCGACCGGTTCGGCACGCCCGAAGCGCCACCCCAAGGCCCCAACCCCAACGACATCTTCGCCCAGATGTTCGGAGGGGCCTTTGGTGGCCCTCGCGGCCCCGTGCGACGCGCCGATCACCACCATGACTTGAAGATCGCCCTCGATGACGCCTACCGAGGTCTGACGCGTACGTTCAAGGTCACCTTGACCAGACCCTGCTTCGCGTGTAGGAGACAGTGCCCTCAGTGCCACGGTCGTGGAACCATGCATGTTCAGATGGGTCCCATGGTGTTCAACCAGCCGTGCCAGTCGTGTGGCGGGCAAGGTGGTGGATCCTCAGGCTGTCAGGAATGTAATTTTAAATCAAAAAAGCATGAGCCTCTCAATTTAGAATTGAAAATACCAGCAGGGGTGGAGGATGGAGCGACCCTCGTGGCGGGCGGCATGGGTGAGCAGGCTCAGAAACCTGACGAAGAGCCTGGTGACCTTGTATTTCACATCAAAATTCAAGACCATCCAGAGCTTATGAGGATGGGCCGGGACCTTGTATTTATGAGTAAAATTTCATTTGAAGATTCAGTCAATGGGAAGAAGATGAAGGTTCCACACTTTGATGGGCCGATAGAAATCGACACGGCAGAGTATGGGGTCATAGATCCACGGAAAGACTATTTCGTTCACGGAAAGGGTTTCTCACCTGGAGGTCACCTTCGGCTATCGTTTGACGTTGTGTATCCAGAGCGCGGTACACGCTTCATTCTTTCAAAGCCAACATAGCTATGGCCAGTGCTGCAGACATGCCACTTATAGTCACCTGATCGAGCACGAGGTGCGTAATCTCGGCAAGGTTTACTTGCGCGTGGTGAATTGCGAAATCATTCAGAGCATCTGGTACGAGACTAAGGGTCACCCCTCGGACCACATGCTTTTTCAAAAGGGTCGTGGACCGTACGGTCCGCTTGGTGATGGGGTGGCGCTGGACCCGCCGGACGGTCACGCGAACGGTCACACACACCTCCTTATTCATCTTGTTCTACTAGATATTTCCACAATTCCTGGCGGTCACGGGACGTCTTTTTTTCAGGGTCCCGGGCGACGAAGAGGTACCCTTTCTGACCACACCGCCTTTCATCGAGCCTAACAGCATCTGAAAACTCATAGACCATCTTCCCACGGCCCCTATAGACTATGTACCGCGTACAGGTGCCCGTCTTCACGTAATTCCCTGGACGGTAAAAGCGACACTTTTCACAGGGAGGGTGCATCTATATAAATCTCTCGTTATTTATTCTGTTGATGTACTCACGCAGAGCTGGACCCCAGTTCACCCGGCGTCTGTTGGCGTTGGTTTTTGGATTAAAATTAATAGTTGATCTGTTGGGTCGTGTAGGAACCATATAGACTCCATTTACATATCTGTAAACTGGATTGCGGGTATTGGAAAAGGCGTTTATGAAATGGCTATAGGACAATCTGTACGTCTGGGCCAGTTTATTCTTCGAGGAGGCGAAACGGAACCCGCCACCCGCAAAGTAGTTGCGTACGGGCCTGTTCTTGTATCTCTGCCACGTCAGTTGAAAGGGAGCCATGGGGAAAATGATAAACGTCTTGTAATTAGTGCCTTCTATATACTGGAATAACCAGTTGGGAAAGAAGTTGGACCCCGTCGTCTCGAAAATGATATTCTTCCCAGCCTCCACCGCTTTCTGAATAAGTCTGTCTATTTTATCGGAAATTTTGGAACCGGAAATATTCTTGCTTAAACGGACGTTTGTGTAGACTTTGCCTAGTTTACTTATTTCTTCTTTGGTCGCATGGTTCAAAAAGTTGCGCACCATTTGCTCTGTGGGGTTGCGATTGCCCACGAGACGCTGAATAATTATTCTTGAACGCCTTTTGAAATACTCGGTGCTTTCAACTGCATCATCGACATTTATATTGATGTAACTATTAATAGGGTCCCCGCCAACCTGCTCCACTATATGGTTGACGGTGCTTTTCCCCGAGGCTGGCGGGCCGTATTTTATAACGAGTTTAGGAGTGCCCGTCGGGGGTGGGAGGGCTTCTATGCGTTTGTTCTGTTCTTTGACGGTTTTTAACTTGGCCAGAAATAGCTTCTCGAGTAAAGGGACGTTTGTTGACGTGAGTTCCTTGAGAAGACGCCGGTGCGTCGTCATTTATATTACACCACATTTTAACCGCAGAGTCCGCGCATCTCCGCGTAGCTCATCTTCCCCTCTGCAAACTTGGCCATGGCGGCCGTCTGGACCGGGTCGTCCAGGATAACAGCGCACTGTGCCAGGAGCGGGTCTATCTTGGCGATAGACTTGAGCTGTGAGGTCACCTCGGAGCCCTCGTCCTTCTGCTCGGTCACTTCGGCGTGAGTGGGGGACCCACGGCCAGGTGGCGGGTTATTGGTCCAGCTGTAAAAGCGAACCACACAGTGCTTGCGGGGATGCTGGTTCACACGATAGAACCACTCGGGACCGTCTTCAATAAGCTCCCATTCAACAGGCCGGCTAGGCTCGTGAACGGACTGAATAGAACCGTCATGGCATACTACATAGAGCTCGTTGCGTTTAGGGCCGCGCTCTAGATCCAAGGTGCCGAACTGTTCGGCGTAGAACTGGAGACCGGGAGCCTTGATGTTTGCCATGGTTGGCTTCACTTGACCTTGCCCTTGACCTGTGTCGGACAGGACAGCTTTTTTTCAAGCAGGGCCTCTTTGGCCCGTACCGCCTTTTTCGTGTAAACGGCGTAGTCACTCTGCTTCTTGGACGATTGGCGCTTCTGGTCACGGTGGCTTTCCATATCTGTATTCAAGATCAAAATAGGAGGCCCTGTGCCAGACATCACACATTTTTGCAAGTCAATGTCAGGACATGGAGACGTTCCTCAAAAAGCACTCTCGCGCCCACAAGTACCTAGGCCTACTGTCTCCGCGTGAAATTGACGTGATCATCGCCCGTCATGTTCCGAGACTGAGATCCATACAAATTTTCAATTTTGATTCAAAAATAAATCAGATGTGGCCGGAGGTGGCGGACGAGTACCAAGAGAATCAGGATAGGATAATTTTGGATGTAAAAACAGAACTCAAAAAAGAATTTATGAAAAAAATTCGCCTCCCTAAAGGTTCAGACGGTGCGATCGCACTTGATCATTATTTACATGGCATATAGTAATGGAAGAGTGCCCAGTATGTTTGGAACCTCTAAGTGGAACTGTGGTTCATATGGGATGTTGTAAGAAGATGGTCCATGTACAGTGTTACACCGTAAAGTGCCCTATGTGTCGGGCGGACCTTCCCGTTCCAGTCCATGCAATTCAACCCCAACATATCATAGTTCCAGTTCCTGTCGTGTACAACGACAGAAATAGCAAAATAGCCCGTAGTATTATAGGTTTAATAGGTATGGTTGGTATTTTGGCTATTGTAACTTTTCCGTATTATTTCTAGACGTCATACTCACGGCACCGCAGAGGGTCGATATCGCACAGCTCCTCGGCGAGCGCCTTGATTCTCAGAGATTCCTCGCGCTGCCGGGCCATTTCGGTCGCGAGCTCCTCTACGCGATCCCACGCCACCTTGCATGCGGGTGTGTCCTCGAAATTAAAACACAAATTCTTTGCGTATTGAATAGCGTGTTCAACATCCTTGGGGCGAAGCTTCGTACGACGTGCGGGACGTGGATCGGCACCTTTTTTGGCCAAAATTTGGGGTCGTGCGACGGCCAGGGTGAGGACGGGCATTTTCAGATAAGAACACCAACCTTTTATCTGAAAATGGCGAAACGTGTGGTCCTGAAAGCGAGTGATGTGGCTGCTATCATCGGCCGTCACCAATACAAGTCTCGTGAAGAGGTCTTCAACGATTACTGGAAGAAATACAGTCCAGACACTTTTACAGGTCAGACGAAAAAGGAAAAGGCTCTAGAGGCTCTTGCGGCGTCTGAAAGTGCCCAGAAGATTCTAGAAAGTGCCCTGGCCTACGAAGCCAAAGATTCCAAGGAAGCTGCTCAGACTTTTGAAAAGGCCAAGGCTCAAGTGAATTTAGATCCTAAATTGAGTGTAGAACAAAAGGCTGAGGTAATCGAGCACATGCGCTCAAAGGTTTACACGACGCATGGGACGCGTTCAGAAGACAAGACGTCTGATAAGGTCGCCAAGGATACGGGAGCCCGGCTGGTTCGGGACGACGCGTTTTACAACCTGGACGTCTGTACTTTGGGTGAAACCAAGTTTGTAATTTGTGGCAAAATTGATCGGATCGAGGAGAAGGAGGATGGGTCTCGGATCCTCGTGGAGATCAAGAATCGTACGAACCGCCTGTTCCGCCGCGTCGTGGACTATGAGTTTATTCAGGTTCAGGTTTATCTTCAGATGCTGGGTCTTGTGCATGCTCGGCTCGTAGAGCAGTACAACAGCCAGGTGCTGAGTCACGATGTGGTTCGTGATGAGGAGATGTGGGCAAATGATATCATGCCCGCTCTTCGAGAGTTTTGCGCCCAACTGCACTCACGATTTGGGCAGGAGGAGTAGTAACACCCAAAATTAAATTGAAAATATACGCGACGCTAAGAATTCCCACCAACGTTGGCACTATAGGGCGATTGGCGAAAAATCTCTGATGGATAAAGACGCCAATGACAAAAAGAGTCACAAACATAAGAGGCTCTTTAACCATTTAAATTAGCGCAGGAAAAACATGGCGATGATGAACACGACGGTGATGAGCGCGGCCTGGTTGATCTTCTGGGTCACGAGGTAGGAAATGAGGGCGAGGATCAGAGCCTTCTTGACCCATGGCCCCTGAGGGTTGTGCTCCTTGCGCACCTCGACATCGGCGACTGATTCAACAGAGTACATTTAATATTAATTTACAAATTTATTCGGCAAACGTCACGTGCTTCTCCGTCTTGACCCACACACGCCCCTCAACAAAGTCCTCGAACGTCACGATGTGCGTGTCGTCCCCATCGTCCGACTGTAGGATCCAGCCCTCCCCGGGGTTGAACTCGGCTACAACGCACTCGATGAAGCGCGTCTTCTTCTTGGACTTGATGGTCAGAGTCACCTCCTTGCCCACCAGTGACTCGAACCACTCCTCATAGGTCTCGAGTTCGGAAGCAATCTCGTCGCGCTCCTTTGCCAGCTCCAGAACAGCCTCGATAGCCTCCATTGTACTCTTTCAACGCGCGGAGTTTTTATCTGTGGAAGGAGTAGATGATGCACCTGAGACTGGCATTGGCCGTTGCATTTTTGGGATTCGTGTTCACGAGCCGGCAGTGGCTCCAAACACTTCACAAGTTAAGCCCAGAAACGGGTATGATAGCTAAACAACTTTCAATTTTGGTTGCAATTTTCATTCTCGCACGAGCAGACACAACCCTTCAGTTCAAGAGCCACCACCAAGCCGTAGGAGTTCTGCTTGTGTACATGGCGTTCAATATTATATTTAATTACCAATCTGAATGGATAAATGATGTGGATGCGTCAAATGTTGAACGACAGACACCCGACGGAGCCATCTATCACCGCTCCAGAACAAATTTGAATTTAAATCCAGAATTGGCCAGGATCGTCACCTTCGTTCTTGTGCCTTTCGCCATGGTTTTGGTAGGGTCTAAACTTTTACGAAATGGCCAGAATTTAAGTCTAAACTAAAATTAAATGGGCAAGTACAAGAGTATTTTTCTTGAAAGCATGGTCGGTACAGGCGGCGCTCTCACGGCCATTTCAGGCGCTTTCGTGCTTGGTATGGCTTTTGGTATTCCAGGTCTGATCTTGGTGACGCGGGAAAATCAAAAGCCAAAGTCGCGCCGCAATCAGGCTTTGCTTATTTTCGGCTTTATCCTGATGGCTCTAGGTGTGGCGCTGGGACTCGGGTTCAACGCGGGTGGACTCGTGAACGGTATCACAAATCAGTTTTCAAATTAAACTTCAATGTAGTAGAAACTCATCGTGACCCAGGGATCTTGGCGCGCTCGTGCCCGCTTGAACCCCTTGCCGCGACTGTTAGACTGCATAGCCGGTACAGACTCCCTGGGCGGCTCGTCCAAGTACTCGCACTTGTTCATGTGCCTATCAGAATAGTAGTCCTCGTAGTAAAATACGTCATCCATCACGTCAGGATGAACCCCCTCGTTCTTGAGAAAACGGTACGTCTTCTCAATATCGATAAAATCGTCTATGACCTCATTGAATATTCTGGAGCGCCACTTCTCCGGAAAAGACTCGGCAAACTCTTGGGCTTGGGTGAACCGCTCATCCAGCGCGTTGCCGAAAACCTCGTCGCACTTGTTTTCCCACGCGTCATCGTCCCACTGTTCCCGAACCTTGTGGAACCCCTTGAAGTAGATGGGTGCACGGCACATAGGGCACCCCGCCCCAGTGCCCTTCAGGTACCACGTCTTTATACAACCGCTGCAGAAGTCGTGCCCGCACGCAAGCTTCTGGAAGGCGCCCTCTTCACCGTAGCACACAGAGCACTCGTGAGCCATCTTGAGAGGTGGCGCGATTTTGTTTTGAAATTGAGGAAAAGCTGAAAGCCTTGGCTTGGACAGGACACGTTTTTT
>Ga0247723_1001879_pt1 | contig 11791 bp, 19 predicted proteins | sample MSEWelMarce5H_FC_FD_189079 | JGI IMG/M metagenome (GOLD analysis project Ga0247723, IMG submission 189079) | Subsurface sediment microbial communities from gas well in West Virginia, United States - MSEEL Well Study Marcellus 5H_FC | ecosystem: Environmental > Terrestrial > Deep subsurface >...
TGTAAAAAGGAATCCGCAAGATCATCACGTTTAGGGTGTCTCATCATATGATCTTTTAGTTCCTGTGTAGGAACTAGTTCTTTAGCATGAACAATTCCAGTACTTTTGCGTCCTTTGTATGTTTTAGTTGAATCTTGAACTGTTATCATGTTTGTCAATTTATGAACAGCAGACACACCTTTGCATTTATAACCTTGACAAACGTACCACATATGAAGCATAGCTTGTACACATAACATACGCTTGTCAGGTTGTTGCTCAAAGCAAACAAGATCTGCTCCTTCCCATAGCTCTTTACGAGCTTCCAAACACTTTGCAATAGGATCGGCTAGATCAACTACAGAGACTTGTTTTGCTGATTTGACACAACGTTTCCAAACATTAGAACAGTAAAAATTGTATAATTGATCCGTTAATGACTTTTTTGTTGTACCTGTAATTGAGTGTGTTCTACCTTCAATTGTTAGCTCTTCAAGAGTTTTCTTATTCAATGATGTTTTTGTAGGAGGTTTACTTCCTCCTTTCGGTTTGTGAGTTTTACAGCAATATGATGATCCATCATGTTTCATCCAATTAGCAGGTTTTTTACATTTAAAGCATTTAGCACCGTCGTGTCCAGCTGACTCGGCCATTACATCAATCAAATCCCAATGAACAATCTTTATATCTTTTCTACTAGTACCTTCAAGAACACAAAAAGCTAAGTTTCTTAGCCCTACGTCAAATGAAACTAACTTCATTACTTGATAAAACGGATTCTATTTAAAGCATAAACCTTGCTCTCAAACGTAAAATGGCAGAATCAAAGTTTATCAAAACAGACAACTTAAATGAATATTTTACACGCGGATATGAATTCGCAGAAACAGATTTAAAAGAAAAAGGACAATATACATCCGAAGATAATATTATTACAGGTTCATTACATCTTGCATATTTGTTATGGCCTGATGACAGAGATACATTTAAGCCACATATAAGAATGTTTGTTCAAATCTTCAGAGACGGTTATAGAGCTCACAAAAATTTAAAGTTATCAAAAGAGCTTAAAATTGAAGATATTATGAATGTATCAGTAGAAACTGCAAAGGTATTTAATTCAATAGCAAGAGAAGATGGACTAATATCAGAAGATGATTAAGTTAAAAACTTAAAAACATTTTTTTGTTACATATTAAATGTCAGATCCCGAGTTTCCCAATACTCTTTTTCCAAACGCATATTTTTCAAAAGGGTACGACCTTGCTGAAATTGACTTTAATGAGTCTGAAAAATATAGCACAGATGTTTTTGTTAAAGATTCGGCAATTGCATTTGCATCTGACATATGGCCTGAAGATAAAGAAGACAAAGATGGAAAACTTACTGCTCGCAGCATGGCATTTGTAATGTCAGTTATAGATGGTTATAAAGCACATAAACTAGTAAAACGTTCTTTTAATAAAGATGAAACAAAGGAACGGTTAATGAAAGAGTCATATTATAGAGTAGAACAAATGCTTGAAGAAGTTAAAAAATTATACGATAACAATTGAAAACGAATTTATATTCCCAGTTACAGTGAATATTAAAGTTAAAATGATCTCTCATATTGGAATGTCTTATAAGTTCTCAATTGTAGTATATCGTGACGGTCAGTTTCTTGATCTGCGATCTCTAACGACAAATGAAGTAAATAATCTTCGTATTGTTATTGAACAGCAGTTTAATGGTAATCTATATGACCATATTACTACGTCTGTAGAACTATCAAATCAAGATAGGTATGGAGATCTCGGTATGGATACTGAGCTTGATGATCCATCAGTACAAACATTTCTAGATTTCTGGGTAAGTCCCCGTATGATGCGTGTTAGTCAGGATACTCAAGTTCGTCTTGAACTTGTAAAGCAGCATCCTTACTAAATGGAAAAAACGAATAATTTTTTTTCGCAATAGTTAGATCTAAAGAAAAAAATGAATACTACTAGAATCACAAAAACATATAAGTTTGAAGTTCTTGAGAGTAATAGTTACTTTATAGATATTGATGGTAAAGCTAACCGACAGGTTGCAGAGTTGACAAAAGATGAAGAACGAGTCTTTGATTTTGAATTATCAAGTGAACTGTATGAAGAGTTCGAGGGAAATATTGACGTTATGGTCGATGTAGAGAGTAGAACAATCCGAATGCTAAATTTTAAGCCGTCTATTCTTCACAGTAGTTGGGAAACATTTGCATTCCGAAAGAAGGGTATTGCGATCACAATCAAGTATCACATTCGTCTCGTAGAGACAATGTAAAGAGCAACCAACAGTGTCATAGCAGCATCCGAAGAAGGATCGTGTGCTTCACCCAAAGGTAAGATATCTCGAAGGCGTTTCTTTTTTCCTGAAGTATCTGGTATTTCATTTATAATACAATCGTATGTACCTTCTAATTTTGCTGTCCCACATTTTTTGCGACTCTGTATGTTCCAGTCTGCTATGTCAACTACTGCAGTAGGATTTTTATACTGAATTTCAAAATATTTACATGCATTTTCTAATGCTTCAATATCACTTGTACCCTTCACAACAATTAAAGATTCAGAATATAAATCAATAAACTTCTTAAGCCAAGATTTTGGTTTATGATGTTTCTTAATATTTGAATCATTTAAATAAACATTAATCCCTTCTTCAAGAATTGCATGTTGTTCTTCTGGTAATGCTCGCTTATATGCCGATGCCCAAGGCATAACTAAAGAAGCCTGAATAATGTCAAGTTCATCTGATGTTTTTTTACTTACAGTAGCAAATTGTGATGAAATAAATGAAATGTCCATATCAGGTGGAGATAATGTTACAAAGAATGGTTTGTGATATGTCCAATCAGATGTATTTTTTGTAAGTAAAAATCCACCTATTTCACGTGGCATAAAGAACTCATTGGAATTTGGAATACCATGATACCCTTTGTTACCATATACACGCCAGAATTCACAGTCAAATACCAATACAGATGTATGATTACCTGCTAATGTATCCAAAAATTTATTTTGAATCTTCATTATTCTTAAGCAGTAGCTTTTAGTAGCTGAAGAAGTACCGTTTTCGCATCACGCTTACCATAAGGGATACCCTTCTGTGTAAGAAGTTCCTGAAGCTGCTTGACTGTCTTATCTTGCAGATCATCAACATCAACCTTTTCTGCTTCTGTCTTGGCAGGCGGAGGACCCTCCACGAGTTCTACAGCTTCTTCTTCAACTGAGACGCGATCATCTTCCTCTTCTTCCTTTGAAACCTCTTCAGATTGTGCTTCGACTTCGGGGACAACCGGTTCTAATTGGGGAGGAGTCATTGTGTTTGCAACAACTACAGCAAGCGACTGCACATGCTGTAAAATGCGATTCTGCTGCCAAAAAAGATAACCCATCATACCAGATAATACAAAAACCATTGAAGCTAAAACAACAATTGCTGCGCTAGTAAAGTCCATTTATGAATTGTAGTGAAGAAACCTTCTTTCTTTAAACGTAAAAGATGCCTACGCCGGATGCATCTGCATTCACACGTCAAAATAAGCTACGAGCTATATCTGCGCAAGCCCGCGATGGCAACCAAAAAGTGTATACTCACCTGTATCAAATTGTCCCAACAACGAGTGGGTTAACTGACTTCTTACCGTCGTTTACTAATAAGTTTGTTCAACCTAGAACATTATCTGTTCTTCGTGCAGTTTCAGGTGTTAAGTCAACTATTAATAACAACTATCGTCCTAGTTATATTCGTTAAAACTCTTCATCGCAGCGAATTTCCATATCACGCGCACTCATACCAACTCCGGGTTTAGAATACTCTGAAACTTTCTTTTCAAAGAAGTTAGTCTTTCCTTCAAGTGAAATCAGATCCATGAAATCAAACGGATTGGATGCCTTATAAATTTTAGGGTATCCAAGCTGAACTACAAGACGATCAGCTACAAACTGAATATACTGTGTCATATCTCGTGAATTCATACCAATCAAAGAGCAAGGAAGTGCTTGACAGATAAAGTCAGTCTCACATGCTACTGCACTTGTAACGATTGTAATAATTTCACTTACATCTAGCTTATGTTGTAGTTTATGGTACATTGCGACTGCGAATTCTGTATGCAGACCTTCATCACGAGAAATAAGTTCATTTGAGAATGTTAGGCCAGGTAGAAGTCCACGTTTCTTAATCCAATAGATTGCACAGAATGACCCACTAAAGAAGATACCCTCAACACAAGCAAATCCAACAAGACGTGTTGCATAATCTGTAGGTGAATCAATCCAATTGATAGCCCATTGAGCCTTCTTGCGAATTGCAGGAATTTCATCAATAGCCCGAAAGTATTTCATCTGTTCATCCTTATCTTTTACATACTGATCAATGAGGAGCGAATAAGTCTCTGAATGAATCCCTTCCATTGCGTTTTGGAGACCATAGAAGAGCCGAGCCACCGGAGACTGAACTTCCTTCTGAAAACGAGTAGCCAAATTTTCCTGCACAACTCCATCAGAACCTGCAAAGAATGCTAGAATGTGTTTAATAAAGTATTGTTCATTTTCTGTTAGTTTCTCCCAATCCTCCTTATCTTTGCTGAAATCAATTTCCTCCGTTGTCCAGAAGGAAGCAACCGCTTTTTTGTACATTTTGTACAGATCCTGTTCATTAGGAGAAATAGGGAACAAAGTGTAACGTTCACCAAGAGTCATAGTAGATGCATCAAATAGAGGTTCCATGTTGTTAGGGCGAGAAAAGGAATTAAATGGTTTCATAGCTATATTAACAAATGAGCACTGGGCCTGGGAATGATCCATTTTCCGGAAGTAATGTTCAAAACATTTTACAACATACGTTATCTCCAAAAATAGTAAAAGACGCCGCAAATACTGGTTATAAGGTAGAAACAGATTTGATTGGTGTTAATAATGTTTATGTAAGTGGTTCAGTTTATTCAAACGGTGTAGATATAGTCGGTAAAATAACAAATATTACCGGAATTGATAACTTAAATGGATATAAACAATTATATATCAATGAAAGCACTGGCAAATTTTACTATTACCCTCTCTCATACTTTGTAAGAACAATTGCAGGAGATGGTACTGGTGCTTTTCTTGATGGTAGTGGAACATCTGCTAAAATTAATGGTCCATTCTCGGGCGTAGTTGATGGTTCGGGTAATTTATATTTTACTGATAGCCTCAATAATCGTATACGTAAAATGACGTATGCAGGTGTTGTTTCAACAATTGCTGGAAGTGGTACACAAGGTTTTCTAGATGGTACAGGCACAGCTGCAAGGTTTTACTATCCTGCTGGAATTACAATTGATAGTTCGGGAACTAATCTATATGTTGCTGATCTAGAAAATCATCGTATACGTAAAATTGTAATAAGTACAGGCGCAGTTACAACACTTGCCGGAAGTGGTGCTGCAGATTTTCTAGATGATACAGGAACAGCTGCAAAATTTAATAAACCAGGTGGAATAACAATTGACAGTTCGGGTAACTTATATGTTGCAGATGCTTTTAATCACCGTGTACGTAAAATTGTAATAAGTACAGGTGTAGTTACAACACTTGCTGGTGATGGAACTACAGGAAGTACAAACGGTACTGGAACATCTGCAAGATTTAATATTCCGATTAGCCTTACAATTGATACTTCTGGAAACTTATATTTAGCTGATTCTGGTAATCATATTATACGTAAAATTGTTATAAGTACAGCTGCAGTTACAACACTTGCAGGTTATGGATCTGCAGGATACGCAGATGGTACAGGAATTAATGCTATTTTTAATACACCACAAGGAATAACAATTGATAATTCAGGAAACTTATACGTTGCTGATATAAACAATCATTCAATACGTAAAATTGCAATAAGTATGGCTATAGTTACAACAATTGCAGGAAATGGACCTAGTGCTGGATATGTAGACGGTATTGGAATTAATGCTAGATTCAATTCTCCAAATGGTGTTGTTTCAGATGCAGCTGGAGACAATATTTATGTATTAGATTCCAGTAATAACCGCATAAGAAAAATAGAAAAGATTTCAATTACTTTATAGCTTTCCAACAATTTTATGAATTGATAGTGACGAGACACCAGAAGCATCAGCTACTATTTTCATAGAAGCTTTTGTTTTAAGTCCGAGTACATGCGCAACAACTCCTGCTACAATTGTTTTCGGAGTATGCTCAAATTCATCTTCTGATTTAGTAGAAATTTCATAAAGCATATCCATAACTTTTGTTCTTTGTTGATCATTCATATGAAGTCCCGCACATAGACGTTCTGCAATACCAATCTGAGTCTCCAATACTGTGTTCTCAGTTTGAGTAAAACGAGTAATAGCCTTGCATAAACTACGAATATTTACAGTAAACAAATCAGCAATCTCCTCATGACTTCGCGATGCTTGATGTTTACGACAAGAAACGAATAATGAACCACCCATCAATGCACGACGTGTTTCACCACGAACTTTTTGTGCTTCTTCAAGACCTTTGTACATAGAACATGCATCAAATAGAATTGATTTGGGAAGACCTGCTTTATTGCCACAAAGTTGAATAGTATCAAAGATACCCATCCATGAACGTTCACTATTAGACGAGAGTGACCATGAAGATAGTCGTTGTACAGCTTTCATAGATGTGTTAGACGATGAAATTCCTTTATACGAAACAATTGAACCATACGAAGACTCTGGTAAAAGTTCAGAGGTTGTAAAACCTGTACGACACTGATCTTCACCTTTACTATCTTCATAATTACGCCATTCAGCACCTTCATCAATAATTTTATCAAATATAGTTCCGCAATTTTCACAAACATGTTGTCCTTCATCAATAATCAAAGAATGATGACAATCCATTTGATGTTTTTAAACTACGCTTTTAGTTTCATTCGTTTTACGCGGAGCATAATGTAAATTTAATGTTAAAATAGATCCTGCATTTGGAAATAACTTATCAAACTGTTTTCCAAGTAAGTTATTGTATAAAAATATAAGCTTATTTGATAGATCTGATGTAAATAAGAACACTGTGTACATGAAGAACATACCGGTTGTGTAAGTATCTACATAAGAACTCAGATCAGAACGAACTGGAAATATAGGAGCAGATGTATTTATTGTAAATGTAATCCAAAAAGATATTAAAGCAATAATAACTACTTCTACACAGACATCAAAAATTTGAAACCATGAAGGTGTATTCTCCCATTCTTTGTTGCGTGGAGGATCATCATCTGGTCCATACTCGTCAAAAATATAGTAAAAAATAAATGATACAAATGCTCCTAAAAATGTATAGAAAATAGCTAACAACGCAATATTAGCACTTAAGCTTACTGAATTCCATAAACCAAGTTTGCTATGACTATATAAATTTTTAGTATATGCCACCATTATTGTTCATGTGGGAGAAAAGCAATTGAAGATGGATCATAAACTTGGGGACGATAATTTGTTGTTAAAATAGGTTTACCAAGCTCTCGACCTTTTGCAGGCTTGATCCATGAAATAAATAAAAATTTTGATTCTACAACCCAAACCCAATATCCTGCCTTTGAAAATTCAGTTACCAAAAATTCAAGTGCTTCTTTTAGCTGAAAAAGAGGATATCCAAACACGTACGATGGAACATCGTACACTATGTAAGGAGCATTTGTGTTATGAATAGATTGTTGACGTATCTTAGCCTGAATTTGTGCAATGATAGGATTCATTGCGGCCATACGATTATTGCGTCTCTCTTGTTGTTCTTGTAGTACGTCACTAGCTTTGAGCATTCTACTCTTACTTATATAAAATGCTTAAGCGTTTTACTATACTAGGACTGGGTGGTGGTGGAATGAAAGGTATTTTGCAGGTTGGTGCTCTAACTGAACTCGCAAAACATCAACCCTTAGAATTTCCAGATGGAGTCTATGGATGTTCAGTTGGAGCTATTATTGGGACATACGTTGCCTTCGGACTTCCAATTGATAAAATGATTCCTCTTAGTAAAAAATACTTAACTCAAAAAGCAATTCTTCCATCTGTTGGACTGTATGACATCTCTACATGTTTATCATCAAAAGGTCTCTTTTCTATGAGTACATTTGAAGCAACTATAATCAAAATGTTTGAAGAAGCAGGGCTAGACGTTCGGGATAAAAACATTGGCGATGCAAAAATGCCCTTGTTTATTGTTACTTCAAATGTAACTAAGGGAAAACCAGCTATTCTTTCTAAAAATGTTTCAGTAATTGAAGCTCTTAAATGCTCATGCTGTGTACCAGGAGTATTTAAGCCGCAAATGTTATATGGTCAAGTTTATGTAGACGGTGGATTGTTTAGTCCAAATATACGTGGTATTGTTCCTTTAACGCCAACTACACTAATAATTGTTTTACCAAGACCAAAAACTTTAGAAATTACAGCTACTACACTTTCATCAATATCATCAATTGATTTTGCATTTGAATTAATATCAATTGCTACGAAACAAGGTGTTTCAAATAAGTGCAACGAATGTACTCTTTCGCTCGTGCATCCAAATGTAACATCTACAACTGATATTATGACAGTAGATATAGATTCAATTTTAAAATTTACATCATCTAAATTACGCCGGTTTTTGAGCACCAAGAACTTTTACGACGAAATCATTTAGTCCTTTTACTGTAGGTTTTCCTTTCAATTCATAAACTGAAGTGCCTGTTTCTAACTTAAATGTGGGATATGCTTCTATTTTGTATAAAGCACTTTTACCCTTATCTGAATCACAATTGATTTCTTCAAATGCAAGTGTATGCCCACCAAATGTAGAAGGAGTATTTTTCAAAGTTTCTTTAAATGATGCCCAAATAGGTTTAGCTGTTTTGCAATGAGGACACCAAGGTGTATAAAAGAACATAAATTTTGCCTGTCCGGGATCTAAACCATTATTTGAAACAGGCGGAAGAGATGCCTGATATGTTGCAATTGCAGGTGGATATCCGCGAATAGCCCAATAGATTCCAACTAAGCACGCTGCAGCTATAAAAGCTATTATCATTTCACTCCACATCCTTATTACGAAATGACGGATATAATACTTTTACTTCTTTTCTGCTTTTTTCGAACCACGCACGATAGGCTTCTTCTGGGGAGCTGGAGGGATTGTTGATAAGAAACCATGCAATGTTGAATGTTTGGGTTTCCGATTCGTAGTTTTTGGCAGAGACGGTATACCAACTTCCTTTTTTACGTAAGCAAATGACTGGAGAATTGATTTCCATACAGGTATCTTTTCAACTGGCGGTGCCTTACTTTGTATACACCACTCTGTGAAAGTGAACTGACTTCCCATAGATAAGTTGCAACGTGAACAAATTGGAACTAAATTTGAAATGTCAGTTTTTCCTTTCTTACTTTCTGGAACATTATGACCGCATTGAAAATCAAAGACTGTCATAGTATTATTACACCAAGTTGTTAGACACTTGCATTCAAAAACTTTTCCAGCATGCGTTATCCATACTTGTTCACGCAATGCTTTTGGTATCTTCTGTTTTGTAGCCATTAATTATTAAAGATAGTTTACAGAAAATCATAGTTTAAGGAAACCCAACTAGGTGAGCACCGATACCGAATCCGGAACCTGTGCGAGCAGATGCACCAACACTAGGGGCATATACATCGAGGATGGCAAATGTCGCTACAGCAACTAGAGCAATCATTCCAATCTCGGAAAGCTTCATGACTTTACCAGGTAACATAAACGCAGCGATAGCAACCGCTAGTCCTTCTAGAATGTACTTAATAGCACGAGTTAGTAAATCTCCCATATCAACACCCATACCTTGAGCTTGTTTCTGTTCAGGCATTTTATAGAGTTTACTAGAGAAAATATTCACTTAAAGTAGAGATGATAAAGACATTTCGCGTTATTATAGACGATGATGTGAAGAAAAAATATCTTATTCATCAACCAGTTCAAATTGCATTTGCAATCATGATCTATTTAAATGATCCAGATGGTTGGGCAACCAATGGTGTATTTTTTGAACAAGTTTCAGAAAATGAGCAAATTCTAATTCGTCTATCATCACCTCGAACAATTTCGCAAATTTGCGGATTAAGTGGAAATTTATCATGTGCAGAAGTTGGCGGTCACAATATGTATTTAAACGCCGATCGTTGGTTTCATGGTTCTAAGCAAAGCGGGCAAGGAGTTGAAAACTATAGACAATACATGGTATCACATGAAGTTGGTCATATATTGGGATATATGCATAAAAAATGCCCATGTACAGGATGTAAAGCACCAATTATGATGCAACAAACCAAAGGACTTGGAAAGTGTGTTCCGAATATAAAAGTTCACACTAAGAATAAATGAGTAGTTCACTTGTTCGAACAGGAATTACTATGGGTGCGATTTTTGCCACGATGCTTGCATATATATTACAATTATATGGTGCATATACAGCTCAACAAGCAAATTTGCATGCGAGTGCTTCCGGTGAGATTGACGCTGGATATATTGTAGGCGGTGCATTTCTAAACTCAATCGTTAGTGTATATCTGATATATTCACTATTCAATGTCCGATTTGAGAAGCATGGTGAACTTTTTAAGTCAATTGGAGCATTCTTGCTTATTGGAGGACTTCTTACTGATATATTCTTAGCTGTGTATGTTCTAGATTTAGTGCCTGCAACTATGGATAAGCAAGTGTGGGAAACATACTCTTGGATCTACACAATTAGTACATTTAACTTTTTAGCTCGTTTGTTTTATGTCGTTCAGTTTCAATGTTCAGATGTCCATGCTCCTAAAGTAAAGCCTCAGCAGCAAGAGAATCCGTTTAAAAAACCATTTGTTCAACAGCAGCAACAGCGTCCTGACCGAGGCCCCAATCCCTTTGTTAAGCCCGAAGAAGGTGGAAAAAGTAGACGCCGTCGTCGTTAAATAAGTATTTTCATAGTCGGAAGCACATATAAACAAATGCCTCGCGAGACTCTACCCAAAACTGAAGATGATGGCTCTGTCATTGATTATCTTGATGAAGATCCTGAGATTCCGACACAGCGTTATTGTGTAATTTCATTCCTAAGTCCCGAAAAAGTAATCAAACAGCGAAATGAATTCATGAATGAGAAGTTTGTTGAATGGCTTGATTATGATTGGAAGATCAAGGGTATGGAACACCTTATGGCGTTTATTGCTAAGAAGTACACCCTAAAGGTTGATGATCTTTTCAAGGACATGGAAGAGTTCACGAAGGTTCACGTTGATGAAGTAAAGAAGACTGATATTCACGAACAGTATCAGGTTTTTCTCCTAAAACATGAGAAAGATCTTGAGTCAGAGTTTACAGAGAAAGTTGATTTCCGCACTAATGTTCGCGGCGTAAAGGTCCGCCGTACATTTGCAAATTTGGAAGAGTGTCAGCAGTATGCTAAGGTTCTACAGCGTCGTTACCCTAAAGACAGCTTGTACGTTGGCAAAGTAGGCTGCTGGCTACCGTGGGATCCTTCTGAACACCTCATGCCTGAAGTTGAATATGCAGAGAAGGAACTCAATGAGATGATGCGCAAGTACAAGGAGAACGAGGTAAATCGTGAGATCTTCTTCGAGGAAGAGAAGACACTCAAAATTGAGGCACAGAAGAAAGAGAACGAGGCTCGTCGCAAGAAGGCTCTTGATGATGCAAAGAAAGATGCGGGACTTGTTGATGCAGAAGATTTGTCCGATGCCATCTCTCGCCCTGTTCACCCGACGGAAGGAGCCCTGCGTGATCTATAA
>Ga0247723_1001880_pt1 | contig 11790 bp, 13 predicted proteins | sample MSEWelMarce5H_FC_FD_189079 | JGI IMG/M metagenome (GOLD analysis project Ga0247723, IMG submission 189079) | Subsurface sediment microbial communities from gas well in West Virginia, United States - MSEEL Well Study Marcellus 5H_FC | ecosystem: Environmental > Terrestrial > Deep subsurface >...
CAAATTATTCAAGTTTATCAACCCAGATCGATGCGATCAAGAGTGAAATATCATCCTCTCTCGCAGCATCTGCCTATTCTGCCCAAGACCTAGTCTATGTGGCAAAAGCGCTTCAAGCGCTAGGTTCCGTAGTTGCACCAGACGGTGTATCTAATATCACAGTTCTTGATAATATCTATCTTGGCGCAACAGCAGAGTCTTTTGCAACAACTGCCGCTCTTACAAATCCTAATTTGATTATTGCCGTAAATGAAACAGATTACGCACAACTAGCATTCACAAATAGATCTTCAAACGCCAACGCATCAACAGACATTATTCTTTATTCAAATAACGGTACAGATGCTTCTGGTTATATTGATATGGGCATTACATCTTCTAACTTTGCCGACCCAGACTTCACGATTACTGGCAAAGGCGATGGATATATATTCATGGTTGGAGCAGAGGCTGGTACAGCAGATCAAGGCAACCTAGTATTTGCTACTGGAGACACTGGATCCCAGAATAAAATTATCTTTGCAGCTGGTGGACTTGCATCCGATAACACTCAAATGTCAATCACTCCAGATCAAAATGTTCATATCGAAATTAACACCCCTTCAACATCACCAACTACTGGTGCTTTAACTGTAGTCGGCGGTGTAGGTATTTCTGGAGATGTAAACATTGACGGAACAATTACATTCGGCGGAGCAGGAACTACAGTAGAAACATCAAATCTTTCAGTTGTAGATCCATTAATTTTTACAGGAAACAGCAATCAGGGAGATGCACTTGACCTAGGGTTTGTTGGAGAGTATGCAAATACTGTATCAACAATTACAAAGACTATTTCAAATAAAGCATTAACTTCTAACATAGCGACTCTTACTACTTCAGCAACTCACGGGTTTGCTGTTGGCGATATTGCTGTTGTGACTGGTGTAGATGCAACATTTAATGGCACTCATTATGTTACAGGAGTTCCAACAACTACAACCTTTACTTTTGATAAGACTAACGCAAACGTAACCTCAGCAGTAGCAACAGGGTCTGTTTCGGTATCAGGACAACGCAGATTTGCGGCAGTAGCAAGAGATGCCTCTGATGGAGTAATTAAATTCTTATCAAATGTTACAACAAAGCCTACAAGTACAATTAACTTTGCAGAAGCAGGATCAACTTATGCTGATATTAAGGCTGGGTCAATCCAAGTAGACGGAGCAACAATTGGCAATGTAGATAATACAGAAATACAATATCTAAATGGAGTAACATCTGCAATTCAGACTCAAATTAATACTAAATTAGCATCAGCAACTGCTGCTACAACATATGCTCCAATTGATGGAGCCACACTTACTGGTACAGTAACACTTCCAGCAACTACCTCAGTTGGAGATGTATCTGCAACAGAGTTGCAATATTTGTCAACAGTTACTTCAAATGTTCAAACACAATTAGATGCAAAGCTTGCAACATCAACTGCATCATCAACATATGCTCCACTTACGGGAGCAAACCTAATTAGCCCAGTTTTACAATCTCCAGAAGAAGTAATTACAGTAGCTGCAACTTCAGCAACTGGCACAATTAACGTAGATCTTGCAACATCTGCAATTCATTATTACACTGCAAACTCTGCAGCAGACTGGACATTTAACTTTAGAGGAAATGGATCAACAACATTAAACTCTATGCTAAATGTTGGTGGAACAATATCAGTAGCATTTATGGTTACAAATGGTTCTACTGCATATAAGCCAGCAGCAACATCAGTTCAAATTGATGGAGTTACAGTTACTCCAAAATGGAATGGTGGTACAGCACCAGCATCTGGAAATGCAAATTCAATAGACGTATACACATTTACAATTATTAAAACAGCATCAGCAACGTACACTGTTCTCGGAACACAATCTAAGTTTGCATAGGAGGGCCTAAGTGCCAATTATAACTACAATACGTGGAAATCTTAGACCATTTGGTAAAAGGTTTAATCCCATTGTAAACTCTACTGGTGGAACTATTACAGAAGCTGGCGGATATCGTATTCATTCATTTACAACTACAGGAAACTCTACATTTACTCCAACAGTATCTACAAATGTTCAATGTTTAATTGTTGCAGGCGGCGGCGGAGGAGGATCACAAGTTGGCGGAGGCGGAGGAGCTGGAGGACTTATTTATTCAAGTTCAATAGCGGTAACTGCTCAACCTTATACAATTACAGTAGGTGCAGGAGGAGTTGGTGGAAGGGCTTATGGACCTGGACCTGAAGAACCAGGAGACTATGGACAAAACTCAGTAGCGCTAGGATTAACAGCAATTAGAGGCGGAGGTGGCGGTTGCCACCCTGATGGCAAAAGACCTATATCTGGAAATGATGGATTGTTAGGCGGAGACGGAAGACCTGGTGGTTCTGGCGGAGGCGGAGGAGGAACTGATGCATCTAGAAGTGCCCCTGGTGGATCAAGAACGGTTGGACAAGGAAACGTAGGAGGACAAGGTCTTGCTGGTACTTGGGCAGGCGGAGGCGGAGGCGGAGCAGGGTCTGCAGGAACTAATGGTTTATCAGCAGCATCTGGAACTGGTGGAACGGGCGGTAATGGTTTATCATACTCAATTTCAGGAACATCACAATTTTACGCAGCAGGCGGAGGTGGGTGCTGGAACTCTTCTGGATATACATCAAGAGCTAATGATATAGGTGGTAGAGGAGAGTGGAACTTTGCCTTCGATGCTTTAAGAAATGGTAATGCAAATACTGGCTCAGGTGGTGGTGGAGTTAGAGACGTAGGCAATGCTGGCGCTGGCGGATCTGGTATTGTAATTATATCTTATCAAGTATAAAATTAAATATTTTTATATTCTTTTTTGTTCCAATACTGTTTTTTATATGACCCAGTAAAATGTTTTTTAATGTTATATTCAATCTTTTCAACATCTTTTAAAAATATGTCACTATCTTTAGCTTTCATGCCAGTCCAGTTATCCTTTTTAAAAGGTATAATCTGATACATTGGCGTTCCAGCGGGGATAAGCCCAGAAAACCCTTTTCTTAAAAAGAAAGCAACCTTGCCATTAGCATAATAGTTATCACTATCAATAATGGCAGACATTGATGTAAATGGAAGATCTGTTCTATAAAAGGGGTGGGTGTATATTGTGCTGTAGTTAGCTGGAGTTTTTATAAACCATGGTCTTTTCCAGACAAATGATATTTTTTCGTACTCTTCTGGAATATCTAAATGCCCAAGGCTTTTAATGTCTCTCACCTCTATAGGATTAGGTCCAGAGCTATATCTGTAAGACAAAGATCCATTTTTTACTTCAAAATAAATATCACACCAAGTTTTTTGTATCCAGCCAGTAGTCATTAGGTCTAATACTGGCATACAAGACTTTATGGTCCCAGAGGGGGCAGAATCATTTCCAACAAACTGCATAGTATTGCTATCAAAAAATGAGGTCGAATCTTTATACCATTTTGGAATTTCCCTAATTGCGGGAGAAGGTAGTTCCAAGTTATTGTGGACATACTCATCAATACCACAAAACTCAATTGTATTTTTTTTAGTGAAAATTTTAATCTCCTTTTTATTTAAAAGTATATCATTTACTATCAGATATATCAATAGCCAGTTTCCATTTTATCCAGACCCTAGGTATCTATTATCAGACCCAAAGGCAATATTTCAAGGTAAAGGCTATATAGCAAAATGTAATTTTTATCAAAATTGAGGTATAATAAGTAAAGACGTATTTTCAGGTTTTATCAAAATTGGAGGACCAGGCTAATGGCAATTTCTAGACTAGCAACATCTAATCCAGCATCTAATACAGATATACTTCTGTATACTGGATCACGTACTATTTTAACATCTGTTATTGCTACTAATAAATCTTCTGATCCCGCCACAATTAGAGTGTGGGTTATCCCGCTAGATCAAGAAGCAGCTCCAGCAAATCATATATTCATTTCATATAACGTAACAATTGGCGGAAACGACAGCCTAGAAACATTTAGATTTCCAGTGGTTATGGGAGACAAGGTTTATGTGCGGGCATCAACAGGAGATATCTCCTTTATGCTCTCAGGTATTGATGATACAACAGTAACAGGCTTAGAGTATGCTGCTTTAGAAGCGCTTATTCTTGGCTTGGCATAGGGGATATAGTATAATAACAATATGGCAAATTTCGGGAATATTAAATCAGCTTCAGTAGGAACATCAGTGGCAACTCTAAAAAATGTCACTACCCCTACTCTAGTAACTGGTTGCAATATTGTTAATAAGACTGGATCATCCGCTTCAATTTCTCTTTATGTAGTAAACGGCGGAAATACATATTACATATTTAAGGATAAGCAGATCAACGGTAATACAAATTCTGAGGCAATTACAGGAAACAAAATTGTCCTAGTTACAGGAGATTCCCTTCGGGCGGTTTCAACAGTAGATAGTGCATTTGATATACTTGTTTCCACATTGGACGGATTCTGATGGCTAATTTAACAAACCCATACGCAATAGAAAATTTCGACGTAGCAGACAAGGCTTTCTACGGATTTAGAATAAATGCCGCAACTGGCAGGCTTACCGTAGATTTTATAAATGATGGAACTCAAATAGATTTACCCGTAGACGATGTTCTGAAAGACAACCAATATCGGACTTGGCTTTGGACCAAAAATACGCTACAATTTAGTTGGGATAGCACACAAAAGACACACATTTTAATGGAGATTAAATAATGACACTTATTGATTTAGGCAAGCTAAGATTTTACTGGGCAGACTCATGGAGTTCTAGCGTAGAGTACGAATTAAACGATGTAGTTAAATACGGCGGAAACGCATACGTTTATACAAATGCACTTGCAACAACAGGCAATCTCCCAACAAGTACCACATATTGGAAAACAATGGTGGAAGGAATTAATTTCCTTGGTGTTTATTCAATAGCTACTGCCTATAAGCCAGGAGACTCAGTAACACACGGGGCAAATCTCTATCTTTGCGAAAACCCATCAACTGGCAATACTCCACCAAATGCAACATATTGGTCATTGATTGCAAGCGGAATCCAATATGAAGGTGCATACAATAGTGGAACACAATATCAAAAAGATGATATTGTTTCATACGGCGGAAGCGTATATATTAGATTACAAGATGGAGCAGGAAATCTACCAACAGTTACTGCACATTGGGCAAAGCTTGTAGATGGAACATATCCTGATCAAGCAGGTAATGCAAACAAAATTTTAAAGACTGATGGAACGTCAGCCTCATGGACAGATGCAATATCAATTGCAAGTGGAACAGTTTCTGCAGATTTAACAGTTGGAGACCAAGCATTTGTTGGTCCAGGTGCTGCAACATTTGCAGGTGGAACTGATGCAGACCTAACAAATCCAGCATTGGTTGTTAGATTTGACAACGGACTAACTGAAGATTCGTTTGCACAAATTGCATTCCAAAATGATGACCCAACATCTTCAACAGACATTATTGCTTATATGGATAATGGAACAGATTCTGAAGGATGGGTCGGAATGGGAATTGCAGGTTCTCAATTCAATGATGCAACCTATGGAATTACCGCTCCTGGAGACGGATACATTTTTGCTAATACAAAAGCAGGAAATGGACGTAACGGAAACCTTGTAATTGCTACAGGTGACTCAGGAGATCAGAACAAGTTAGTATTTGCTGCAGGTGGATTTGCGTCTGGCGATACACAAATGTCTATTACTCCAGAATCTACAGGAGTATCTGCAAACGTACACATTGAAACACCAACTGCATCTGTTTCTCCAACAACTGGAGCACTTACAGTGGTAGGTGGAGTCGGTATCTCAGGAGATGTGAATGTCCTTGGAGATATGTCAATCGTTGGTAACTTTACATTTGGTGGTGGTTCAACAAGCGCTGAAAACCTATCTGTTACTAACCCGCTAGTATTTGTAGGAAATGCAAACAACGCAGACACACAGGATCTCGGTCTTGTGGGAGAATATTCAACACCAGTAACAATTTCTACAGCAACAGTAAACAATAGAGTTCTTACAGACAATATAGCAACTCTAACAACAGCTGCCGCTCACAATTTCTTAGTTGGAGATAGAGTAACTGTAGCAGGAGTAAGCGCAACATTTAATGGAACATATGCTATTACAGCAGTTCCAACAACAACAACATTTAGCTATGCAAAAACTGCTGCTAACGTAACAACTGGCGCAGTATCACCTACAGGTACAGCAGATGCTGTAACTCGTAGAGAATTTGCTGGCGCAGTAAGAGATGCATCAGACGGAGTATTTAAGTTCTTCCAGGATGCAGTTACAAAGCCTGGATCAACAGTTAACTTTGCAGAAGCAGGATTAACATATGCTGATATTCAAGTTGACGATATTACAGCAGATCAAGTTACTGCAACAGGTAATACATCAGTTGGAGGAACATTAACATCAACTGGTTTAATCACAGCCAATGGTGGTTTAACAGTTGCTTCAGGTCAAACATTAACAAGTTCAGGAACATTGACAGTAACTGGAGGAGCAACATTTACAGGAACTACAGATGTTCAAGAGCTTCGTGAAAACGTAGTAGATGTAACACTAGCATCAAATGTTGGAACATTAAACTGGACAGCGGGTAATATTTATTATGTTGCTACCGCCCCAACAGGAGCAATGACTTTTAATGTAACTAACCTGCCAACGGATACGTCTAAAATTATGACAATAAACGTCCTTGTTACTCAGGGAGCAACGGGATATGTCCCAACATTATTCCAAATTGGTGGAGCATCACAAACAATTCGTTGGTCTGGTGGTTCTGCCCCAACACCAACATCATCTGCAGGAAAAATTGATATATTTAACTTTACCCTACAAAGAACTACTGCTGGGGCATGGATAGTATATGCAACATCATCCCTAAACTTCTAAGGAGAAATAAATGCCATTCATTAGCAGCGTAAGAGGTTCATTTGGTGCACAAAGTAGACTGCGTGGATTTATTCCGACTATTATAAACTCCACTGGTGGAACAATAACAACTTCTGGATCTTACAGAATACATTCATTTACTACACTTGGAAATTCAACACTTACATTGGCAGGACCTGGAACTGTTGAGTATTTGATTATTGCAGGTGGCGGTGGCGGAGGTTCAGACGGAGACGTTGGTGGCGGTGGAGGCGCTGGAGGACTTATTTCTGGTAGCGCATCTCTTTCTGCCAATACTTACACTATAACAGTAGGCGATGGAGGAGCAGGCGGAAGCACTGCAGCTTGGGGTGGATCAGATTTTTCTGGAACAGGAGCTGGAACCAATGGAACACAAGGAAGTAATTCTGTTTTTAACTCCTTAACGGCAATTGGTGGAGGATACGGCGGAACTCGTGAACAAAACGGAGGCAATGGTGGTTCAGGCGGAGGTGGAGGAGATAACTCTAAGCCTGGAGGCTCAGGAACAGCAGGTCAAGGAAACGCTGGTGGTGCTGGTCCAGGAATGAATACTCAATCTGGTCAAGATTCTGGCGGTGGTGGTGGTGCAGGCAGCGCAGCCTCATTTAATAATCCAGGATCAGGACTTTCTAACTCTATAACTGGAACTTCAGTTACTTATGCCGCAGGAGGCAGAGGTATTCAACTTACTACTGCGTCAAACGCTACAAGCAACACTGGAAATGGTGGCCCTGGAGTTCGTAAAGGTGGTTCTGGAATAGTAATCATTCGTTATCAAATCTGATAGAAAGAATTAACATTGAGATTTAAAACAACACAAAATATCTTTAAAGATTTTGACGAATACTTTGATCCTAATTGGATGGATTCAAATTCATTAATACTTCCTCCCAAAAAAGAATGGGATTATAAACGCCCAATGCAAATAGAAGATGTTGATTTATGGGAAGTTATTTATGAGCAAGGCGGGGCAGTTGGAGTATACGCTTCATACAATCCCTTTGCAGAATTTTATATGATTCGTGTTGGTTGGTTTTTAGAGCAACAAGGATATGGGGCGGAAGTATATTATGGCCCAGGTGCTATGCAAAAAGTAATGAAAAGAATGGATGAGATGAAGATTCCTTATTCCACCCATAAGCAGTTTATAGAGCCAGATGACATGTGGTTATATACAAATTAAGGTATAATTAAGCTATGCCTGGATACTTGACTAATAGATATATCAAATTTGATCCCGCCCCATCTTCAGATGTGGTTACAGTTCAAGCGACAGTCTCTGCCATTAATACCAGATTAACCGAGGCGGAAGCAAGCATAGATGACCTTAGCCTTAATATAGGCGTTTAAACCTAGTTAATGCTATAATTTCATAAGGAGATACACATGACACTTGCAACAGAAATTGGTTTAGTTAAAACGGAAATAGCCTCATCGCTAGCCGCTTCTCTATATACCGCAAAAGACTTAGTATATATAGCAAAGGCAATTGAGGCCCTAGCAAATGCTGAAACAACGACTGGAGCATTTGAAACAATAGATGTAGAATCAATCCTATATGTTGGCCCAAATGCAGACACATTTAATACAGCGGCGGGATTAACAAATCCTGTAATTGTTGCTCAATCTAATTACAATGATTATTCACAGATAGCATTTAAGAATACTAACTCAGGTTCAAATGCATCTACAGATATTATTGCATACTCAAACAATGGAACAGATTCAGATGGTTACATTGATATGGGTATCACTTCACAAAACTTTGCCGATCCCGACTTTACTATTACAGGTAAGGGCGATGGGTACATATTCATGGTCGGCGCAACAGGCGGAACAGATCAAGGAAACTTAGTATTTGCTACAGGCGATACAGGATCACAAAATAAAATTATTTTTGCAGCAGGTGGACTAGCATCTGATAATACTCAAATGGTTATTACACCAGATGAGAATATTCATATTGAAATTCCAACAGAGTCAACATCACCTTCAACAGGTGCATTGACAATTGTTGGTGGAGTTGGTATTCAAGGCGATATTAATATTGCAGGTAACGTAACATTCGGCGGCTCAGGAACAACTCTTGAAACTTCAACACTTGCAGTAGCAGATCCTTTAATTTTCGTAGGAAACAATAATACAACAGATGCAGTAGACCTAGGACTTATTGCAGAGTATGGATCTGCATTAGCATCAACACTAACTAATACAGTTACCAATAAAGCTTTAACAAGCAATGTAGCCACATTGACAACAGGAACAGCACATTCATTAGCAGTTGGAGATATTGTTGTAGTCGGTGGCGTAGATGCTACATTCAACGGCACACAGGTTGTAGCAAGCGTTCCAACATCAACTACATTTACATTTGCAAAAACAAATGCTAACGTAACATCTGCGGCTGTAAGCCCAGTAGGTACAACATCTGCAGCTACAAAGCGTAGATTTGCAGGAGTTGTCAGAGATGCATCAGATGGCGTAATGAAGGCATTTAAGGATGCAACAACTAAGCCTTCAAGTTCTGTAAACTTCTCAGAGTCAGGACTTGCATATGCTGATATGAGAGTGGCGGCAATAACAGCAACAGCAGCAACAATCGGTGATGTATCAAATACCGAACTACAGTATTTGAACAATGTATCGTCTAACATCCAAACACAATTGGATGCAAAGGCTGTATATCCAGTTCAAACAAGCCAGAGTGGTAAGTATCTTACTACAAATGGAACAGAAACATCTTGGGCAACGGTAGATGCCCTTCCAGCACAAGCAAATAACTCTGGATATTATCTAACCACAAATGGCACACTAGCTTCATGGCAACCAATTGTCACTGATCCTACGCCACAAATATTCATGATGATGGGAGCATAAAATGCCAACAACTTACAAGGTACTAGGAAGAAAAGCTTCTGCTGCAACAACTATGGAAGAGCTGTACGCAGTTCCTTCATCTACTTCAGCAGTAATTTCAACAATTACAGTATGCAATAGAGCGGCGGCAGCAAGAACATACCGTATCGCAATTAAGCCAGCAACAGGAACAACATTAGCAACAGAACACTATATTGCTTATGATGTAACAATTGCAGCAAATGACACAACTGCTTTGACACTTGGTCTAACACTTGCTACAGGTAATTCAATTCAAGTATACGCATCTGCAGCAGATTTAACTTTCCAGGCTTTCGGCTCAGAGATATCGTAATAGGAGGAAATAACCAATATGGCTATTTCTAGATTAAACACTGCTACATTTAAAAACGGTTTAAAAAAATATCAATCAGCTGACTCTGGAATTGTTAGAGACAGCCTGCTCATTGCAACCGATGCTGGCCAATCTGCTTCATATGGTGGATCGGGGACTCAATGGTTTGATTTATCTGGAAACAGCAGGACCATAACAATTATTGGTCCAACATATAGCTCTTCTGAAGGTGGAAAATTTTCTTTTAATGGTACAAGCCACTACATGTCTTTGCCTGATTTTAATCTAACAACAAATTTTACAGTAGGTGCGTGGATAAAAACAACCAACACTAACTTTGCACAAATTATGGCAAGGGGCGGAAGTACAAATGATCGTGGAGTTTATATGTCAATGAACTTTGCGTCTGGAACAATTTCTGGTGGAGGAAATGATGGAACACCTTATTCATGGAATGCAAGAGACATTTCTACAATTCTTGTAAATGACAATAATTGGCATTATGTTGTTGGAGTTTTTAATCAAACTACAAATCAAGTTACTGGATATGTAGACGGAAATAAAGGTCGGACAATGCATGTAAGAATGTTAAATGATGGGTACTCTCCAAATAATGCAAAAATTGGCAGAAACCAAACAGGCGATGGACAATGGTTTGGTGGAGATATGTCAGCATTTCACATGTACAACAAAAATTTGTCAGAAGAAGAAATTTTACAAAATTTTAATGCAATGCGTGGAAGGTATGGAATATAATGTCATCTAGATCTATTAAGTCATATAATTTACAATCAGGATTAAAAAGATCTTCTTTGTCTAATAAAAATGCTACTTTACTACCGACAGGGTATGGTCAATATGGATTTAATAGCAATATGACAAATTCTGGAACAACAGGTGGACTTACTGCTTCAAACGGAGTTTCGTACAATACATCAATTTATAAATTTGGAACAGCAGCTTTAAACTTAAATGGAACTTCAACTTACGCCTCATTCAATATACCAGCTGGAGCAACAACACACACAATTGCATTTTGGATTTACCCAAGAGCAAATTCACAACGTAGCTATATTGTAGATTTTAGAACAGTTGATGCAACAAATGTAGGATACTGGCTCTATGATAGCCCCAGCTCAGCCACATTTGGTGGAGATTCAGAGTATACATTTACATTCTTTCCAATTTTAAACACATGGACCCACTGGGCCTTGGTCACAGACGCCGCAGCTGGAACAATGTCATGGTACCAAGATGGGGCATTGATTGCTTCTCAACCTAGAATATGCATAACATCTTCAAACGGAGACTTTACACTGGGAACCTACTCTGGAGTAAGAGGTAATAACCAAGACCAGTACTTCCTGGATGCAGTTGTAGACAATATGTATGTTTCTGGAACTGCCCTAACACAAGCTCAAGTTCAAGAGCTTTACAATCAAACGACTTCATTTTAAAAGTATTTGTGCTGATATAATAGAATTATGAGTTATCAACTGAAGGTAATTAAAGATTATCCTATTGGCTTTTGGCCGTTGGATGAGTCTTCGGGTGCCACCGCCGCAGATATATCAGGATGCGGAAACAATGGAACATATGTAGGCGGACTTCAGTCA
>Ga0247723_1001881_pt1 | contig 11790 bp, 9 predicted proteins | sample MSEWelMarce5H_FC_FD_189079 | JGI IMG/M metagenome (GOLD analysis project Ga0247723, IMG submission 189079) | Subsurface sediment microbial communities from gas well in West Virginia, United States - MSEEL Well Study Marcellus 5H_FC | ecosystem: Environmental > Terrestrial > Deep subsurface > Rock...
CGTTGTTGAGGTAGAAGTAGCCGCTGAGGCTACCGATGCTCCTGCAGCTGAGTAATCTAAATTTAATTATTAGGAAAATATAATGACTTCTGAATTTTCATATAAAGAACGAATGGAAGAAATTGCACTTCTTAGTGGGGCTGAAAGACTTGCAGCGTATAAGGCGCTAAAAAGAGAAAAAGCAGCCGCCACAAACTCTATTAGACAGTCTATTCTAGAAGAGGGATTAGCAATTCAGGCGTCACTACAGAATGCTGAATCCGAAAACCCAACATAGGACTAAATATGACTACGCAAATTGACTTTACTGGTGTCTCGGAGGATGCAACAAATCTCCGCGACATGATGCAGGGCGTCTTGGAGCGTGTTGAAACCGTTTTTCAGTCGTACAACGTAAATCTGCCTGCACGACGTTACTGGACAATGGGCCAACCAGCCATCGACTGCGAACAGCTGGTTGTCTCGTTTGTTCAGATGTATCTAGGAACGCCAGGCGCGCAGGTGGGGGAACCTCAGCGTTGCCACGTACCGCGAAGTGCAACCCTAAATATTCAGATTGCTCGTGCTACACCAATTGTCGGTCAGAATGGTCGTCCACCATCAGCTCAGAGCATTCAAGTTGCTTCCGAGACTCTGGCTTACGATGCTTGGGTTCTTATGGAGTCTATAAATCTAATCGATCAGTGGGACGAGACTGGCTACGGTATCGGTGTGATTGCAACCCTTGACTCCTCTGCTCCCGAGGGAGGGTTTCAAACCACAACAATGACCGTTACTTTGGCGGTTCCATAAAATGCCAGCGTGGGGCATAATTCCAGACAGTCCGGCACTCTACTGGGCCGGAAAAGGTTTAAGAGCAAAGAGTGTTCCAAGAACTAGAAGTAGCTATGTAGCTCGGATAAATGTTCAATACTCCTTCACTAAATTAGTTATTTACAAGCCAATATTAAATTTTGAGCTTAACGATCCTAAGGGCATGGTCGGAAGACGATTGCACCGAATCGGCTTGGACATTAAACGAGATGCGCAGGCTCAGGCTGGCTTCAAGACGGGGGCTCTCAAAAAAAGCATAAAGCTGGAGCACAGGGGGCATGTCAACGGGCAAACCCTAAGAATCGGGTCAAGCTTGCATTACGCCCTAGCTCACCACGAGGGGACTAAGCCTCATATTATTACGCCGAACCCTCCTAACAAAGTACTTCAGTTTTCTAAGGGTCCTAGGATAATCAGAACTTCAGTTGTACGCCACCCCGGTACTCGAGCAAATAGGTACTTAAGCGACCAACTTAGGCGTCACATTAGGTAGTAAACTATATAGGTGACTTATAAAAAATAAGTCTCGTGTCTAAACTACATAAAGAAAGATAAAACATGCCTAGATTTAAAGATTTTGGTTCAGGAAAGCAGCAAGCCGAGCGCGAGGCTGTATCGTTCAAGCTCTATGACGAAGAGTTCAACTGTGTAACTAACATTCAAGGAAAAGTACTACTTGACATTGTTGCAAAGTCAACCAGTGATGACCCTGCAGAGTCCGCTCGTGTTATGTCGGAGTTTTTTGAGAACATTCTTACTGACGAAAGCTTCAAGCGTTTTGACAAACTTGTACACGATAAAGAGAAGTTTGTACACGTTGAGACACTTTCTGAAATTGTTGGCTGGCTAATTGGGCAGTATTCAGACCGCCCGGAAGAGCAGCCAGAGGCCTAGTTGAGTGGGCTATAGATCTCTGGCCACAAGTAAACGGAAAAGCGATAGTGAATAAAGTAAACCTACTAGAACTAGATTCAGCCGACATGGTTGATGTTATTCACTATTTCTTTGACGAAGACATGCGATACGCATCGTATGAGTCCGCACTGATGCACAGCAAACTTAGAGAGCAAATTTATGGTTCTCTATATGAAAAGCACTACAAATATCCAATAAAAGATAGTGCTGGATCGAGTGCATCTTCTGCGGACGACGGGGTCAAGCCCTATGTTCCGCCTACCGAATTTAATCCAGAAAGCTCTAACCCCTTTGGGAGCACGTTAGACGCTCCAATCGGTTAGTTAGTAATTAGTTAGTTAGTTAGAAGGTGTTGACATGGCTGTTGTAGGTCAAGCGTATGTTGTCGTACGCGCTCTGACAGACAGAGTTGATGCTGACATCCGAAAAGGATTTAACGGAACAGCTGCTTCTGCAAACAAAGCTGGCCGAGACATTGGTTCTAATCTAGCCGACGGTATTGGTAGAGGTCTACGCGGAATAAGCTTGCCAAAAAGCTTCTCTACGCAATTCAAAGACACTCTGACTCAAAGCGTTGATCTTGCAGATGCTTTTACTTCTTTAGCAAGAAAAGGCTATTTTGTTCAAGCTGGATTTGGTGCGCTCGCCGGGAGCATTGGTGCGCTAGTTGGCGGACTTGGTGCCCTAATTGGTGTGGCTGGTGGAGCTGCTTCCGCGCTAGTTGCTGTTGGTGCCGCTGGTATCACTGCTAAAGTCGGTATGAGTATCGCTAGCTTCGCTTTAAAGGGTGTAGGTCAAGCTGCATCGGCCGCAGCAAAAGCAAATGGTGGATACAGTAAATCTCTTCAACAAATAAAATTTGATGCTGAAGAAGCGGCTCTGTCTGTAGATAGAGCGGGACTTAATCTAGAAAAAGCAAAAGAAGGCCTAAGTCGCGTATCTGATCTTGCTCCAAATAACAGGATAAGACGGGAAGCCGCGCTTGCGGTAAGAGAAGCAGAACTAGCTCTCAGAAAAGCAAAAGATGCTGAAAAAAATCCAGACAAAGCTGGTGGCGGTACTGACCCGTACGCTGGGCTGACCCCCTCACAAAAACAGTTTGCAAAATACCTAGCTGGGCTAAAGCCAATCCTAGATGATCTTCGAGAAGCCGCTGCGAGCGGATTTCTTCCTATTCTTAGGGATCAGCTAGACAAACTTATTGCTGCAAAACTTCCTGAAATACTTGAAGAAAAATTTAACAAACTTGCAAAGGCAGCTGGTAAAGCAGTAGAGAATTTTACTGACATATTCCTTTCTGGGGACAACTTAGTGGACTTTAAACAGGTCCTAGATGATATAGCAGAAAACTTACCTTCTTTAGGCACGACTTTGGGCAACGTGTTCAGCGGCTTCCTATCTATACTAGAGGCAGCAGACCCCCTTACAAAAAGATTTGTAGGGTTCCTAGAGAAAAAGTCAAATGCATTTAGAAACTTTTTAGACACTAAACAAGCAACTGGCGAGCTAGAGACATTCTTTAATCAATCAGGAGAGCTAGCTTCTAGATTTGGTGCAGTTTTTGGAAACGTTTTTGGTGGTTTTAGTAAAATAATCCAAGCAAACTTTGGTCCTGGCACTGGCGGAGACACTCTACTTACTTGGCTCCAAGAAGCTACTCAAGGTTTTGCAGACATGGATGTTATCGGACTTCAAAACTACTTTAGAGGAGCGGCTGATAACTTTATTGCAATGGCAGACGCTATTGGCGGGGCCATAGAGACGGTTATAAAAGCTGGTTCTGATCCGGCAATTAAAGAGTTCTGGGACATTCTAGATTCTGGTAGTTATGCTTTCTCTGAAATTATCAGAGGGTCTGTAGAATCCGCCCCCGCTCTAGGACAGTTCTTAAAAACCGTGACAGAAATTATTGCGGTATTCACTGACCCTGGTCAGGTTAATGCATTCTTTGGTACTATCAATCTTGCACTGGGCGGAGTGCTGCAGACACTTAAAGCTCTTCAAGGCGTTATCAATGCAGTTGGTCCTATTTTCGCAGCGGTTTCTGCATTTACTTTACTAGGAGCCGCCTTATCTAAAACTACTGCAATTCTTCTTGGGTTTACTTTAAAAATGGGTGCAAGCCTCGCTGGAATGCTTGGATTTAATGCTGCAACCCTTTTAGTAAAACTAAACCTCCTTAAGCTAATACCAGCCTCTGCTGCTAGTGGCGCTGCTATGACACTAGCTCTAGGCCCAGTTGGTATTGCAATCGCAGCGGTCACCGCAGGTATTGCTGCCATTGTTATTGGCTTTAATGCAATCCATAACGCAAACATGGAGAAAGCCACTAAAGGCGTAACTCAAGCGTTTAATGACGGTGCCAGCGCCGCAGATCTGTGGGGCCAGGCAACACTGGCAACAGCTAACGGTCCGCAAAAACAAGCAATAGACAGCATCGAAGAGATGAAGAGCGGAATTGGCCGACTTGCCAAGGCTCAGAAGGACTGGACATACGCGCTACCTAGCACTACAGCTATGGCTGACTCTTTCGGCGCTATGGGTAGATCTCTTGCCAATGTTGCAACAAATGATCTTCCTAAGGCTCAGGCTCAATTTAAAAAGTTCACTAAAGAGGTTGGCTTCAACAACACTGAAGTTCAGACTGCTCTCAATGAGATGGATGAATATAAAGATGCTTTGATTACGCAAGCAGACCAGCTCGGCATAAACATTAGAACTATGCAGGGCGAGATTGATATGCGAAAGCTAGCTACTTTTGCTATTGGCGAAGGTGAAATAGCGCAGCGTAAAGAAAATGAAGCAAGGCAAGAAGCAATCAATAAACTAGCAGAAACTGCTAGAGGTTTTGTCGACTACCAAGGTGCTTTAAATCAAAATAAAGAAGACACCATGGCGTGGGCAAAAGCACAGGCTAAAGAAACCAAGGATGCCAATGACTCTTGGAAAGATTACTGGGATGGTCAATCATTCAGTATGGAGAAATATCTAGATGATCTAGAGACTCAGGTTGAGGCAGCCCGTAATTGGCAAACAAACATCGGAAAACTTGCCGGAAAGCTTGACGATTCTGTATTGGCTGAAATACAAAATATGGGTGAAGCTGGCTCTCAGCTGGTGGCTAGTCTTGTTGACGGCGTAAACGATGCTGATGAAATTGCACGACTTAATAAAGTTGGCGCTACCTCGGCTAACGCTTTATACGATGGCGCAAAAAATGCACTATCAAATAAACCTCCACTGACGGGATACTTAGGCAGTACATTCTATGTCAACGGTAAGGCAATCAGGCAAAAAGATGGTGGCTTCATCGGCAAATACGCCCTAGGTGGATTTGTTTCTGGTCCAGGAACCGCTCGTTCTGACTCTATCCCTGCAATGCTTTCAAACGGAGAGTATGTTGTAAATGCACGCGCTACTGCTCAAAACCGTCAACTTTTAGAAGCCATAAACTCAAATAAGTCTGTGGGCACTGGATCTACAATCAATTTGACAGTTAATCCCTCAGCTGGCATGGATGAAAAAGCTCTTGCTCAGGAAGTTTCCCGTCAGTTGGCTTTCGAAATCCGTAGAGGTGGTATGTAATGGCTGAAGATGTATCCAACGTCAATCCTATAGATCAGGGATCTGAAAATCAGCTTGTAAACAAGGCTTTATCGAGGCTACCTGCTCCGAACATTACTGGCCTAAAGCTAGAAGGCGACATTCAACTAGGGGGCTTACTTCTAAACACGATTGATGACAACAATGTTGTCTGGGTGTGTACTGACCTTGACGGTTGGTGGAACCTCCCTGATTCGGAAACCCCTGACCTACCTCGCGGGTGGGGCGACGGTTCGTATGATGCCCGCGGTCGCTACGCGGCTCGTCTAATCACGCTCACTGGAGAATTTCTAACTCAGGATCCAGACCAAGTAGAGCAAGCTAGACAGGACCTTATAAAAGCAATAGACCTTGTCTACGACAGTGTTAACTTGACAGTCGCGGAAAAACCAGTAACAAAGACCTCAATAGTCAGGCTAGAGGGTCGTCCGCAAATTGCCACGGTATCAGCCAGAGGCCGTACTCAGTTTTCTATAGGACTAAAAGCTCCCGACCCAATTAAGTATGAATTCCTAGAGCCGATCGTGGCTACCCCTACGGGTGCAGCCCCATCTACCCCGTCTTCAGGTTCTGTAACGTACACAACCTCGGAGGCACACGGGTTTGTCGTTAATCAGTCCGTGACAATAGTTGGATCATCTGTAGCTGGATATAACGGAACGTTTCTAATTTCTGCCATCCCGACCACTACTACCTTTGTTGTTTCTAACTCAACAACGGGGACTGAAACTTGGTCTTCTGCATCTGCAACTATGTTCGAGGACGGCTATAGAGTAAAGAAGATTGCAACTACAGTTGAAACCGAGTTCAATAACGCGGGAAATACCAAGACACCTGTAATTATCGAACTCACCGGGCCTATTCCTGGTGGCTCAGTGGCAACTATTACTAATAAAATTACCGACGTATTGTTTGGCACGGAGACGGAAGAGACTATCACTATTGTTAAAGCCGTACCTGACGGATCTACGCTAGAGATAGATACCCTAAACCGAGAAGCTGTTCTTGTTACAGGCTCCACGGTGGAGAACGGTAGAAGCTATATATCTACACTAAGCAGCTGGTTCTTTATCCAACCTGATTCAAAAGCCGCAAACGACATCACATTTACCTCGTCTACCGGATCCTGTAAAGTTTTCTACCGATCTGGGTGGATTGGCTAACTGATACACTTAATTAACGACATATACACGAAAGTACGAATTAGATGGCAGTTTCGACTACTCCTCAAACGCTGGTAGCTGACTACCGCTATTTCGTCTGCGATCTCGTTTCAAACCAAGTTTTAACTGAAATCCCTTTTTTCAATGTTACGTACGGTCGCTCTATCCGTGAAGCCGGTCAGTTTACGGGGGATGTCCCGGTCAGCGCTGATACATATAATTTGGGTCTGTACACTAACACTATTCCAGGGAAGACCGCACTTTACGTCGTACGCAACAACGTTTGCGTCTGGGGTGGTATCATATGGTCACGCGATTACGATATTAAGAACAAAATTCTCAGTGTGAGCGCCAACGAAATGACTAGTTACTTATATCATCGAGTTCTGTGGAGAACCTGGAAAAACGAGTACGCGGCCACTATAGATGTAGACTCTACTGGAACTGGAGTAGCAACCCTAACCGAGGATACTTTTGACTTTGTGCCCGGATATCCCGTATACATAACTTTCAACTCGGACACCTATAAAAAATATAACGGATTTCACTACGTGTTGTCTGACCCAGCGCCGACTACCACGACTTTTAGCTTTAGGGAAAAAGACGGGGCCTATTTAAGTTTACGTAATATAGATGGTAAAGAGGGTGTATCTTCTGTAACCGTTAGACAGGATACCTTTGAGTTTGCTAGAGACCTGCTTAAGTCATTGAACATAGACTTTTATGGGATGAAGTACAACAATGAAGTGCTTGAGCCAGAGGCTTCATTTGCGCAGGAAATTTCTTCTGTTTCTCGAGCTAGCAACGTTGCGACTATCACTTTTCCGCAGTCCCATAGCTTGATTCTTGGTCAGAGAATCACCGTTAGAAATAGTAATCAACCTGGGTATGATGGTACTCACGTTGTCGCTTCTATACCATCGAGTACAACAATAACCTTTGCTAATACGGGAGATAATCAGTCAACTACTACTCTGGCTAGTAATAAAAAAACTATTACTAAATTTGCTAGATCTAAGCTAATTAATACGCTTACGACGTCTTCGACACATGGATACCTGAAGGGTGACATCGTTACGGTGTATGACGTTAATGGAAGTATTGATGGTACACACACTATTTTAGAGGTTCCCACTACCACTACTTTTACTTGCATAAGCGAGTATTCCAGCACTATAACAGAAAGTAGCAGCAGCTACGGGTATGTAGTTCGTGCCCCTGAGGTTCGTTTTTCTACCTATGGCGAGTTCTCGGAGAACTCCGGACTGGACATCGACTATTCCACTCAAGAACTGAGCACGCAGGCGCCTAGGACAAACCCATACCTTCGCGGACATGAATTAAGTTATGTTGGTGAAATTCTTGAAGAGTATTCAAACGTAATCGGTGGCTTTGAGTATCGAATCGACTGTACTTACGATGACGCAACCGACAGCTTTAAGCGTCAATTTGTGTTTATGCCCCTAGAGCCTGAAAGTCTTACAACATATCGACAGTCTTTGGTCAACGATAAGCTACCAGCGGGCAAGTGGGCACCAATCAGCGCCTTCGGGGCTGATTCTCTTGTCTTTGAGCACCCCGGAAATATCCTCAACGCTGTAATGCAAGAGTCTGCGGAAGACGCTGCTACCAGATTCTGGGTTCAGGGTGATGACGATACAGACATTGAAGGTGCCGCCTTGCCGCATGCAGCAGATACAGCAACAGATCTACTTGGAGATGGTTGGCCACTTCTTGATCAGGTAGAAAAGATTGACGGCACCAGCGATGAAGATACTTTGTTTAACTACGCAAGTAGATACTTAAATGAATCGCGTCCTCCTCTATCTACCTTCTCTATTACTGTTGATGGGTCTGTTCGTCCGCAGATTGGCACATACAAACCTGGTGACTGGTGTTCAGTAATAATCGAAGATGCTTTTGTGCAGCTACGTATGCAAAGTGGCCTAGAAAACGGAAGTGATGACCCCAGTCGCAGTAATATTTTGTTAAGAAAAATCGACTCTTTTGAGGTACGTGTTCCAGACGGTCCGACATTCCCCGAGGAAGTCACTCTAAATCTGGTAACTGAGCCAGAAGTAGATAAGCCAGGACAGGCACTATTTGAGCTATCCATGCTAGATAACGGTGAGACTTCTATACAGTTTAGCGTAGCCGTAGATCTAGAGCTTACAGAGACTACCACTATCACCTTGTCTCTAGGAGACGTATCCAAGAAAACATGGAGCGTTCCTGTAGGCACAATTCTTAATGACACCTACACTCTCACTGGGCTTACTGCAAACACTGAATACATAATTAACTTGAGCGGTCCTGGTGGCTACTTAGATTCCTTAACCATAACTACAGAGGCAGCAACATAATGGGTATGAGACGTCGTCGTAAAAAACTTACCACTGTTCTAACTAGTCTTGATAGGGGTGTACGTTCCGCCACCCTTAAGCAAGTCAAGCGTCAAGTTCCCCCCTCATCTTCTGACGTGATTGAAGAAGCTGAGACTACTACCACTACCGCTCCTCCGGTTGGTACTCAAATTGCAGTTGATCCGCCAGACCAGTGGGCAAAGGTTATTGGCGGGTACTACTACCCTCCAACGAGAACTGGTGGCTTAGGTCAAGTAGAGCTATTTATTGAAGAGAATCTATCTTTATCTATTTCAGACAAAATGTATGTCTCTGGTACAGAAGTTAAGTACAACCAAACTTCTGGCGGAAAAACCTACACTGGCTCATTTAGGCCAAACACTGGAAGCTATGAAAGCACTACAACTATTCGCGTTGTGTCCCAATATGGTAACCCTAGTTGGAGTACTCGCGCGGCTAGCACCAAGCCAACCTATGCTTCAATACCTTCTGGCGTAACAAATAGCATTCTTTACACTGTGACCAACAAGGACTATATTCCTAACCGCGTTACTCTGTCATTCCGTGGTCAAGTTGCTTCGTACTACGCAAGCACTACTACCGCGACAATTACATTTACAGCTGCGCACCACTTTGTAGTGGGACATATTCTTGATGTCTCTTCGCTCGGAGCTCCTATGCAGGATGTCGACGGAATCATCAAAGTCACTGCAGTGCCAAGCAACACTCAGATTTCATACGAATTCACTAATCCACTCGGATCGAGCATCTCTACAACCACGCCTAGCACTACTTCATACGTTAATGCAGTGGTTAGTAAGTACACGGCTATTGGTGCTTCATGGATTGATAGCTCGGTGGTCCCTAACAAGGTCTACATCTGGAACGGCTTACGCTGGGCAGGCTACACAGACGCCCTAGAGGACGGCCTAGTAACTAATGACGGTATTGCACCTGCACCACCAACTAGCCTATCTTTAAGCTCTACGGGCTACAACGAAGATGGTGTTCTGGAGAAGATATCTAAGTCTTATGTGGATCTCAGCTGGTCCGCCCCTACCACTAATGCTTCTGGTGGTTCATTAAACGACTTAGCGGGTTACAGAGTTTGGTACTCTACCACCTCGTCTACAGGCCCTTGGGAAGGAAAACAAAATTTTGGTCAAGAAACCGAGCAAAGAATCCTCGGCTTAATTCCACAAAAAACATACTATTTCCGAGTAATTGCGTTTGACTCGTACGGGCTAGATTCTACTGGACTTGATGGCAGTGTTTTAACTGAAAAAGCTGCTCTTACCGTCAATACTCCGTCTGCTCCCACTCTAACGGCTCGACTAGGTACCATTAAAGTCTCCTGGGACGGTAAAGACAACGCCAACGACGCGACTCCTCTAAGTGTTCTAGCTAGAGTAGAAGTACACGCTTCTACTTCTACAGGGTTTACCCCGAGTGCTTCTACCTTGCTTGGATTTATAGTAAACGGCGCTGGATCCTTTATTGCTGCTGATCTTGAGTATAACACTGACTATTACTTCAAACTAGTTGCAATTGATATAAATGATAGAGCAACTAGCTCCTCTCTTCAAGCAACTGCTAAAGTTTTGCCTGTAGTTGATGCTGACCTGATTGCTGCTAATCTAAACTCACCCCTAAGCGTATGGCCGTTTGCTCCACAGACCGTGACTGCTGGAGCTCTAGCAGACGGAGCTTTAGATGCAAGCACTGTTTTTGGTCCAGGCGTTATTACGCAAGATGCAATTGCAGCTAATGCTATTGGAGCAGATCAGATTGCAGCTAATGCCATCACTGCTGGAAAAATTGAAGCAGGTGCAGTAACCGCCGCCAAGATTGAAGCCTTAGCTATTAGCTCGGATAAAATTGCTGCTAACGCAATTACAGCTGCAAAAATTCAAAGCGGAAGCATAACTACGGACAAGCTTATAGCTGGTGATTTGATAGGTTATAACATTCAAACTGCTACTAGCGGCACTAGAGTAATCCTTAATGGGTCTAATATATCTTTCTACAATGCTTATAACAGCTATTCGGGGGCTATTTATGGGGACCTAACCTACTCTGGTGCTACGGGCCTTGTAGTTTCTGGTCAAGGTGACCCCGCAGTAGAGATTGATGGCTCTAGTGTTTCAATGATTGCGTCCCGAAATCCCGACGGAAGTACCAACGACTCGCTTGACGTCGGGTACGGTATTGTCGGCAGTAGTAGTGGAATTGTATTTTTAGCTTCTGAAGCTGGCGTTGAGCTTTTATCCTCTCACCCCACTAATAACATCCTACTCACTGGTTATGGTGTGTACATTAACGGTAGGCTTGAAGTCGGGGGCAGAGTCTTCCTATCTGGTCTAAATGCGGCAACTACAAATATTGCAAACACTCGTAAAAATACGGGTGGCGGTAACGAGCTAACTGTTACTAACCAATCCAGTATTAGGTTTAAAAAAGATGTGGTTAATATAGAAACGGTAGCTGATCTAGATCCACAGAAATTACTTTCATTACCAGTCAGGGCATTTAGATATAAAGATGATTACCCGATAGCTGAGACAGATGGTAGATATGGTAAGCTGATGCCTGGATTTATAGCTGAAGAAGTTTTTGACATCTACCCTTTAGCCGCAGACATAGAAGACGGCAAAAGCGATGTAGTTGAGAGCTGGAACGAGCGTATGATGCTTCCACCAATGCTTTCCCTGATTCAAGACCTATACAGACAACTAGAAGAGATAAGGAACTCAATTGGATAACAAGGAATTAAATATTGATGACATTTTACGCGAGCTTCGCGGTATAATTGGCGAACAGGCTCAGCAGATTGCCATGTACAAAGTGCTTCTAGCTCAAGCAAGCAAGCCTAAAGACTCTCCTTCTAAAGAAAAATAATGTTCGAAGTAAAAGACGGAGCTCGTACACTCCAA
>Ga0247723_1001882_pt1 | contig 11785 bp, 26 predicted proteins | sample MSEWelMarce5H_FC_FD_189079 | JGI IMG/M metagenome (GOLD analysis project Ga0247723, IMG submission 189079) | Subsurface sediment microbial communities from gas well in West Virginia, United States - MSEEL Well Study Marcellus 5H_FC | ecosystem: Environmental > Terrestrial > Deep subsurface >...
AATTAGCTTTAGGTTAGCAAGAGAGTTAATGTTACGGGTTTTACCACCTGATGACATTCCATTCTCCTTATTGTTTCTGATAAATTATCTATTAGGAACCGACTAGCGAGAAGTATACTTGAAACACAATTTAAACGTAAATCCATAGGAAATAATCATGACACAAGCAACAAACACACCTAACATCATCATCAAAGATGTCGCCTTATTCTGGGCTAAGTTAGATAAACCTGTATCACCTTTCGGTGTTGATCAGTATGAGTTACAGATCCAAGGTGACAAGAAACGTGAGAAAGAGTTCTCTCAATTCGGTAAAGTTAAAGTAGTTGAAGGCGGTAAAATCTCTGTTAATCTTAAAAAGAAAGCTTTTAAGAAAGATGGTTCTAATGCCGCTAAGGTGCGTGTAGTAGACTCTGGTAAGAAAGAACTTGATCCAACATTAATCGGTAATGGTTCTATCGGTAATGTCATGGTGTATTGCTCACCTTATGAAATCAAACTTCCTAACGGTAAAGTTAGTAAGTCTGGTATCTCTACAATGTTAATCGCTGTACAAGTTACTGATCTTGTACGTTATGAACGTAAATCTGAAAACTTTGTTGACTTTGATGTTGAAGGTGCTTCAGTTGAAACTGATGCGTCTGAAGAAGCAATGTTCTAAATAAACTAATCCCTTGTGATAGTCCTTAACAGGTCTGTCATGAGGGATTTTTATTTATATGAAAACAAACCTTATAATAATCTTGATTGGTTCAATAATAATTGGAGGGATTGTATACATAGGTAAATACGGAAAAACTGTAGAAAACCAAACATTTACACATAGACTAAAATGACACTAATCGATAAATCATGTTTTGAAAGAGGTTGTGCTTGTTATGACAACCGTGATGGATATGATACTGTTGAAGTAATCAGGCGTAAATGGGTTGGTCTTGATGAGACAACCAAACCTGATATCCGACACCAAACTGAAGCTTTCTTCGCTGGTGTACAATGGGCAGAAACTAGACTTAAGGAATTAAACTCATGAAACTCAATAAAACACAACGTGACTATGCTGTATCTCGTCTTGCTGATAAAATCGCTCAAAAACGTGATGCAGAAACCCCAGACTTTGTATCATCTAAAAAGTCTGATATGAAAGAAATCTACAAACTGCTGACCGATGCAGGTGTTAAACTTGTTCCTGAAGCTGAGTTCTCAAACTCATGGGGTGTACGTAGTATCGGTGATGTTATTATTTTCCCTGTTAACTTTGATAAGGAGTATGAAGAAAACCAACGTATCCGTAATGAAATCCGTGTTAAATATGAAGCTATCCAACAAGAATTCATGGATAAACTGTACCTATGTGATGAAGCACAAGAAGCTCTCGACTTAATCAACTCTATCTAAAGGAAATACCATGTTAGAACTCAATCCATTCTTCTCTACAACTCTTCAGTTTGAAGTACATCAAGTTGAAAAAGCCCCTGAAAACATGTATGATGTTAAATCATGGGAACAAGGTAGTGGTGTATACCATTGCAAAACATCTGATAACCTGTTCTTTGTAGGTAAATACTCTGTAGACAACATCTATAGCGTAAGTGATAAAGGTTTCTTTACTGTTGTTGAAGAAAACTATGAGTCACCTAAAGTTGATGAGCATCTAATGCTTAAAATTGTAGCTGCAACTCACGGACACCTATGAAAACTGATGCTTTCTCATTAGAGCAAGCTATCATGGAATGTTGGCAAGTATGCGATGATCTCAAAGAAGAAATGGATCGTCAAGTACTTGCCAAATACTACCAAATGAAGTTTGAAAAACTCTGGAATATCTTTGAGGAATTAACACATGACAGATACTTTAATCCTGCTACCAGAAAAACACCGACACCTAATCCGTTCAACGATGAAACATCTTCTTCATGAACGTGAAGGTGATCTCGACTTCTGTAATGATATGATAACAATGCACTGGAATTGTTCTAACAAAGACAAGCCCGAAAGTGCAAGAGCATTCAAAAACCTTAACCACTACAAGGATTACAAACGTAAACTTCGTAAAGAACTAACCACAATCCGTTCAATTCTACAGGTAATGAAATGAAATATAACCACTGGTATTATACTGATAATGCAGACTTTGAATGCACTATTGAAGCTGAGAAAGGTAGTTTATGTCAAATCCGTGATGAAAAAGGAGGCTATGAACCAGACTATGCAGATGAAATCTATGTTACTGAAGTTAAGCACAAAGATACTGATATCATTGATGTTATCCATCCAGATGTACTACGTGATATCGTATCTCAATTCGTTGAAGTAAATTCCTCACTCTGAAAGACTAAAATGCAAAATCCATTATCCGAGTATCGTAGTAATCTCTTTGCTACACATGATAGCCTTGATGAATCCTTCTCATACTTAAACAGTGTGATGGCAGGTGTCTCAAATAATGATCGTGCAGGTGTTGATGTAGCTGTTCGTTGTATGATTAACACAATTGCAAAACAAATTGATAATGTATATCATCCAGACAAATACCAGTCTATCGAGTCTGTTGTTACTAAATACCTTGATGATGTCCTTGCAGTACGTGTTGAAGAAATCGTCAATGAACGTATCAGCACTGCTCTAGATCAATACATGGAAGATGTGTTTGATATCACTGACTATGATCATGAAATCGATTGGGAGGATCGTATCAGTTCTAACCTTGATAGAAGTGTTATCGCTGACCTTGTTGAAGAAGCAATTAAAGACAACATAACATTCGAGGTAACTGTATCGTGAACCAACCAGAGTCTAACGGCTACTTTGTCTTCGTAAAGCAAGGTTATGATCGAGCCTACTATTGTGTAGCAGGTCGTGATATCAAACTTCAAGACGCTGTATGCTATCTATTCCCAAATGAAGCAGCTAATGTATGTACAACAATGAACATGAGATTTAATGATGAACACCGTCAAAAAGAAACGCTCAATGAATCCAGAAGTACTAGCCAAGGGCAAAGCAGCTCTTGAACAGTGGCGTAAAGAAAAAGCTTATGCTGTAAAAAAAGGTGGTAAGTTCCTTGAAGCATGGAATGAAGAACAAGAGTTAAAGAAAGCTCAAAAACGTACTTCACCCATGCAAGCAATCAAAAACTTTTGTAATGACTGTGTAGGAGGTATTCGTACAGACATAACCAACTGTACTGCTAAACAATGTTCTCTGTATATCTATCGACCATACAAAAAAGGTGATGACAATGAATGAATACTGCTTTCAAATCAGTGCTACCCGTACAATCTGGGTATGCGCTATTGATGAAGAAGAAGCTGAATCCAAAGTCTATGAAGAAGTCGGCTATGATCCCGGTGAAATGGAACTTGTTGACGTTAACTTTGATATATGAAACTCTACGACCTACCCAGAGGATCATACTTCACTTTAATCGGTGATACACAAATACCACCTAAAGCAAGACATCCTAATCTTGATAAAACCTATAAACTAGGTAACATAGATGGTATGTACTCACACTGTTCTGATAACACAGGTAACATATACCATTTTGCCGCATGGTCTGAAATTAATGAGGTAACTGATAATGATAGCATACAAACTTTTCAGGAAACGTACAGACAATACCTACGGACCACTCTTTATCAATCGTAAACAACGACTAGAAAAAGATGTATGGTACTTCGCTGAAGATCATAAGACAAAAGGTTATGCACATCGTCCAGGATGGCATGCATGTGCTGAACCTATTGCACCACACCTATCTAAGAAAGGTCGTGTATGGTGTAAAGTAAAAATCAATGATCTTGTACGTCACCAAAGACCTGAGTCTCAAGGCGGTCTCTGGTTTACTGCTAATGTACTTAAAATAATCGAGGAACTATGAGTTCAACACTAATCGCAATCATCGGCATAGTCTATCTAGGTGTATGTATTGACCTGTTCCTTAAAGGAAGTCTAGGTCTAAGCATTGCATTCTTAGGTTATGCTATCGGCAATGTAGGTTTATACTTGGAGACAATGACTAAATGAATCGTAGAACAATCTACCTTGCGGGTCCAATGGAACACGTATCTACTGAAGAAGCTAAAGGTTGGCGATCAACAGCGACCCACCTGTTAGCTCACTCTTCAAACATACTTAACCCATGCAGACGTATTCATGCATTTCAACCTAAATATATGAAACGTATATTTGAGCTTGATCTTCGTGATATCCGTGAATCTGACTTAATATTAGCAAACTTGAATGATCCAACTGTTCCTAAACACGGTACAGCTATGGAAGTATTCTATGCTGCTTATGTATTAAAAATCCCTGTTGTAGCGTTTAAAGAAGACAATACAACAATTCATCCTTTCTTTGAATCCCTTGTAACTGAATGGAGGTCTACTGTCGATAAAGCTTGTGATACAATCTTAGCGGAGTACTTATAATGTGGGGTGTATTGCTTATCATAGTAATCTACTACATCTGGTACTGCGTTGCATTTAAGGAATAATATGCCATACATAACTGAAAAAGCCCGTCAATCACCACACATGCTCAACTATGAGCCACACTGTGCAGGTGAATTAAACTTCCTGATCACAACATTCATTCGTGACTACTACAACAAAAGCCCATCATATCAATCTGTAAATGATGTTGTTGGCGCACTTGAAGGAGCTAAACTAGAATTCTATCGTAGAATTGCCGCCCCTTATGAAGATACTAAAATCATTATGAACGGAGATGTATACTAATGGAAATCACAATGAAACCAAAACCAGTGCCACAGTCACGTATCGACAAAATCCTATCACATTGGGATGAAGAAGATTTCTTTGATATTCAATCTAAAAAGTTGCTTGAAAAAGAACGTATAGAAATGGAAAAAGGTTGGTCTGAAGCATTCGGTATAGAATACAACAAGGAAATTGATATGGAATCTGCTAAATTAGATGCTATTAACCCTCCACACTACAAAAACGTAGCCGCAGGTAAACAATACATGGAACTCATGGTTGACATGCTTGAAGGTAAGTCAGGTGTTGAAGCTCACTTGTTCGGTCAAGTGTATAAGTACCTGATGCGTTGTGGTAATAAAGACCAAGAAGTACAAGAGTTGAACAAAGCTCTGTGGTATCTTCAGGCACTCATCAAGTACAAGTCTGAAGGTAAAGTACTGTGAGTGAACACAAAGTAGTCCATTACTTTGGAACTCCAACATTCCATAAAGTTGACTTCAATGATATTACATTAACATTCGCATCTATTCCACTAGTATTAGATCATCCTAAACTAGGTAGATGCTTTGATGTAAGATCTTCTGTAGTCTGTTCAGGAATAGACGATGAAGGGTCATTCTATACAATGAATACTTATTACAAAAAAGCAACTAATGAACCACATCAAGACGATTAAACGTTTTGTCGCTGGAAGTATTAAGTTCTTCGACATCTATGAATGCACTGTAGATGAAGTTGATACTTATACTTCTAGCACTGGCAAATCTATGGTTAAAGTGTCTATTGAAGGCAAAGAGTATAATGGTCTCCATAACAAATGGGTCTATGAATATCTCTGCGCCAACGAAGGACAGCCATCTTTTGTAGTCTTCTGGAAAGCCCCTAAAGGTGATCCTATGGTAGCCTACGTTAAAGAGATATGGCAGAATCACATTGATGGTACTCCACAAGAAACTGTCTATCTAGCAGATGATGCTGAAGCACATAAACAAGAGGGTGACTCTTTCCTGTATATGTGGGTTAACAAAGATACCGATAAGAAATACATTGGTAAACACAGAGGTAAACCTGATGATGGTTATGTGTGTTCGTCTGAAAGCTTTATGGCTGAATACAATGAATGTCCATCGAGATTCATCAGAACAATCCTTGAATATGGTTCTGATCAAGAAATGCTTGAGTTAGAAACCATTATGCTTCTGCAGTTAAAGACTCGTATGAGTCCACTGTACTATAACCTTTCAAACAATCTTAATAAGGATAATTGATATGGCAAAATCACATGATGTTAAACATGACTTCACTATTAAATTAGGTGGTCAAAACTATGAGATTCAAATTAGCCCTAGCACTAACTATGGATGGTTTGAACATAAAGAACTTGGTGACGAATCAGGTGGAGGTCTCTGGTTTGATCGTGGAATGTTCCTGATTGACTATGATGGGGTATATGAGTTACCCTCAGAAGTTAAAGATAGCCTAATCAGGTTTGGTTATATTGATCCACTAGAGGTTGAACAATGGTAATTGATATTGATGATGAAGTAGTTGACAAGTTAGTGTCTGCAAATATTAAAAAGTCATATGAGCTTTTATCTGATCCTAGATTCCAAAAAGGAATGTATAGCATGGATGAATATGAAAACTTAGTCATGATAAATCTTTTGCGCAGAGCTATGGAAAGAGTATACGAGTACTATAGCTCAGACAAACTCGATTAAAATCAACACAACCACAGTCGGTACCTTATAGATACACACGGAGAACCTATGAAAAAGTATGTTGTAACTTGCTGTTTTGAAATCAACTATGAGCCAGAAACAATGGCTGATATTGATACTATCATCCATGAGATGGTCAAGGAAGACTATCTAGACATCTATAACGGTGAAATGTTTTATGTAGTACAAGCAGAGGAAATTAATGAACAGAGATAAGGCGTATACACTGTATACAACAGCTGAAGAATGTAATGAGGTCTCTCAAAACATTATGAAGGTACTGAGGTTTGGTCTTGATACAATCTATCCTAAAGATGGTAAAGAAAGTAATCGAGATAAACTTGAGGAAGAAATGGGTCAATTAATGTTTTGTCTTAATCACTTGATATCCGATCTGGATTTAAGTGAAGACAATATCATGAATGCCTATAACGAGAAAGCTAATACATGGTTAAAATGGAAAGCCTATTATGTTAATTGATACAGCACAAGAAGGTGTAGTACGGGTTACTATTGACTTCTTTACACCACTAACAGATGAACTTGAGTATAAGCTACACTATATTCTGGATAGTATAGCTGAACTTGAGTATGACTATGACAGAGAGGTAGAACTTGAAATCGCAAAGTGACTGGGATCTGTTCTATATGCGTATTGCTAACCTGATTTCTCAACAGTCATACGCAGAAGATCGTAAGGTTGGTGCTATCATTGTCAAAGATGATAACATCATTTCATTCTCATACAACGGTACACCACGAGGGACTAACAATGATACCCAAGTACATGAGGTTCTCCATGCAGAGGCTCAAGCAATTGCCAAAGTTTCCCGTTCTAATCAATCTACTGTGGGTGCTACTCTCTATAGCACTCTTGCCCCTTGCATTGATTGTGCTAAGCTTGTATACGCTGTTGGGATTCATCGAGTGGTTTTTAGAGACCCTTATAAGTGCTCTAGAGGGCTTGAATTCCTAACTAATCAAGGTGTTATCATCAATAACACACAACTCCACGAAGCATTCATTGATCCAATGTTGCTGATTAACACAGGACTATACAACAATGACTGAAACAACAGCACTACTTGCAATTAGTTTAGTAGCGTTAGGCGCATACAACTGGCATCTCCATACAATTATTCAAGGGCTTAACGATCAACTCGATAACTTCCTTGAGATGGTCATGGAGATGGCTAAAGAACTACAAGAACTTGGGTCACCTAATGTAAAGGTAGTTGATGATAAAATCAAAGAAAACCTATGATAGACCTAAGAATATCCGTGTGACAGTAGCTTGTCTACCTGATGCTGAGAAAGACGTAAGGCAAATGTTCTTTGATTGTCTTAATGATTACAGCAAACGTTTCAAGGTACCTATCACGGATAAAAAGTTTGTAGTGCATATTTGCTTAATTGAATATGAAGAAAACTGTAATGAACAGGGATTAACCATATACAACGATGTAGATAGGCGTATTCTTATTCAGTTAAGAGACCCACTATTAAACGAGTGGGGTCCAAACCACTATGTCATGGATAAGTTTATTAACATTCTTGCCCATGAAATTGTACATGCATGTCAGTACCTATGCAATCGTAAGATACCTAAGTTTAATAAACTAAATTACGATAAAAAAGATTTAAGAGAGCAATACTTCTTTGATCCCTCAGAAATGGAGGCTCGAATGTTAGAGGCTCCATACACATCATTCTACGGGAGTATACTCAATGAGTAAATTAAGGCTATGTGTAGACATCGAGACCAATGGTTTCATTCCAGATGTAAATAAGATCTGGTGTCTTGTTGCTGTTGATTCAGACAACGGAAATGTCTACTCATTCTCAGACTATGACGATGAGCTACCAAGCTTATCTGAAGGTCTTGACTTCATATCCAAGGCTGATATCGTCTTTGGTCATAACATTATTGGCTATGACCTTGTAGTACTAGACTATATCCTTGGATTCAAACTACCTGAGACAGTTAAGGTAGTAGACACATGGGTCTTATCCCAACTAAACCAGTATAAGCGTGAGCATAAGCATGGTCTAGAGGGATGGGGTGCTAAACTAAACTATCCTAAGCTTGAGTTTACTGAGTTCGATAAGTACAGTAAAGAAATGCTTACATACTGTATTCGAGATGTTGAACTCAACGTTAAGGTATACAAAGTATTAGCTGAAGAAGCTACTAACTTGATTCGTAAATACCCATTGTACAGGAAAGGTATCGAGATTGAAACAGAGTTTGCCAAGATCGAAGCAGACATCAGGTCTAAGGGCTGGATGTTTGATATGGCTAAAGCTCAGACCCTCTTAACAGAGATCAACAACAAGTTAGATGCTATTGAGATGGTACTTGAACCTAAGATTGGAATGAGGTGTATCAAGACAGATGGAAAAGACGAATTCAAAGAACCCGCATGGCGAAAAGACGGGTGCTATACAGTCGCCACTGTTAAACACTTTAATCTACCGCAAGAGTCGGGAAGAACTGAAAGACCTATTGAAGGAGCCTACTGTAGAATCTCCTTTGAACAAGGTAAAGTCGGATCAATCGAAGTAGTTAAAGATTGGTTGTATTCTATTGGATGGGTACCTGACGAATGGAACGTGGAGAAAATCAATGGTAAGTTTGTTAACAAGTCGCCTAAAATTACTGAATCTTCTCTTGAGAAGCTTGGTGCTGATGCTATGCTTGTTAGTGAATACTATACAATTAGAAGTCGTAAAGGCATTCTTGAGGGTTGGATCAATGAAGTCAGGAACAGTAAAGACAATCGTCTTCATGGTCGCATGTGGACTATTGGCACACCTACTTTTAGGTGTCGTCATGAAGTCGTTGCTAATCTCCCTTCTGTTGACTCTGTATATGGGAAAGAGATGCGAAGCCTTCTTGTTTCCGAAGCAGGAACAACCATTGTCGGTGCTGATTCGGCTGGAAATCAGATGCGTGGTCTTTGCCATTACATACGTAACGATGAATTCACTAATGAGGTAATCAATGGAGATGTCCATCAACGAAATGCAGATGCTCTTGGTACAAGTCGCAAACTGGCTAAGCCTTTTCTTTATGCTTTCCTGTTCGGGGGTGGTGATGGTAAGCTTGGTCTCATACTTACGGGCAAGACGGATGCGAAGACGGGTAGAACTGCTAAAGAAAAGTTTGAAAACTCAATCCCAGGATTAAAAGAACTTAAAGATAACCTATCAAGTCTATTTGATAAGACATCTAATACATTCGGTAAGGATAAAGCCTTCATCCGAGGTATCGATGGTCGTATGGTATTCGTAAGCTCTCAGCATCAGGTACTCAACTACCTATTACAGACTGCTGAAGGTGTCAGCTGCAAAGCAGCAGCAGTATATCTTAGAGACAAACTAAAAGAACGTAACATCCCACACTACTTTGTGTTGCACTATCATGATGAAGTTGCTGTTGTAACTAAAGATGAGTATGCAGAAGAAGTAGCTGAGTTATCTATCGAAGCATTCACTGAAGCACCTAAGTGGTTTGGTATCGAGTGCATGGGTGGTGACGCACATACAGGTAAAACATATGCAGAGGTACACTGATGATTGAATCAGATGATCAATTCGACATTGCAATCATTGATGCAGATAGTATTCTGTATCAGATTGCTTACATGCAACCCTCTCCAGCGTTATGCCGTAAAGCTCTTGACGATAAGTTAAAAGAGATTATGACTAACACTGGGGCTATTAGTGGTGCAGTGTTTATTAAAGGTAAAGACAACTTCAGATATGAGGTAGATGCCGCATACAAAGGTAATCGTAAAGATACCATTGAACCTGAAGTTAAAGATCGTATTGACGATCTGTATGAGTACTGTAAAGAGTTTAGTATACAGTCAGATGGTGGTGAAGCAGATGATTACTGTGGTATTGCCGCTGAGTTAGCATTACAGGATAACAAACGTTATATTGTATGCCATATAGATAAAGACTTGGACTGTATTCCTGGATGGCACTATAACTTCCGCAAGGATACGTTATACTACGTTGAACCAGAAGACGGTTACAGGTTTCTTATGATGCAAATCCTAACAGGAGATGCTACAGATAACATCCAAGGCTTAAGAGGTGTAGGACCAAAGACAGCTGAGAAGCTTATCAATGGTGTACCTAATAACCTTTTGTGGTCAAGGGTTATTGACATCTGGAAAGAAAAATGTGGTGATAATTGGGAACCTTTCTTTTTGAAATGTGCTAACTGCATATACATCAGAGAGAGTGATGATGACCTTAAGCCACTAACATTTGAAGAACTAAAGGAACGACTATCATGGAAGACTACGGACACTGGATTGCCCTCACAGAACGACCAGCCAACGCCTTCGGATTCATCTATGCAGTCTTTGGACCAACTGGAAGACAATACATCGGAAGAAAGCAACTCATAAGTGAAACATCCAGACTACCTACAGGAGCTAAGCGCAGAGTTAAGACTCGAAGAGAGTCTGATTGGAGAACTTACAGATCCTCCTGTCGAGAACTCCTTGATGATATTGAGTTGTATGGAGCTGAAACATTTACTTTTGTTATATATGACTGGGTATACGGAAGAGGGATGCTTACGTATAGGGAAGTCCAAGAGCAATGGTCGTGTGAAGTCCTTTCAAGAGATGAAACTCCTGATGGAGAGCGCCTCTGGTACAATGGCAACATTGGAGCCGTCAAGTTTTTAAAACCTAAATCATGAATAAAAATAAGTTTATTAAACCCCTTGAAAAAGAAATCCCTTCATTAAAAGAAGATTTCAAAAATCAATTTAAACGTAAGAAAGAAACCCAACAAGAAGCTAAAGATCGAAGAGAACGTATTAGAGAGTATAAAGACAACAGAGACTGGAACTAATATATGTCAAGGTGGATTCATACCGCTTGCCCTAAGTGCACCTCATCAGATGCTTTTTCTTATAAAGAAGATGATGAGTTTGGATACTGCTTTTCATGCTGCAAGTCAGCACCAACAGACCCTAACTTTAAACCAACAGTTTATCATAAAGAAAACTACAATATGCACACAATAGAGGAGATCAAAGAGTATGACACAAGAGGATTCCAAGAAAGAGGTATCACAAAACCCGTATCAGCTCACTACGGTGTTAAGGTTTCGTATGCTGAGGATGGTACTATCAGTAGCCATTTTTATCCATATACTAAAGACAATAGCGTTGTTGCCTATAAGGAGCGTAAACTACCTAAGACCTTTATTATTCACGGTGAGTTTAAAGGTGTACAGTTATTCGGTCAGAATGTTTCAACGGGTGGTAAGCGCATTATCATCACGGAAGGAGAGCTAGACGCATTAGCT
>Ga0247723_1001883_pt1 | contig 11783 bp, 26 predicted proteins | sample MSEWelMarce5H_FC_FD_189079 | JGI IMG/M metagenome (GOLD analysis project Ga0247723, IMG submission 189079) | Subsurface sediment microbial communities from gas well in West Virginia, United States - MSEEL Well Study Marcellus 5H_FC | ecosystem: Environmental > Terrestrial > Deep subsurface >...
TTTCATATCCTTGTTCTTAAACATAATCTTAAAAATTAACCCAAGCGATAAGCTAGTTGATGCGGTCTTGTATCTTACGCTGTTTGCTATGGGTTACACCACAATAGATAAATTCAGCAAAAAATAAATAATGCTAAAATCAAAACGCAAACGACTATTCTTTGACATCGAGGTAAGCCCGAACATCGGTTTCTTTTGGACTTCTGGTTTCAAACTAAACATCTCAACAGATAGCATAATTAAAGAACGTGCTATTATTTGCATCTGCTATAAGTGGGAAGACGAAAAAGAGGTTTACCATTTGGAGTGGGATAGCAAACAAAACGATAAAAGAATGCTACAAAAGTTTATTGAAGTAGCAAACACCGCATCGGAGTTAGTAGGACACAACGGAGATAAGTTTGATTTAGCGTGGATAAGAACCAGGTGCTTGTTTCATAAGATAGATATGTTCCCTTCTTATGTTACTATTGATACGTTAAAGGTAGCTCGTCAAAAGTTTAGATTTAATAGCAACAAGCTAAACTATATAGCTGACTACTTAGGCATAGGCACTAAGATAAAGACTGAGTATAGTTTATGGAAAGACATTGTTCTGCATAAGGATAAAGTGGCGATGGCTAAAATGATTAAGTACTGCCAGAAGGATGTTGTGTTATTAGAGCAGGTGTTTAACGCATTGAAGCTACACATAGAACCGAAAACACATTACGGAGTTATCTTCGGTCAGGATAGAGGCACTTGCCCTGAGTGTGGCAGCGATGAGATTACTATACAAATGAGGAGAACAACGGCAACAGGAGTAAAGAAGATTTTATATAAGTGTAAGACTTGTTTTAAGATACATAGCAAAACAGACAAATAAAATGGACAGCAAAATATTAGCAGCAGTTATAGAAGATATGCGAAGCCGGGAGCAAGTAGGAAAAGTTAAATACGGAACTACAATGGATAGAGAAGATTTGACAACAGGGCAATGGATAACACATTTGAAGCAAGAGCTGCAAGATGCAATCCTTTATTTGACTAAACTTGAAACTATACACAATGCGCCTCAAAAAGATATTTAGCTTCGGTAATATCTTAGACCGAGAAACCTACGAGCAACTTAGGGAACTAGATTACAACAACCCAAACTTTAAGGGTTGCGGAGACGAGTTTCAGTTCAACCGGGAGTGGTGGATTATGCTTGACGAAGGCGAGATAGTAGCTTATTGTGGCTCAATTTATTCCAAAGGCATCTGCATATTTAACAGAGCTTGGGTTAAAAAATCACATAGAGGGCAGGGCATACAAAGGCGAATGATTAAAACCCGGCTCAAAGCAGCGTCTACCTTTTGCCATATAGCTATCACTTACACAACCTTAGACAATTTTCCTTCCGCTAATAACCTTATTAATTGCGGGTTTAGACTGTACCTGCCGGAGTATTCATACGGGGGTAGCGATAAACTTTACTTCCAGAAGCTGCTATAAAGTTGCACTTTGGTACAACAAAAGGTAGTATTTTTACTACTTTTGGCTGCATTTTACTTCCGACTTTGTCAAGTTTATTTTGCTCTTGACTCGTATTTAGAACCCATAGCAGCTAATGCCTTATATAATGTACCAGTAGTTATTCTACCTTGCGCATCTCTACGTTCCATATCCATAACACCTTGTTTAGTTATTCCAAGTTTCTCTCCAAGTTCTTCTAAACTCAAATTTTTTTCAAGACGAGTTTGTTTTATTAAACCTATTGGACTTGTTTCGTTTTCAACTAAACCATACTTCCACATCAAATCTTTATCTAATGCATCTACAAATCTTTTAATTTCATTATTATATAAAAACCATTCACCATTAGAATTTATGTGCTTAAAAGCATCGTGATAATTTTTTTCTTCTATCCTATCTCCTTTTATCAATGCTAAAACTTCTAACTTAACAGGACTTGCAGTTTGTAATTGATTTAATCTTTTTTTTAATAATGTAGTGTAACCAATTTTAACATAATCTCCTTGTTTAATAAAATATATCATAGCTTTACTTTTTTACAAATATACACAAAAGTCAAGCAATAACTTCAAAAAAGTAAACATATAGCTTTACTTTGTACGTTCTAATGTACATAATGTGCTATAAATTGCACAATTTGATGTGCTTTTATCCTATATAAGACACATTATCTGCAACCTTGTTGCAAAAATAATTGTAAAATATTTTAGTACTTTTGCACTTTGTATTGTTAATTGTAGTAGATTTGTGCAAACAAAACACAAAATGACACATTTAACCACCTACCAGAAGTTCCAATTCGAGAGATTTGGGAACATCTTACTGCCTGATGGGAGCAGTACACAAAACCCCAATGACCCTCAATTACTGCCTAAAAACTACGATTACGAAGATGATGATTACACCTTCACTCGTTGGGTAGAAAATCAATCAGAGCTTGAACTATTAAAAACACAAGACTATGAAAATTGATTTTGTAAAAGAAACAAAGCCAGACGGCACAATATTCTATTACACCTTAGTAGATAACAAGTATGATAGTTCTAGTATGTACTTAGAGTACTCACAGGCTTACGAATACTTTGTGAGCCTTAAAAAAAGACAAGAACCAATCATAGAAATTTTAGAACATTATACAATCCAATAACAATGAACAGAGAATTTTTACCATATCAAGAATCATTAGAGCTTAAAGAATTAGGCTTTAACGAGAAGTGCGCTGCACATTATTTAGATGAAGATGAATTAGAATTAAAATGGAAGATTTATAGAAATCTATCTTTTAATACTGATAATTGCGTACAAGCACCTTTATATCAACAAGCGTTTAGATTTTTTAGAGACAAGTTTAACTTCCGTTATTCAATAGGCAACACAAATGTATCTGTTGTTCACTATGGCACAACGCAGTTATTACAAGACAATGCTACCTATGAAGATGCAGAACTTGCTACTATTAGATTTTTTATTGAAAAAGCTAAACAACAAATTAATTAATTTATACAAAACCAATAACAATGAGTTTAATTAAAATACAACAGGAACTAAAAGCACCTAAAAACCAATTCAATGCTTTTGCTAAATACAAGTACAGAAGTGCAGAAGATATAATCGAAGCTGCAAAACCTATTTGTCATAAGTACGGCTACGCTTTAATGTTAAGCGACGAGGTTATAGAAGTAGGTGGCCGGGTATATGTAAAGGCTACGGCTTGTCTATCTAACGGAGATGATAACATTACCTGCACGGGTCTTGCTCGTGAAGAAGAAAACAAAAAAGGAATGGACTCTGCGCAGCTCACTGGTGCGTGTAGCTCGTATGCTCGAAAATATGCGCTTAATGGACTTTTTGCCATAGACGATACAAAAGACGCAGACGCTACTAATGAGCATAAAGACGAGGTAAGCGAAGGACAAAAGGCTTTCTTAATTGAGCAGCTAGATAAGACAAAGTTTACCGAAGACCAGAAGGTAAAGGCTGCCATTAAAATCAATGCCATCAAGACCTTAGACGAATTTAATAAGATTAAAGAAACAATAAAGAAAAGCTAATGAGGGAACTATTACCATTTGAAAGGCAGATGCTCCTGGCAGAAGTTTACCACTATGCTTGGTACAACGAAGAAGCATACGAGGACTTATTAGCCTTTATTAAAAAGTATGAAAACAAATTAGACAAACCTGTATTTTTTAACCCAATCAATAACAATGACACAGAAACAACAAATCTTGAACCACTTGCTTTCGGGCAAAACATTGACACCAATCCAGGCATTGACCAAGTACAATAGCCTAAGACTTGCAGCAGTAGTATTTGAATTAAAACGCAAAGGCTACAAAGTACAGACGGAATTAATTAACGTAGGTACGAAAAAACAAAGTAAATTAGTAGCTAAATATTCAATTAAAATCAAATGACACCAGAAGATATGGCGATAGAGTTAGTAGATAAATACATACTCAAAACGGATTGTTTAAGCGAAGCAAAACAATTAGCAATAGCATCAGTAGAAAAAACAATAAAATCTTCTTATGCCTATTCTTGCTCTGACGCTTATGGCAGATTTATGGAAGACCCTTTTTTAACAGAGGTAATAGAAGAAATTAATAAACTATAAAAACAAAAAAAATGACAGAGAAAAAATGGAGTACAGGCGGTTGGAAAAATACAACTGCAAAAGGAGAAGTAATTAATTTTACAATCAACGATGTAAAATATTCAATGTGGAAAAACGCTTACAAGACAGAAGATAAGCAGCCGGACTACAAAATTTACATCAATGATTTTAACCCTGAAAACAAAACTTATTCAAAACTAAAAGATGATACGGAAGGACTGCCGTTTTAATTATGCTAACTAGAAAGAAAGACATATCAATAAGACAGTTAAAGGAGCTTTATTTTGCACAACGTAACACACACTTGCAGCTACACGAAATGATGCAGCAGCTTGGGTTACTAGGTATAGAAGATAACGAGCCTCTGGGATTAGACATTGGTGCAAGAACGATTGTCAAATTGGTAGACGAAGAGTTTGAGTGCGATGTATTAATTAAGGATAGGAGCTTGAAAACAACGTTCGGTCGAAAGGCTGCTGCTTATTTACTTAGAAGGTACACCAAGTTGAGCCTTAAAGAGATAAGCCAGTACACAGGAACAAGCGACCACACAACTGCTATCCATAACATAAAACAGGCGAATAACCTAATTGAAACTGAGGATTGGTTTAAGACGAAGCTAAAAAAACTTTGCTTAAAATTAGAACTTAAAGAAATTTAGTGTATATTCGCATAAATAAAAGACACATTAACGTACTGCGAACCGATAATGTGTTTAGTGGTTAAATGATAATAACCCTGGTAGTTCGCAGCTATCGGGGTTTATTTTTTTTATGGCAAAAGACCCGGCATTTTTATTTTACCCAGGCGACTATGTAAGTGGCACAATGGGAATGACATTTGAAGAAAAAGGAGCATATATGGACTTGCTTATGCTTCAATTCAATCGAGGGCATATGAATACTCATATGATACAACATACGGTTGGTCACTTGTGGGAGCAAGTGAAATGCAAGTTTATACAAGATGATGAAGGTTTATGGTATAATGTCAGGCTTGATGTTGAGAAGGAAAAGCGTAAAACCTTTACAGAATCAAGGCGAAACAATATAAAACCTAAAAATAAAACAAAAGATGAACCATCATATGAAACGCATATGCAACCTCATATGAAGCCTCATATGGAAAATGTAAATGAAAATATAAATATAGATATAATTAATAATAAAAGTAAGTGTACTTTTGAAGAAGTTTACGAATATATGGCAATCCGGATAGGAGCAGAACAGGGAAAGATAGAAGCTGAAAAATTTGTAAATTACTACACGAGCAACGGGTGGAAAGTAGGTAAAAACCCTATGAAAAGCTGGTCAGCAGCAGCAAATAATTGGATAACTAACACAAAACAATATGCAAAAGGAACTACAAACAATAAGCCAAAACTTAACAAGCACGAACTCGACAACCTTAGAAACTACAACTATATCCACTCTACTTCCTATGGAGAGGGAGATTATGCAAGGCTTTTCGGGGGAGAGGATACGCAGTCTGAACTCTACCATATTTAAGCAAAATCTTGTTTACTTGATGCAGCTTGTAGGTATTACAAATCCTGGCGAAGTTAAGTTAGCAATTTTAGAAGATTGGATTAGAACACAATACGGTAACTTTACAATAAACGAGATTAAAGTAGCGTTTAAGCAAATGGTAGCTAATGACTTCATAGACCATTACCAAAATTTTAGCCCGGCTTATTTTAGTCAAGTAATCGATAGATACAAGAAAAAAGCAAACGAAGTAAGGAAAATGATGCCACAAGAACGAGTAGAAGCAATACCGCATTTGACTGATTTAGAGATAATTGATTACAGTTATCAGGAATATAAGGTTCTAGAAAATAGAACATTTGATAGATTGTTCAATCCATTATCTGTATTTACCAAGCTAAATAATACCGGAATTAAGACCTGGACAAAAGAAGACGGAGCAGTTGCTAAAAAGAAACTAATGGAAATCATTACATACAAGGCTAATAAAATGGATATAATTAGCGCCAAGCAGTACCGAGATGAGTGGACTGAGCAATGGTTAAAGAACCAAGCAAGAGCCGTAGCAGTAGCTTTATTTTTTGAGGAACAAATAAAATTAGGTAAAGTTTCATTTTCTTAGTATAGTTTTGTATTATGACCGCAAACGAATTAACCAAAGAAGCAATAAAGACCCTGAACAAAAACGGGTGTTTTGTATGGCGCAATAACAATCTTGCGGTTAGAGGTAGAACGTTTATAGGACTTAAAGGAGTTCCAGATGTAGTAGGCTTCCACACTCAAACAGGAGTAGCGGTATATTGCGAAACGAAAGCAATAGGAGATAAACTTAGTAGCTATCAAATAGCTTTCTTAAACTTAGCAAAGACATCAAATTGTTTCTGCTACATAGCAACCGAAGAGAACGGCAAACTAACCTTAAAAGAATATGAACAAGAATAGCATCATATTAGAACTTTGGGAAAGCCGAGAATTAAAGGAAGCAATAGACAAGATGCAGCCGGAAGACCTGCGAGAAGATTTAAGAAGTGAACTATTTAAGGTGCTATGCGAAATGGATGAGGAACGCATAATTGATATGCGAAAAAGAAACGTGTTAAAGTTCTACCTAGTTCGCACTATGATTAACATGATGCAGAGTAATACAAGCCAATTTTATAGGACTTATAGAAAGCCATTAGAAGTTGAGTTAATAGCACATGATAGAGATGAGGACTTGCTTAATAAAGTAGAAGACGAGTTATCTAAGATGCATTGGTACAAAGCAGAACTTTTAAGAGTGTATGCTATCAAGCATAACTGCAACGCAAAAGAACTAAGCAGAGTAACCGGCATACCTTATATGTCAATACACAGAGAACTAAAACTAACTAAACGAGAACTTAAAAAACAATTACGCAAATGATAATAATAGCTGCGATATGCTTTGCAATATTCTTTGTAGAGATACACCAATTTCATAGGAAGTGGAAACTAGATTTTAAGCCGTTTAGCTGCACAAGTTGTTTAGCAGCTTGGACAGGTTTAGGTTTATATTTTTTACCTGCAATCTGTACCGATGTTATTGCGTTTGTATTTATACCAGGAGTAGCAGCTCCTTTACTTTCTAAACTAATGTGGAACTTATGGAAATAGAACACCGCAACTTTTTAGATGATAACATTGGTAATTGGCACACAGTCCAGAATGGTTATGTGCGTAATATTGATTTAGACATCTTAAAAATGTATGAGCATATCTATCGCAAGTATATGAGTGCAGATTTTATCTTAACAGTATGGTGCGGAAATTGTATATTCGATATGATAAAACGCTTGTATACTTGGTACGAAGAGCAACCAAAACCTAAACGCAATGCAAAGAGTAATTAATTTTAGCGGTGGTAAGACTTCTGCTTATATGACTATCCAAGAATATAAGCAAGGAGACATAGTATTGTTTTGCGATACTATGAGGGAACACCCTAAAACCTATAAATTTATTAATGACTTTGAAGCATTTGAAAATATACCTGTAACAAGAATAAGTTATGAGGGTGGCTTTGATGGAATGTTAAAAAAGAATAAAGCTTTACCTAATCAGTTCAAAAGATTTTGCACAATAGAATTAAAGATTAAAACTGCTAAAAGATATTTAAGAACAATAGGAGTTAGAGAATTTGAAAACTTAGTAGGGTTTAGATATGACGAACCAATGCGAGTTAGCAGACGTACTCAAAGATTTAAGAAGGTACACGATAAGTTCCCTTTGTTTGAAAGCAAGGTTACTAAACAAATGGTAAATGAATATTGGAGCAAAAAGCCTTACACTTTGGAAATACCTTCAATATTAGGTAACTGCACTTTATGTTTTATGAAAGGTAAAAATGCTATCTTAGCAATATTAAGAGAGTTCCCAGAACTTGCAGACGAATGGATTAATGACGAAAAGAATAGCAAATACACTTACTTTAATGGTGTAACAATAGAAACGCTTAAAAGTATTTCACAGAATAACTTATTTAAGGAATTTGATTTAGATAACATAAACCCTGCGTATGACTGCGCTTGTACTACTTAACTATGGCAAACTTTATACATCCTACCGCTATTATAGGCGATAATGTAATTATCGGAGATGGCAACTACATCGGAGCTTATTGTATTATAGGCGACAAAGCAGAGCATAAGAAGTTCTGGAATAAAGAAAAAGGCAAAGTCTACATAGGCGATAACAATATTATCACAGGACTTGTAACAATAGACGCAGGAACGGAAATAGATACCTTTATAGGCAATAATTGCTTCATAATGAAACACGCACACATAGGACACGATTGTTCAATCTTTGATAATGTTACTATAAGCTGCGGAGCAAAAATAGGTGGACATTCTATTATTGAAGAAGGAAGCAACATAGGACTTAATGCAGTTTTACATCAGTTTGCACACGTTGGGGCAAATTGTATGATAGGAGCAAGTGCTTTCTTAAAAGGCGAAGCAAAAGCAAATACTAAATACGCAGGAGTTCCGGCAAGGGAAATCGGCTCAAACATAAGATAATGAAAGTAGCTATTTTATTACTTACACAAAACAGGCACGATTTAACGCAGCGTGTAATTAAACAGAATTTTTACAACTCTGGATATAATGCAGACTGCTTTCTAATAGATAACGGCAGCGATACGCATGAGAACTTTAATTACCCGTTTGCTGGTTATGACTTATCAAAAGAAAAGCGAGGCATAGCAGCCGGAGTAAATGCAGGACTTAGAATAACTCAAAACTATGATGCAGTTTGTTTATTAGCCAATGACATATTACTGCCTGAGAATTGGTTGTCAAAATGGGTTATGTTTTCTCAACGTGTGTCAAAAACTGGCATTATTGGAATACATTGTGTAGAGGAACTGCCACCAATAGTAGACGGAGTACATAAAACGCATACACCTTTTGGCGATAACTTTATCACTCGTGAGCTTATAGATGCAGTTGGCGGTTACAACGAAGAGTATGACCCCTACGGAATGCAGGATAGAGATTACGGAGAACGAGCAACTATATCAGGCTTTACTAATTACTACCTGCCGGATATGAGGTCAGAACATATAGGACACGATGTAGGCAACGGAACAGATTATAGACGAATGAAAGACGAGAGCTTGGCAAGGGCGCAAAGCGTGTGGGAAAAATACCAGGACATCTATCACAACCAAAAGAATATAAGATGCGAATACTTTGTATAACCTCAGCTAACTCGGGTGTCGGCTTCCACAGGATAATGATGCCAATAGTACATATGGAAAAAGAGTACGCACTTATTACAGACGTACTTAATGATGAGTTATTAGAACAGGGGTGGGATATTGTGCTTATGAATAGAATGCTTAACGAGATTGATGCAAAGCAAATGGACACTTGGCGCAATAAGTACGGCTTTAAGTTAGTAGTAGATAATGACGATTATTGGGAACTTAACGAAAGCCATTTGTTATATTTAAGATACAAGCTCAATAACATACCTAAACTAATTACTAACTATTTAGAAATTGCTGACCTTTGCACCTGCACACACGAAAGACTAGCAGCAGAGATAACTAAATACAATAAGAACGTTCATATATTACCAAACGCTTTGCCTTACGGAGACGAGCAGTTTAGAGATGAGAAACTAGAAAGCGACAAGGTTAGACTATTCTGGTCAGGAAGCGGAACACACGAAAGAGACTTAGATTTAATTAGGCAGCCTTTCAAAAGGTTACAAGGTATGAATATAAGAACTATAATAGCCGGGTATAACGATGGCGAGAAGCCGATATGGGACAAAATGATTGATGCGTTTACTTGTGGACTAAAACTTAACCCTACGATCTATAACTATGCAAAGGTTACAGAATACATGGGAGCTTACACAGATAGTGATATTTCAATAGTTCCTCTGGTAGATAACAAGTTCAACACTATGAAGTCAAACCTTAAAGTATTAGAAACGGCTGCTAAAAAGAACCCTGCCATTGTTAGCCACGTTAACCCTTATTTAGATATGCCGGTGCATTACGTTAAAAGCCAAAAGGATTGGTACAAGCATATCAAAGATTTAGTTAATGATGAGCAGATGCGAAAGGAAAGCGGAGATAAACTATTTGAGTTCTGCAAAAAGAAGTATAACTTTGAGGAGATAAATTTAGACAGAAAGTATATTTATAGTAAACTATGCCAGTAACACAATGCAGTTCAGGAAAATGGAAAATCGGACAAGGTGGGTGCGTGTACGAAACCGAAGAGAAAGCTATGCAAGTTTGGAAGGCTATCCTTGCAGGTGGCAAGTTCGCTGATAGCTATACCGATTACCCAGAATCAGCTAGTAACAACGCAAAGAGAGCAATAGAATGGGCTGAGAAAAATGGATGGGGTTCTTGCCTTGAAGCAACCGGCAAAGCAAGAGCAAGGCAGTTAGCTAACAGAGAGCCAATAAGTAGAGATACTATTGCTCGTATGGCTTCCTTCAAAAGACATCAGCAGCATAAAGATGTACCATATAGCGAAGGCTGTGGCGGTCTTGCCTGGGATGCGTGGGGCGGAACGAGTGGTATTGAGTACGCAATTAATAAGTTAAAAGAAATTGATGGCAAATAATTTTCATAGTTAAATTTTTAATTATTAATCAACGGAAAATTTAATGGGGAAGCTATGAAAAAACACACACAGATATATTTGCAGGGGATGGGGTATAAAACAACTGACTTCATTCCTTGCGAAGTGTGTGGCTCACAAGCGGTAGATGTGCATCATATTGAGGCGAGAGGTATGGGTGGGAGTAATGACAAGGACAAAATAGAAAATTTGATGGGGCTTTGTAGGCAGCATCATTTAGAATACGGAGACAAAAAACAATATAAAGAGTTCCTAAAAGACATACACGCAAAAAATTATGGCAAAAGGTAGCGAGAACAAGAACAAAATTTCATTTGGCAAAAGAAAGCGAGGCTTTGCTAAGAAGTCCTTTAATAAGCACACGCCCAGAGAAAAAGCATACAGAGGTCAAGGACGATGAGAAAACTAAATGCTATATGGCTTCTCCTAACACATAAGGCTTACTTCCTTGCAGTATGTAAGACGGGTAAAGATGGGGACGATATGACCACGATAGGACATTACACCTATGCTATGGCAGAAACTTTAATTAATAAGCATATAGCAGACGTAGACACATTCTTAGACCAGGAAGACGCAATAGACGAAGCAAACGATATAATCAACGGCATATTATGATACAAAACGTACCAATCAACACAGTTAAAGCAAACCCAAACAACCCCAGAATAATTAAAGACGATAAGTTTGCAAAGCTGGTAAAATCAATAAACGAGTTCCCTCAAATGCTTAACCTTAGACCTATTGTAGTTAATGACGATATGGTTGTACTTGGTGGCAATATGAGATTAAAGGCTTGTAAAGAAGCCGGACTTAAAGAGATACCGATTATCAAAGCAAGTGAATTAACAGAGCAGCAACAAAAGGAATTTATAGTTAAAGACAACGTAGGCTATGGCGAATGGGATTGGAATGACCTTGCAAATAATTGGGATGCAGAGCAGCTACAAGATTGGGGGTTAGATATACCCGGCTTTGATGCAGAAGTTATAGAAGCTGAGGAAGACGATTTTACAGTTCCAGACGGGGGAATAGAAACGGATATAGTAT
>Ga0247723_1001885_pt1 | contig 11782 bp, 17 predicted proteins | sample MSEWelMarce5H_FC_FD_189079 | JGI IMG/M metagenome (GOLD analysis project Ga0247723, IMG submission 189079) | Subsurface sediment microbial communities from gas well in West Virginia, United States - MSEEL Well Study Marcellus 5H_FC | ecosystem: Environmental > Terrestrial > Deep subsurface >...
CCCTCACTCACTCGCTCACTCACTCACTCACTCACTCACTCACTCACTCACTCACTCACTCACTCACTCACTCACTCACTCACTCACTCACTCACTCACTCACTCACTCACTCACTCACTCACTCACTTCCTCTTCTTCAGATCTTCGATCAGCTCCGTATCGATGGTCATTTGTGGATAAACGCTCTCGCGCTGTGTGGCTTCACTGTCTTCCATCACCTTCTCGCTTACCTTGCGATGGCGTTCTTTGTGACGCACTAGAATACTTTCTGGTCATTTTTGCAGAGCAAGAGAGAAAGAGTACGATACTGATACGGAGGAAGAAGAAACTAAACACTGTGTCTGTTTTGGGGAAATTGAAAGTATTTACTTTGTTTTTACTTTATAAATTTGAGTTTTGGCTAGTGTTACAAAAAAACAAAACTGTTTCTTTCCACAAGAGTTGGTACAATGATGGAGAAGGGTGAGAAGTCGGACCTATGTTACACAGTACGAAGCGCGAGGAAGAAGGGAAGAGGAGGGAGCCATCTGTCTTAGCCAAAGAGCTTCTTGAGAATGCTGCCCTTCTTTGGCTTCTCTCGTTGCGGGTGTTCTGCGACGGGAGAGTGTGTTGGGCTGTTGTTGTTGCTGCTGTTGCTCAGTGGATTGGTCTGAGGCGACTGAGAGGCTGTGGGCTGTGCGGGAGAGTAAGACAGAGCAGCGCTCACCGCTTCAGGCGCTTCGTCGATGGTCGCAGTGAAGCCGCGTTCATCGCCGTTACGAGTCTCTGCCACTCGCATCAGAATGTTGACTGGGTTGCCATCTTTGCGAACGCCCTTTGCGTGACGAGGACGACCAAGGACCTATGACGTCATCGTGAGTCATGATGTCAGACTCTCTTACTCAGCTGCCTCCTCTTCTCTTCTCTCCTCTCTTCACTTCTCTCCTTCTTCTTCTTCTCTTCTCATCTTACAGTTGAAGGGTTGACGCCGTTGGAGAGATAGTGCGACATGATGGCGTCGTGTCTCTTCGCGATATCAGTCGGCATGAGCAGATTGATCTTCTTCCCCAGCAGCTCACCAGCCGAGTACCCAAACAGCCGTTCGAGCGAAGGATTCGCGTAGGTGATGAAGCCTTGAGTATTTGCGAGCAGAACACCATTGGGAAGAGAGTCGAGAACGCTGTTGCCGTTACTGCTGGTGAGTGTGGAAGGTCTCGAGGGAGCGGCAGTGACAGGAGAGGCGGCGCCGGGCGAGGAGGAGGTAGAAGTAGCGCTGAGAGGACCGGCGGTGTTCGAGTAGGACGACGACGCTGACGAAGGCTCTGACTGCGGTAGTGTAACGTGTAACTTCTTCTCAAGGATCAGAACGAGTGGTGTGGGGTTCGCGAGCTTGCTTGTCTCGAGAGAGGCATCCAGTCGAATCCAGTCGCTCTCATGCTTCAGGTGAATCAACTCAGAGCCTCCGTCCGGCCGACAGCGAATCGAGATCTTGCCAAACTTCTTCTTCAGGTCCTTCTTGAGTGTCTTCCACACGAGAGGGCGGAGGTAAACCAGTTCGTGTCGCTCGTCGTTATGGGAGATGAGAATGGTGACAGTGCTCGGGACGTTGCCATCTTCAGCGCTGCTGTTCCGCCGACGAGAGCGGTCCTTGACGTAAGTGTTATCGATGGCACCGTTGCGATTGGGTACGGCAGTTGTCGCGACTGTGGAGTGTCTTCGACCGTCAGGTGTTGTGGAGAGCCGAGGAAGAGAGATGATGTTACTCTCACTCTGATGCCGAGGTCTCATCCACGCGTGTTGCATGATATCGTGAACAGTGGCTCGAATGAGTGGATTCACAACGAGAAGCTTTCGGATCAGTGATTGGCACTGAGCAGAGACGTGCGAGGGAATGGTGTAGGTACCAGAGAGAATCATATCGTATACGATCCACTCCTCGTCGGCATTGAAGGGCAGAGAACCAGTCACGAGCGCAAAAAGAATCACACCAAGTGACCAGCAATCGATCTCAGGTCCTAGAAGTAGACAACGTGAGCGAGAGGAAGAAGAGCGCTACGGATGACACGTTTGACAGGTGCAGAGGTAAAGTAGAATATGCTAAGTGAAGGTATTACTAACAATCTAATACCTGTATATTCTTTTCCTGAACAAACTTCAGGAGCAGCGTAGTGCAGCGAGCCGAGAGCGGCAGTCAGCTTCGCGCCGGGTGCCCATCGAGCGGCGTAGCCCCAGTCGGCCAGCTTGACCTGTCGAGCAGAGTCCAGCAGAACGTTCTCGAGCTTCAAATCGCGATGAATGAAACCACTCTTGTGAGTGTACTCGACCGCCGAGCAGAGCTGGTAGAAGAACTCGCGAGCCTCCTTCTCGTCGAGCTTGCCCTTCGAGTTGACATATTGCAGCAGGTCACCACCTCGAGCGCACTCCATTACAAAGTGGATTTGAAACTCCTCGTCGATGATCTCCTTCAGTTCGATGATGTGCTTGTGCTTGAGAACTTGGACCGCAGCAATCTCAGCATCAACAAGTTCTTTTCTGTCTGCTCGCATTTGACCAGTCTGTACAGTTTTTATGGCAACCTGCCGACCATTTCGGTCTAATGCGAGTCTGACTACGCCATAGGTTCCACTGCCGAGAGTGGAGATTGTTTTATAAGTGCCTATTTGCAACTGGCTCATTAAATCTCTGAGGACTTGCGTGGGTCAAGGCTTATGTGTAAAAAGCTTCCGACGCCTCATTGCTGTGTGGTGGTGCGCGGGAGATCACCATAACGAGAAAGGGCACCTCCGATCCGTGGTACGTGGCCAGATTCGGGTTTTCTATTCGAAAGTTACACGAAGTGTCTTTCCAAATAAGGCAGCGTTTTGCCAGATTCCTGGAGTAACACCAACGCTGTGGTGGCTTGGCACGACGCTTCTCTTATTCTCTTGCTTCGTCCACACAGTTGTACTTACTCGAATGGCGGATACTCTCCTGCGCCGTCATACTTCCTCGCCAGACCTTCGAAGGTGATTTACTTCTTTTGAAATCAGTCATCTGTTTCGCTAAAAGTTCTCTTAGCACCTTTGCCAACGAAAATGGTGTTCCCCAGCTTCAGTCTATATCTGAAGTGATGCTAGAGCATTACTTGAAGAACTCGCTGGCTGCTTCGCCGTCAGCTCCCAAGGCTGTGTTCGCGGCTCTAGCCCAGAAACGCGAGCCAGTAGACTTGGCAATTGGTTCTACTTTGCAATTCAAAGATGGCCGCATTGACCGCGGTAACGCAAAGGAGATCTTCCTTGGATTGGTTCACGGACAATACACTGGTATGTGTTTTGCGCTCTTTCTTGCTGATTGCTGACTTTTTGTAAAGATGACGATTATCTGGACTTGGTCGAGGATTTCTTGAACATTCAAAATCTTATTATCCCTTCTAAAGAGCTGCTTACATGGATGATGGACACGTAAGAAACGTTCCTCTTTTTTTCTCTCTGGTTTCTAACTCTCCACAGCTTCTTCGAAGAAGATGCCCATAAGCATCACGCGGAAGATGCGGCAGTTCAGAACTCAAACGCAAAGGGCAATCTCAGCCACGCTATTGCTCCTAGTTCCTCTCAGATTCCTACCTCTGTTCGTGCCAAGTCGAACGACACCCTTCAAGCCAAGATCATTCAGAGCAAGTCGAAGGCCTCTCTTGCTCTTCCTCTCGATAAGACTCATCTTGCACCAACCTCAACTCAGAACTCAACTCAATCGCCTCGAGAGCAAGGCAACTCGCTTCGGACCTCTGCGAAGCGTATCTCTCCTCTCGCGTCGCCGATTCACACGGCGCGAAGAGCCATTGCGGCGTCGAACAGTGTCGTTGTCGGCCGACGAGTGACAAAGCCGGCGCCAATGGATCGTCAGAGTAACATCAGCATGAAGGACGTGAAGAACAACAACACTGACCATATCGATCTGAGACGATCGCCCGATCGGATCGTTCATGCCCCCACTGCTCCCGCAGCCGCCGCGATACCTCAAGTATCTATTCTCAATCAGCCTGCGGCGCTTGACGCTGGGTCCTCTGTGGTGTTCACTGTGTCGCCTGTGATGTCAGAGGGAAGTGCGATGGATGCCGCTCGTAACGAACTCTTCATCGATAAGCAGCCGAGAGTGCTCTTCTTGCTCGAGAGTAAGAGACGAGGAGGGAGGAGAGAGAGGGAAAAGAGCGAGGAGAGGGGATGAAAGAAGATTAGATTGAGTAGGGTTAGAAGAAGAGGAGAGAATGGAAATGGATAGAGAAGGGAGTAGGAGAGAGAAGAAGAGGAGAAGAGGAGTGAGGGAAGAGAGAGAAGGAAACTTACCCCTCTCTCCAGATTGGCTCGACATGTCGTCTCACGAGTGTGCCCAAGACGAAGAGCTTACACAGACGGTGCGAAACTTCGCCAGCGACATTGCCTATCGCAGCAAGTTCAAACCCGAAGGACTGAAACTGCTCTCGCTTCTTCAGGACGCTCTTATGCTTCAGAGACTGGTAACGGGCACACACTTCTTCCACGTAACACTAAAGAAAAAAGGGGGAAAGATAGAAGAGAGACACGAGACACGGAGAGACATGAGGGAAGAGAGCAACACAACGAGAGGAGGGAGGAGAGAGGGAGGAGAGAAAGGGAGACAAACCAAAGAGGAAGAGAGTATCGTATATACTAACATCTTCCTCTTCTCCTTCCCCTTCAGATGCCTGGTGCTCACTTCTCTGTGAAGCACAACCTTGGTCGTATGGTGGCGCGAGTGATTCACTCGTCGAAGCTCGTCTCGAACGACCTCTTCTTTGTGCGAGAGATGGTTCAGTTCCTCTGTACAAAACTCGATATCGAAACAAAGCAAGGTAGAGAGGAGAGAGAGGAGAGAGAGGAGAGAGGAGGGGAAGAGCGAGAGATAGAAGAGATAGAGGAGATGGAGAGAGAGAGAAGAGACAGAGAGAGATAAAAGATGAGGGGAACAGATGAGGGAAACATACTCAGTTCTCTCTTCTCTCTCTTCAGCCAATATTCTGCTGAATCGCTCTCACGCCGCCGGCTTCTCTCAGAAGCTTGCCGACCGACCCGAGATGGTCCGAATGCTGTCGCCCTTTGACCGAATGTCTCAGCACGACATCGTCCCAACGCCTCTCCACGTCACAGACCTCCTCGCGGTAGAGCCGCTCATTGTCGCAGAGGCGATCACGCTGCACGAGTCGCGTCTCTTCTCTCTTGTGACACCCACAGAGCTCACCAGTACGAAGCGAGGCGCTCATATCACAGCGCTGATCGAGTGGGAGCAGAAAATGGGCGAGCGGCTGACGTCGCAAGTGCGCACGCACTCACAGGACAAGAAGAGTCGTGTAGACGCTGTGGTAAGAGAAGAGAAGAGAAGAAAGGAGAAGAGAGGAGAGGAGGAAGAGGTGAGATGAGATGGGAAGAGAAGAGAAAGCGAGGACGAGAAGAGCTGAGATGAGATGAGAAGGGAAGAGAGGAAGAGAAGAGATACGAAGAAGTAGTCTCACCCTTCTCTTCTCTTCTCTTTCACAGGTTCACGCTCTTAAGATTGCCCGTGCTTGTCTCGAGGCGCATCGGAACTTCCAGGCTGCGTTTGCCATTTGGAAGGCACTCAACTCGGATGAGCTGTGCAAGAAGCTTCTCGCAGAGCACGAACGAGCGGGAGGAAGAGGTAAGCGAGAAGAGAGAGGGCAAAGAGTAGGAGAGAGTATGGGGGAAGTGAAGAAGAAGGAGAGCAATGAGAGAAGAGAAGAGGTCCGGTAGGGTCTTCCTCTTCTCTCTTACTCACACTCCCTTGCTCTCTCTTCTCAGGTCTGATTGAGCTTCTGCGTATCACGACCGATCCCTCGAACGACCACGCGGGCTATCGCTCTCGTCTCGCGAACCTCCAACCGCCCGCTGTGCCTTACATGCCGTTTGTGCTGGCGGATATTGCGCGTGTGGAGGAGGATCTGGCCGAGGAGCTGAGGGCGTTGCAGAGGTATGGAGAAGACGAAGAGAAGAAGAATCATAGAGGAAAGGAGATGAAGAGAGATGAGAAGAGATGACGAGTCAGATTAGAGGAGACAAGAGCAGAATAGAGCGACACACTGTATCTCACTCTCTTCTCTCCTGCAGAGCGAATGCCCCTAAGCCTGCGCCTGTTGTTGTGAAGCCTGGTCCCAGCTCTAACACCCCTCGAAACACAATGGCGATTCTCGTGGCGCCTCAGTCGCCCATTCTCTCGTTCGAGAAGCTGAGGGCACTCGCACAGATCCGAGCGTATATCTTCTCGTTCCAGGCATCGACACTATACTATGATATTCCAAGTGATAGAATTCGCGTACTAGAGCCATTCTTTGGATCGCTGTCATAAATCGATGAGATTTGCGATATGGCTCGATTTTTGATGACTTTGCTTCTTTTGTGTATTTTTCAACAATGTGTATTTTAATGCAGCTTTATGGCATTTACAATGTAAAGCATTCTGTTTGTGCTACGAACGAATCTCTTGACACTTTTGCGATCACTCTCTTAGAAAGGCCATCGAATACCAAAGATCCAAAGTATTCTCCTTAGAATCAGCTGAGGACTAGAGAAATATGAGCGGAGAGTCGCGACGTTGATCTCTCGATGCATACCGAACGAGAACTAACCAAAGACGACCCCAAAAGCTGTCGAGTTTTGGAATAACTTTAAGTTTCTCAAGAAGAGATTGTCGATCGTAATAAGTGATCTCGCTTGTGATCTGACCCTGTGGAGGTAATTGGCAATGAATTACGGATAATGTGAAACCGACTGATTTACCTCATTATTCAGAAGGAAGAGAGCACCAACACGAAACTCCACAGTGTTGTGGGAAAGTGGCGGTATTCCTTTGAAAGCAGTGTGTTGCGTTCCGGTTAAAATCAATTCGATAAAGCAACTCTGAATTAATTATTTGCAAGTGGATATAATATAATGCCGTCGAAGCGGATGTTGTATACCTTGTTGACCTCGTCTATTGCCCAATAAGTAATGCGGCGCTTATATTTGACAGCAGAAAACCGATCCGTGTATTGATTAGCAATGGGTGCCTTGTCTGTGAAGGTTTCCCCAGAGGGCACATCAACATACGTGCATTCCGGGGCATATGTCTGATGTAAAAAATTAGTTATCATACATATGAATATTTTCTGGTAATAATCTCGCTCTTCACCTTCATGGTGCGAGGAACGTCCTCCGCATCTTCAGCGTCAACATGCTCTTGCACGACACGCCGAATCTGTTCTTTTGTCAGCTGACTCATAAGTAAAAGTATATGATCAGAGGAGGTGTGGGTGACTGACGAACGAAGAAAAGTGAAGTTCAAAGTTCCGATTTGGTTTCAGGTTCTCATAAATATGTATTTACTTTCACACATTTCCATCTCCTTCTTCTTCTGAATTTCTTCTGCTCAGAATGGCTCAAATCCTGGGGTGTACTGATTCGGGTCATCTCCCACACGACAGTACTGCTGCATCACATCGAGCAGCTTAGTCTTTGCGCTGTCTGCGTACATATACACAGCAACTTTGAGTGTCGCTGACGCCTGAGGAGGGGCACTGCCAAAGGGAAGAGGTTGAATGAGCTCAATGCGACCACGAGCGAGGACCTGAGCAGAGATGTGAGAGGGGCTTCGTCTCCTTTCCATCTTTCTCGTTTACATTGTCTCTCGCCACCTCTTCTCTTCTCACCCCTCTTTGTTGTTTTCATACTTCTCCTCTTCTCTGTCTTCTTGTCTTCTCTAGTCTCCCCCCTTCCTCTCTTGCTTCACCGCCTCATCGCCTCTCCACCTCTTCTCGTCTTCCTCTTCATACTGTTGCGTGATCCACCAATCGTGTGGCAATGAGAGGCGCCAGAGGGTCGCGAGGATTCTCAAAATGCACTTCCAACAGCGCACCTGCAGGCAACCAATAGGGATGAGGACCCTATGAGTCATAATGACGTCATTAGCATCATCTGCTTGTCTTCTACTCATGGTGTGTTCTTACGGGTTTGAGGGGAAGCTGTCGCTTCAGCTCGATCTTCATCGAATACGATCTCATTGAAGGCTTGAAGGTGCCTGTATGAGTCATAATGACGTCATCAGTAGAGATACACCGACTGTAACTGTTCTGTATCTCTTCTCCCTCCTCTTTCTGTTTCTCCCTTTTCTCTCTCTCTCTCTCTCTCTCTCTCTCTCACTCTCACTCTCACACTCACTCTCACTCTCACTCACTCGCACTCTCACTCATTCTCTCCCTTCTCCTTCATACACATTATACAGCGGAGCATCTTCGAGTTGCCTAGTGGAGCGCCGCAGTTGACCTCTGTGATGCCAGCAACAAAACTGTCCTCGAGCTCTTTGATCTTCTCCTCTAAAGCTGTGACCTGTGGGGAGATGTTAAGAGTGGTGTAGTAGCGTAGAGGATTGAAGAGGAAAGAAGAAGAAGACAGAGAAGGGCAGAGAAAGAGGAAAGGAAGGAAAGGAAGAGTGTGTATAAGAAAAGACAGAAGACGAAGAAAGAGATAGACTCGAGGTTTCCCCTCCCTCTCTCTTCTCTCTGTCGTTGTCCCCTCTGTATCTCTCTCGTATCATTACCTCTGGTGACTCTGCAGGCACTTTGTCTTTCAGCTCGAGAAGCTGTTCGCGATAGATGGCAGACATTTGAGTTTGTGTCATAAACATAATCTGAAAAAAGAGAACGGAATCAATGTCTTTCTCTTCTCACATCTTTTCCCATTCTCCACCTGTCTGATTGTGGCGTTTGATTTGATTCGCAGAAGTGTGTTCAGTTGATCTCGAAGTCGTTTACACATCTCAAGCGCGTTAGTCCATCGAGACCTGCATAAGTCATTATGACGTCATCAGAAGGGTGTAAAGAAGCTTGAGAGCATGCCCTTACCGATCAAAGTTGAGGAAGAGTGCTTTGACGAGCGCGTCGATAGTCTGTCCTGCCGCCTGAGTCTGATCCATTTGCTGGAGAAGAAGAGAAGCATGAGTGAAAGGGAGACGAGGGGAGAGAAGAGAAGGGAAACAGAAGCCAAGAAAGAGAAAAGGATCAGCGAAGAAAACAGAGAAAGAAGTAAGTCTGACGAGTAACACAAGCAGTAGATGAAAGAGAGAAAGCGAACAGAGGGACAAAGAGCACAGACTGTTGTTTTCTTCTTACGCTTGCCATTCTGTCATAGTCCTCCAACAGGTCCTGCACCATCTTATCAGCTTCAGCGGCTTTCTCGAGATCGATCAGAGCCGCAGAGAGCTCCAAGGTCATGTTCGCTGTGAGAGCAGACGAAGGAGCGGCTTCCTTGGCAAGTTTCAGACCCTAGAGAAAAGCACAAGGTAAGAGGAGAAGAGGAGAGAGAGCAGAGGGATAGTGAGAAAGAGAGAGGAGGCGGAAGAGAAGAAAGAAGGTTGAAGGGTGAGAAAAGAGAGAGCAATAGAGGAAGAAGAGAGGATGAGGAGAATGGGTAGAGTATGAAATGTAGAGTGCAATAACAGCCTATGATGCCACCGTCTCATCTTTGATTACTCAAGAGACGAAGGCTAAGGGAAGGCACTCCAGAGAGAGAATAGAGACCCCTCATAAGAGACAGTCTCTAGAGCTTTCTCTTTGGTGTCTTTGTGCGCGTGTATACGAACAATCTCATCATAGGTATAGCGATAAGATCGTTTGGTTCTCACGCGGCATAGAAAAAGAGGAGAGATATAGGAGAGGGAGAGAAGGGTAAATAAGAGTGAGAGAAGGGAGAAGAGTTCACAGTAGTCGATAGACGTAGCGATAGAGATCATTACGCTTCTGAGGTTGTCCACTGCCTGTTCGAGCTTCTGCTGCTTCACCAGAACCTTTGAGATCTGACGATACGCTGAACAGACACACCGAAGTCAGTCTCTGTCTTGTTGCTCTTCCCCCTCTTCAGCTTCTTTTCTCTCTTTCCCTTACCTGAGCACAAGTGATACACCAAGCTGTCTCGTTCCTCAGGACTAGAGGCCTTCTTTGGATTCACAGTGCCAATCACCTTCTGACACAGCGACTCACACTCCTGCAGCCTGTCCATCTTGAAGTAGATCTCCGCGAGAACCAAATTAGGCTCCGAGAAGGCAGAAGGAGGAGCGCCAAGCTTCCGCAGGATAGCAACAGACCTTAAGATGAAATTTGTCAGTAGATGGAGAGATGTTGTTCGTTTTTTTCTTACTCTTGGCATTTCTCTTCTGCTTCGGTGACTTTGTCATCGCCGAGGAGTGCCCTCGCAAGCAGCATCAAGAGCATCACGCGCTCGTTTGGCCGGCCCATCCTGTAAAGATTATGTAAATAAAAGATACAGAAAGGCCAAAGGATAGACGATGCCCTTTTATAAGATCGCATGATCAGAGTATCATGAATGAGACCAGATGAAATCAGTATCATAGTATGACTAAGAAAAATTGGAGTGTTATAATTTACCCAGCACTGTCCATCATTTCAAGCAGCTGCTCAAATTTGGCAATGGCCTTGGGATATTCGCCCTCATCAAGATGAGCCATACCGCTATTAACCAACTCCTGAGGAGATTCTCGCATAGCGCCGGGCCCGCGACGTGGGGGCTGAATGGGGAAATTATGAAATGAAGGCGATGCACGCTAACAGTCCTGATTTGAGCTCAAAAAAATACATGCCTTTTTCTTTTTAGGTGCTTCGGTAATCCCTGACGCTGGCGTAGTCGCCCAGCCAATCAACGACAGAACTCCAATGCCAACTGCAAAATTGGAGACCATAAATGTTTTGAATCTAAATGAGGCTTCAAGCTTACACAAGGTCCAACCGACCACCCTTCCGATCGTCAACTTATAAAATAACAGCTCTGGTGGATATCCATCTTCCGCCATCAGCTGCTGGAAAAATCCAGCCATATTGGGTTCTCCATCATCACCCATCGTGTGTGCAGGAGGACCGAGGACTTACACGCGCGACGACGGAGTAATACACTTGAGCCGAGACTTGAGCAACCAAGGTTTTACAAAGCATACAACGTCTTGAGAGATATGTATCCCTCACAACTCGTTCTGCAGTACATCATAGATGGGCAGTGCTAATGAGAGAAGCACCGGTCGAGTGAAGGGAACGCCACGGAAGAGCCAACCAACCTTAACATCAAAAGAAGGAGAGAAGAGTCAGAAAGATATCAAGGCATATTCTGGAGTAATGGGCAGTAGTCGACCGGAAGAAGAAGTGCACCCAAGACCGCTCTTGATGTCAGCCTCTTCATCTTATTCTTCAGTATCTTCTCCTCCACTTCCCATCTTCGCTTACCCCATGTTCTGATACTACCCTCTCCCAGTCGCTTCGATAGCTCCTGTTCAGAGTACTCAACCGCCGAAGCATATCAAAGGGTCTTGACAGAATCACACCCATCAGAGAAGTGACTCCAGCAGCAGCCCAGCGTTCAAAGAAGATCTTCACCCTCTCTTCTTTTGAGTGATGTACAACAGGCAGCCACTGCTTAGCGACGTCGTAGCCACCAAAGAAGAAGCCTCGATAGATGCCAACACCAGGAATGGCAAGCTTTAGACCAGAGTACAGGCCACGAAAACCGTGCTAAAGAATAGCATCAGATACTATTCTACATGAGAGGAATGGACCTACCTCCCGAGCAGTAGCTGCCATGCACTGCATGATGCTCCGATACCGCGGCGTCTTGTCTTTTTGTTGAAGCATATTTCGAGCATTCATGAAGGGAAAGAATATTAAAAGGCCAATAACACCGGCGGTTGCGCCGGCTCCGAATCGGCAGATCGCATCTTGCCAGACAGTGAGGCGGGATGGAATGTTATGGGAGAAATATGTAT
>Ga0247723_1001886_pt1 | contig 11781 bp, 9 predicted proteins | sample MSEWelMarce5H_FC_FD_189079 | JGI IMG/M metagenome (GOLD analysis project Ga0247723, IMG submission 189079) | Subsurface sediment microbial communities from gas well in West Virginia, United States - MSEEL Well Study Marcellus 5H_FC | ecosystem: Environmental > Terrestrial > Deep subsurface > Rock...
GGTATGGGAAATCCTTTAAGTGATGGAAGTAAAAAATATTTTAAAGGATTATTTGATAAATTGGTAGTCGTTGATGGGGCATTAAATGAGAGTGAAATAATAAATCTAACAAAAAACAAACACCAAAAAAATACATTATTACATTACGACACCAATATGATTGTTGATTATGAATTAGTTGATTTATCAGGTAATAAAAATTATGGACATATTGTTAATTGTGAAATTACCGAAGAAGAAATTGAAAAATATAAAGAAGTAAAAATACCATATAGGAGAGATTCAATTTTTAATTGTTTATTACATGAAGAAAATGGTTTTGTTAATAATGGTTGGAAAGACCAATCAACTAGATGGAATCAACTAAGATTTTATAATGAAGTATGTAAAAATAAAGAATTAGTTTCTAATGAAGGATTAAGCACATTAGAGTTTGTGGAATATGGAGTTGTGGATGAAGAGGAAAATATTAAAATTGTTAAAGTTGGAATATGAGTCATAAATTGGGTATATGTATACCATACAGAAATCGGAAGGAACACATCGAGAATTTGATTCCGCATTTGTCAAAATATTTGACAGAAAAGGGAATTGAACATAAATTTTACGTCGGTCATCAAGTAGACGATAAATTATTTAATAGAGGTGCGATGAAAAATATTGCGGCTCATTATGCATTTCAAGATGGGTGTGATTATATTGCTTGGCACGATGTTGATATGTTAGCAATAGATAAAGATAATATAATTTGCGATTATTCATATCCAGAAAACTCACCAATCCATATTGCAACAAAATTATCAAAGTATAATTACACATTAGGATATGATCAATATTTTGGCGGAGTTGTATTATTCACAAAAGAACAGGCATATCAAACTAACGGTTATTCTAACGATTATTGGGATTGGGGCCAAGAGGATGACGATCTTTTTTGGAGATGTTATTTTGAGGGATATAAAGACGGTAATGTTTTTAAATCATATGATGAAAAATCTGTTGTTAATTTCAATGGGGACAATTCGTTAGTTGTAATCCCAACCAACGATAAAATAAGTAAATGTTTATCAGGTAATCATACCATTTCGGTATTATTCAAGGCAGAACAACAACAAGAAAAAGTTCCAATTTGGTTAGTTGGGGATAAGGATAAGAAATTTATTGAATATCCAATATTAAGAAAGCACGAATCTTGGACATGGGGATTATCATTTAACAATTCAAGAACAGTTAATATGACTGTTTTTGACAAAAATGACAATTATCATAACAATTGGGCCAAGAAATTTGAAAATGAATGGACGTGGGTAACAGTATCTTTCGATAGTAAAACAAAAGAAATGTATTTCTTTGTTAATAATGAATTGGTAACAAATGTTAATGATGTTAAAGAAAATAAACCATTTACTGTAGGTGAACCACTTAAAAAACACGACAATACAAATCCTTTTATTTTAGGGTTTTGTAGTAACCAAAAAACATATTTTAAAGGTCAAATTGCAGAGGTTAAGATATATGATAAGTGTTATAAAAATTTAAATACTATTTTTGATAGAGAAAAAGGATTAGTTTTACACATGGATTTTGAAGATGGTTATTTAGATAAAACAAATAACATTATATGTGAAAACCTTAATACTGAAATTACCAAAGAAGATATTGAAGTAATAGATAATATTATACCAATAAGAAGAGAAGGTAATTTTAATTGTATGTTTCATGAAGACGAGGGATTTGTGAACGGAGAATGGAAAAAGGGAGAAACAACGGCTAGAAATGAAAAAAGGTTTGTTACGGAGATGCAACAAAAAAAGATAGATTATAAAGAGGATGGACTAAATAAAATATTGGAAGTATTAGATATTGTTAATGTTGATGAAACAATATACCCAAATACTATGTTTATAAATGTTAAAACAAAATAAAATGTTCTTAGAATACGAAAAACCTTGGTTGTTAAGTGCACCAAATATCAATAATAATATAAACCCTTTGTTAAGTGAAAGTACAACATTAACAATTGAGTTTAAAGTAGATCATTTTCATGATGGTAGTGAAAAGATTGGGTTCTTTGGGATGCCGGGTAAAAATTTCGGTATTAGTTATGATTTTGAAGTGGAGACATTTGTTTTTGAATTTTGGACAAAGGGAAATAAAGGTAATGATACGTTTCATTGTTATAAAGATTTTCATATTAACAGAAATGATGTTGAAAATGGGATAGTATTTAGTTTAATTTATGATAAAGAAAATTTAAAATTTGAATTGTATCATAATTTTTATTTATTTTTTGAGGCAGAATTGGACGAACCACTAATCGACGATTATTTAACACAACCGTTGTATATTGGTTGTCATAATCCAGACGCAGAAAACGAAAGACATAGATGTTTTACCGAAATGAATATTACACATTTTAGTATCTTCAACGGTGTAAACGATATCCTTGAAATTGAGAAGTTTTATAACAATAATAAAATAAAAAACGACAATCTATTATGTTATTTTGACTTTAAGGAAAAATATCTGGTACATAAAGAAGATTTTGAATATAATATTATTCAGAATCAAAAAGATAGACTTATTAAAATATCGTTAAACGATTTAAATAGTAGTGTCGCCGATCGAATTAAACAGAAAAAAATTAGAGTCCCGGGGTTAAAAATAGAACATCAAAAACCTTTTATTTTAAAAACAAAAGAACAACAAAATATCTTAACTAATAGAAGTTATTCACTTAATATTACGTTTAAAGTAGAACGACAATACACGCAGGATCAAAAAATTGGGTTCTTTGGAATACCAGGTAAAAATTTCGGAATTAGTTTTGATTACGAAGTTGAAAAATTTGTATTTGAATATTGGACACAAAAAAATGAAACAGATACACAATTTCATTGTCATAAAGATTATAAGATAAATCAAAATAATCTACATAACGGTTTAACAATTTCAATCATCTATGAAAAAAACTCACATTTTGAATTATATCATAATTTTAATTTAATTGATAGAATTGAGGTAAGTGATGATTTATTATCTGATTATGATTCGCAACCGATTTATTTTGGTTGTCATAACCCAAGTTCCTTATTGGAAAGTCATAGATGTTTTACCGAAATGGAATTAAATCATTTTAGTGTTTACGACGGGGTTATGGATATTAAAGACTTAGAAAAAAATGTTAAAACAGATAATTTATTGACCTTCTTTAATTTTAAAAGATCAGACAAAGAAGAAGTATTTGACAATTTAAATAAGGACACGTCTGTTGAATTAGTTGATCTTTTGTCCTTCAAAAAAATGGTAGATTTTAATCAAATGAAAGACAAGTTAAATAAAGTTGGGTGTGGATTTTGTTTAGCTAAGTGGACCCAAGTAACAATGCATTTACATAATGGCACAACACATAGTTGTCACCATCCTGAACCACATAAAATTGGATTAGATGAAATTAAAAGAAACCCAACATCATTACATAATAGTGTAGTAAAAAAACAGGCAAGAAAGGAAATGTTAGAAGGTAAACGACCTTCAGAATGTCAATATTGTTGGAACGTGGAAGATAATTCAGATTCATTTTCAGATAGGTTTTTTAAATCCTCTGAACCATGGTCAGAACCCTATTTTGACGAAATAGCTAATTCACATTGGAGAGATAATTATAATCCAAAGTATGCCGAAGTTAGTTTCTCAAATACTTGTAATTTTAAATGTGCTTACTGTGGTCCCGAATATTCATCTAAATGGATGGAAGAAATAAATGAACACGGGGGTTATAGTTTAGAAACTCACGAATATAATGGAACTAAAAGAATGGAAGATAGAGGAACAAAACCTTATCGACAAACCGAAGACAATCCATATGTTAACGCTTTTTGGGAATGGTTTCCTGAATTATATTCAACATTAGACACGTTTAGAATTACAGGAGGAGAACCTCTATTATCTAAAGATACGTGGAAAGTGTTAGATTATATCATTGAATCGGAAACTCCCAATAAAGAATTAAAATTATCCATTAATAGTAATTTAGGTGTAAATGACGAATTGATTGATAGGTTAATTTTAAAACTTGAAAAAATAATTTCAGAGGATAGAGTTAAAGAAGTTGTTTTATTTACTTCATGTGAGGGTTATGGTAAGCAGGCGGAGTACACTAGATTTGGTTTAGAATTCGATAGATTATTTTCAAACATCGACAAAATATTAACCGTATTAGATAAAGTAACAATCGTTGTTATGTCAACGTTTAACGTGTTTAGTGTTTTTACATATGAAAAGTTGATTAAAAAAATACACGAATATAAACTAAAACATTTCAACACCACAAGATATTGGAATTCCGCAATAATTTTAGACACCTCATATCTTCGTCATCCTTCTTTCATGAGTTTTAGAATATTGAAAGATTACATCGATGTTGAGTATTTTAATAGATGGATCAAATATATGAAATTTAATTCAACCTACAGAAGTCTCAATTTCTATGAACAACAAACGATTGAAGATGTCGGGTTTTCAACACAAGAGATCGAAAAAATTGTTAGATTAAGAGATATATTTGTAACTGATTATGAAACCGAAATGAGTTTATTTGATGGTAACAAAAAAGATTTTTTAAAGTTTGTGAAAGAATATGAAATTAGAAGAGGAATGAATTGCGAAGAGTATTACCCAGAATTAGTTGATTTTATTAAAAAAATAGAAAATGAAAATAAATTATAAAGAGCCATATTGGATAAAATTTCAATGGGATCTATCCTCACACCATGAAAATCAGTATGTTACTGAATTTAATAAATTTAATAATCCAGTATTGGATGAATTTTTATTTCAAAAACATTTTACCATAACGTGTGAATTTAATATTGGTAAAAATTATAAACGAGATGAGATTTGTATGATATATGGTAAACCGGGTAAAAATATTGGTTTATCCTATAATACAACCACAAAGACAACTGCATTTGAATATTGGACCACTACTAACGATCCTGAAGATACATTTAATATGTGTGTCTTTAAAAATATAACAGAAGAAGAGATCGAACAAGGTGTTATACTATCTGTGGTTAGAAAAGAAAATGAAATTATTCTGTATAAAAATTTTGTTGAAGATAATAGAATGACATTTGATGGTGAATTTATTGAAGATTATAAAATACCTGGTTTTTTTGTTGGGTGCTCAAGTCCAGAATGTGAAGGAGAAAAACAAAGATATTATTGTGAAATGGATATAAAACATTTATCAATCGTTATTAACACCTCAAACATCGAAAACATAAGTGAACTATATTATTTAGATGTAAGTGAAATACATAAAACAAAAAGTTATAATGATATTATATGTTATTATGATTTTAAAAATATAAATAACTTAGGTATAGTTTATGATGAATCTAAAAATACTAATTTTTTAGAGAAAGTACCAAAAGAATTCATTAAGTAAAAAAAATTAATTATATTAAATTAAATAAAAAATATGTCAGAACAGTTAGCAAATTGGAGAGATGAACATCTAAATAAAGTAAGTTGTAGTTTTTGTGCGGCTAAATGGTTAAACGTTAGTTTACATTTAGGACATGGGTTCACAAATTCATGTCATTTACCATTACCACATCCTATTGATGTTGAAGCAATTAAAACAAACCCAGCCGCATTACATAATACGGATTTTAAAAAAGAAATTCGTAAAATGATGTTAGAGGGTGTAAAACCAGCGGAATGTTCCTATTGTTGGAAAATTGAGGATATTGGTAGAAATAATATTTCAGACAGAGTATATAAGAGTCAAATATACAGTCCAGAAGATATTGCCGCATTAAAAGAATTACCTTGGGATGCTGATATTGTACCACAAACTATTGAGGTATCATTTGATAGAACGTGTAACTTTGCATGTTCCTATTGTAACTCAGGATATTCAACTACATGGGGTAAAGATATTAGAGATAATGGACCATATCAGAAATTCAAAACAACCAGTGCCGGAGCGTACTATGCTGACGGTTCTTGGTCGGAGATATACGGAAAATACAACGAGAATAATCCATATGTCGATGCTTTCTTAAAATGGTGGCCTGAATTGTCACAAAAATTAATGGAAATTAGAGTTACAGGTGGGGAACCATCACAATCTCGCAATTTCTGGCAGTTTATGGAAATAATGAAACAATACCCATCACCCAATTTACGTCTCGCAGTAAACTCTAATTTAGGTCTAAATGAGGCGACAGTAAATAGATTAATCAGCATATCACATGAATTAGATGTTAAAGAATTTGATCTGTATACATCTAATGAATCTTATGGTGAACATGCCGAATATATTCGAGACGGTTTAAAATATGACGTGTGGAGAGCAAATTTAGTTAAGGTTATTGAAGAGGCAAAAATTAGACAAGTTGTTATTATGATGACAATTAATAGTTTATGTTTATTTAGTATCACAGAGTTTTTGGATGACATGTTAAAATTGAAAAAACAATACGGGGCGAATAAACCCGTTGTGGATTTTAATATATTAAGATGGCCAGCGTTTATGTCACCATTAACATTACCTGACGACGTTAAGCATGATTTACATGGTAAATTATCGATGTGGTGGAGAAAACATAAAAGTAATCCATTAATCAATATGCATGAAGGTGCCCAGATTCAAAGGTTAATTGATTACATCGAAGTTGTAAATAGGGGTCACAATTCCACTGAAATGGATATGTCAATGCAATATCATGACTTCAAAAGTTTTTATGTACAATACGATATAAGAAGAAATAAAAGTTTTCAAGAAACATTTCCAGAGATAGCCGATTGGTACAATTCACTTGAAATTGATAACACAATTGCCGATGTTAAAATGACTGACGGTAGAATTACTCACTATGAACCAGGTGAATATGTGTCAGATAAAGAAAATTATAATAAGTAGCCTATAATGAAAAAAATATTGGGTATTTGTGGAGATAGTTTTATGGCGTCAATTTCTAAAGATGACAATAATTTAGAAAATGGTCATGGAAAACATTTTACAGATATTTTGAAAAAAATGTTAGGTTGTGAAATTATTACATATGCGAAGGGAGGAGTTAGTAATCAATGTATAAGATTACAGATTGATGAAATTATAAAACATAACCCCCATCATATTATTATTGGTACAACTAGCCCCGATAGAATTGAAATACCCCTAAATGATTTAAAAGTAAATAATTACTTTGAAAAATGGAAAAATCATTATTTTAAATCAGATAAGGGACTATCAAATATTTCATATAAAAATAGTTTAGAAGAGAGTGGTAAAAATATAATATTTAACAACAACATTCCGACAATGTTAAGTAACTCAATTAATAATATATTATATGAGAATATTGTAAACGAAGAGATGAAAGAAAATGTAAATAATTATTTTCAATTTCTTTACGACATGGAATGGAAAAAACAACAAGACACATGGATAATTTCAGAGGGCATATATAAATTATTGTCATATAATTTTAATTTTCATTTAATAACACCAATATTAGACGATAAATATTTTTATTTTTGTGAGGATAAAATTATTAAAAATTTAGACGAACTAAATCCATGGACATATTATAGTGTCAATAAAGAAACCAAAAATCCATTTCACATATCAAATGAGGATAGTGAAATTTTAGCCAATAAATGGTTTAATTTATTAAAAGATAAATTTTAAAATATGTCTTTTAAATCCTAAAAATTATACTTATATTAAAGAATAACTTATAATATGAAATTTATATTTGAAGACGCCAAAAATTTTTTAAATTTTACTAATTGTGAAGATGTAAACCCATCTGGAATTCGTAGATTCGGAGTGTCTCCATTATTAAATGCAAGTCATTTATTTTATGTTTCAAATGAAATAAACACAACACACACATTTCATGATAGTAATGAAGATATAAAAAAATATATAATTTCGTGTGGAGTAAATCATAGTCCGGAGGATTGGACAGGTTATTATGAAAATGTTAAAAGTCTATTCTCACACCTTAATGAAAAATATTTAAGGGATTTACAAAATGGTGATGCTATTCTATTAATTGATCAAAGTTTTGAAGGATACCAAACAGATTGGTTATGGGATTGGTTTCATAAAGAATGTAAAGAATGGAGAATATCACCAAAACAGATTGTTTATGTTACAGGTAATATGGTTGTGGATGAATTTTATGATAAATGGGCAACTAATAATAATATTGATGAAAGGATTAAAGTAATTGGATACCCACATTTTGAGTTGGATTTAGGTATGACAGTTTTACATATGCCTCATAGAAATGAAAGTTTACCAACGTGGGAGGATCATATAAAATATAAAACAGACAATATTGATAACATAAAACCATTTGCTTGTCTTAATAAAAGACTAAGACCACATAGGATATGGTTTTATAAGTATATGTTTGAGGCAGGTATTTTAGGTAAAGGTCTCGTTAGTATGAATAAATTTGAAAAAAGTAATTGGTACTTTGAAGGTAAGACAATAGAACCCGACTATGTTGACAATTTAACTGAAAACTTACCATTATTAGTTTATGGAAAAAGAAATGATGAAATGGACGATAATCATTACATAAGAAGGTTTAATGATCAAATTTGTTTAGATACGTTTGTAACAGTTATTAGTGAGGCACATTGTGGTGATAGTAATAATACAATGTTTATTAGTGAAAAAACATATAAAGTTATAGCATGTAGACAACCGTTTATTATAATGGGTAATAAAGATACCCTAAAAAAATTAAGAGAAACTGGTTATCGAACGTTTGATGGATTTATTGACGAAAGTTATGACTCATTACCGACTTTTGAAAGAATGGAGGCAATTGTTGAATCCATAAAAAAAATAATAAACATAGAAGATAAATTAAGTTGGTTCAAGTCTATGGAAGAAATTGTAGAACACAATTATAGAACTTTTATGGGTAAACTAACAAATAGACCAATTGAATTTATTGAGTTAGAAAGATACACAAATGAAGTTTTTAAAATACCTAAAACAAAATTAATATAATGTATTATTGGCAGGAAAAAAATTTAAAAATTGATAAAAACTCAAAAATATTAATTGGATTAGGGGATAGTTTCACCCAAGGGCAGGGAGCTTGTTCAATAGATTTGTGGGAAAAATATGATTGGGACATTCATAAAATGAATTTAGATGAGAATGTTGATGTTTTAGAATCCAACTATGAAAATTCATGGGTTAATAAGATTTGTGAAAATTATTTAACTGACTTTACCCCCATAAATTTTGGCATGTTAGGAAGAGGTAACAGGGCGGCGGCAAATGAATTGTATTTACATCCAGAATTAAATTTAGAAATGGCAAAAGAAAAAATTGTTGTTTTTATGTTAAGTGGAAGAGAAAGGTTTGATTTTGTACATAAAGAATATGCTGAACATGTTCATTTTAAAACAATATGGCCATCAATTAATGACAACAATCCAGAAAAAGATTTTTTTGGTGGATATTTAAATTATGTACATAGTAATAAATCTTCAGTAATAGAATTATTGTTAAATATATCATTAGTAAAAAATTGGTGTATTGTTAATAATGCTAAATTAGTATTATTAAGTGGTTTTGAAAATGATATAAATAGAATATCATTTATAAATGAAATAAAAGGAATTTCACATGACGATAATACAATGTATAGGGAACCAAAAAGAGTTGACGGATTGGTTGATATAGTAGATTGGGATACATTTCTATACCCAAATGGTAATTTATGTGTAACAGATTTATTATTATTATTAGAAAAAAAGGAAGATTTAATAGATTTAACATTAAGTGTGGATAATTTTGGTAGATATTCTAAATCGTTTGATAAAATGAGTAATTATGGATATATTACTAAATGTTCACACCCATCATATAAAGCTCATGAAGTAATATCAGAAATTATATATAAACACATAATAACAATGGAGGATTCTTTAATACCAAAAAATAAATAATATAAAATGAAAAACAACGAAAGAAAGTATTTGCCGACTTTGGCAGAATTAATAGATAGATTAAGTATATCACAACTAAAAGAAGTTTTTATAACTGAACATAAAGAGGAATATTCTCAAGAAATAAGAGATATCCAACACGACATTCAATTATTTTTAAATGAACATCCTGACACTATAAATGCTGAAACCATTCGAGCAATAGTTGTTTTAGCACAAACCAATTTACATATTTGGCATAATGAATCTAATTATCGTAAAGGTATAAAAGATGGAAATAATTTAGAATTAACACATGGGTTAAATGGAGTTAGAAATACGGCAAAGAACAAAATACAAGAAGTTGTGGGAGGTAGAAAAGACTATAAACTTGATTGTTTAGCGGCAGAATTTCAAAATTGGGGAATAAGTTGGACTAAAACCGACATAACAGAAGAAGAGGGTTAAATGTAATTTATGTACTCTAAAAATAAAAATGATTTATTGGAAATTGGTTACACAGTAATCGACGATTTTTTACCAACCAATGTTGCAAAAAAAATACATGATTTATTCGTAAACGAACAAACATGGGAACTTAAACATCAAGTAAGAGAAAATCACTTTGAGCACGTTTTTAAAACTAAATCACCTTACTTACCTAAAGGAGACGAAATATATTCAACAAGATTTAGTAGGTCCGTTACATTAGAACAAAACGAAGATATTAAAAATACATACAATGAATTTTTTGTGCCCATGTTAAAGGAAGTATCACCATTTGAATTGAATGAATTTGATGTGAGATGTCATAAATCAGAAAAAGGTGATTATTTTAGATCACACATTGATGATTATGGAGGTGATATTAATTTAATATACTATGTCAACGAAAAATGGATGTGGGATTGGGGTGGCATGTTGAACATAGTTGACGACAAAGACTTTGATTATAATAAACAAATATTACCAAAATTTAACAGGGTTACATTATTGAATAATAAGGTTTTTAGATCTCCCCATTTTGTTAGCTCAGTTGAGGAGTATGCACAATTTCCAAGATATTCAATAGTATCATTTAATAGATAAAATGAAATTACATGCTTACGGTGATAGTTGGACTGAAGGTCAAGGTACTACCGACAATAGAGAAGAATGGAAAAATTATTCTTGGGTAAAAATAATATCCGATAAACTCGGTATAGACTCTATTAATAATGGTGTTTCCGGTAATTCTAATATAAAGATCTTTAATAAAGTTGTTGACGACTTAATTGAAGGTAAAATTAAAAATGACGACATTGTTGTGATTATGTGGTCATCATCTTTAAGGGATTTGGTACCATTTTTACCTAAAAACGAATGGGTTAGCTGGTCAATAAAACATCTAATAGAATACCCCCACAAATTCGTTGAGTCATACCAAAGTGAAAATGAAAAATATAATAATTTTTTGTGTTCATTTAAAGAATTATATGTATCCAATTTATTTAATCAAAATTATTATAACATAGTTAACCAAAACTACATTATTTTTTTACAAAAGATGTTTGATTTTTATGAAGTTAAATATGTAATGTGTGATGCTTTTGAAAGTATGATTATTGAATTAAATAAAGATGATGATAGGTTAGATATAATTGATAAAAAATATTACTGGCAGTTCGGTAAAAAAACCATAAGAGATTTCTTAAACGATACAAATAGAGAAGATATTTGGGAACATAGTGAAAATTATAAAAACAGACCAACCCAACATCCCAACATCGATGGATATAAATTAATTTCTGATATGTTATATGA
>Ga0247723_1001887_pt1 | contig 11779 bp, 8 predicted proteins | sample MSEWelMarce5H_FC_FD_189079 | JGI IMG/M metagenome (GOLD analysis project Ga0247723, IMG submission 189079) | Subsurface sediment microbial communities from gas well in West Virginia, United States - MSEEL Well Study Marcellus 5H_FC | ecosystem: Environmental > Terrestrial > Deep subsurface > Rock...
AAAGGATAGGCGCAAAGATGCAGAGCCATTGCTTGGTACTGACACACCGTCAGACACAAACAATATCTCTGATGAAGATATGGAAAAGATTCGCCGCAAGGTGGAATTGGAACAGGCTGATGCTGATTTAAATGCTCGTCAGCAATCTACCGGCTCAATGACTGGAGCCACTTGGTCTAGGTCAGAAATGATCCGTATGGCTAATGAAGGCTTCTCATCCAAGGGTGTTAAGTCACGACAGCTAACTGACAAAGGTGAAGTTATCAAGAGCAATCTTGGTCAGGAGGCGTTTGACATCTACAACAACGAGCTTGATCGCTTGAATAATGAGGCTGTTGCAAAACGCACAGACACCAAGCCGATGGTTAGCCGCATGAATCTTGATGGCGAAGCATTGACCGAAGAACAGGTATCGGCAAATCAAAAGATAGTTAATCTAATTGAAAGCGGCGCAGACACTATTGCAGTAATGCAAGCTATTGCTCAGATGCCAACCGCCACAGCATTCCAGCGGAATGTTGCTAGGATTCTTTCTAGGTTTGACATTAACCCTAGCATTCAGTTCGGCGATCTAATTACAACAGAGCGCAAGGTTGTTGGTTACTATCAACTTGGATTCAATCGAATCGTTATTGACCGTGGTGTTGGTGACATGATTCCCGTTATTTTGCATGAGTATGTACATGCAATGACACGCTCTTCTACTTTCCTAAAGACTAGGGTTGGCAAAGAGATTCAGGCGCTATACAAGAAGTACGAGAAATTCAAGTCTGAAGATGGTGAGTATGGCTTCACCGATGCTGATGAGTTCATCGCTGAAGCTTTGACTAACGAAAAATTTCAGAACTTGCTAAAGACTATGAAGGTTGACGGAATGGTCGGTCAACTTTGGAATAGGATCGTTGAGATATTTAGCAAGGTATTTGGCGTTAAGCAGAAAGATTTGGTTGCCAAGCTGTTAGACGCATCCTACTCTGCCGCTAACGAAAACATGAGTAACCGCTCTGTTCTTCGTGAGACTGGCATTGAGTCACCGGATGTCGCAATGGAGGTGCGTAAGCCAAATTCTGACGAAGTATCTCAGGCGAAGACAGAAGCTGGCATGGCTGGCTTAGGTATGAATATCCCAGAGAAATCCGTTGAGGCAACCGCCAAGAAGGCTGAGGAAGACCCAGAGGCGCTTGAGAATCTCCGTGCCTTTACAACAGCCGCAAAACGCAAAGGCGATGCAGACAATGCCGCCAAGATGGCTCGTGGTGAATACAACACTACCAAGCCAAGCAAAGATGCTGAAGGTCGTGATGTATTTGATCCAGCTATTGCAGAGCGTGTAGCTAAAGCTGATGCCGAAGCTAAGATGGCGAATGCAGAGTACGAAGCGGCTATACGAAAACTCGAGGGCATACCAGAGGGTAAGCCATTGCCAGAGAAGTACCAAGAAAAGACTGCCAAACAAGAAGCTAGATTTGCCACAGAAGCGGAAGCCAAGGCAAGCGCACCAGAAGATTTAGCTAAAGCAAAGGAAAGCCGTAAAGAACTGCGCCAGAAATTCATTGACGCATTAAATGCTGGCGACTTTATGAATGCTATGCAGTTGTGGAACGAATACTACCCACAACAAGGCAATCAACTTGACGAAGACGGTAATGCCGTTCGGGGCGAAAGCAAGATCAAATATCAGCAAACACGCTACAACAAGATGGTTGAAGCAATGCGCTGGGTGTATAGCAAAAATAAAAACAGCGGCATTGCTCGTATGCTTGACGCAACTTGGGCAACATTCCAGAGCTTGCAAGCCCAAAGAAATTCATTCCTGTACAACATTTACACCAATAAGATGTTTGCCGGGATGGTTGACCTGTTGGCATTGGATGCCCAACAGGGTAAGGCAAAGCTGTCAAATAACTTTGATGATGTTCTCAAGTCTCCTCGTGTTGCTGAATACATCAAGACTGGCAATAAGGGTAGAGAGTTTTCAGCCAAGCAGATTGGTTTGTTGCGCACCCTGATTACTCAAACATCTATCAATGACTTGCGCTCATACTTTGATGCTAAGTTCTGGGATAACCGTAAGCAAGGTAGCCTTGATATTACTACTGATGCTGGCGTTGCCCTAAAAGACTTCGATGCTCACATTGATTTCGCCTTAAACAATATGTATGCCAGCGCAAATAAAGAAACTGCTGGCGATACAGAAGGCGATAAGATTGTTAAGAAGCAAGCCCGTGCTAACTCTTTGGAAGCAATTCTTCAGCGTTTGCGTGACCAGCAAGATATGCTTTACGAACTTGCCAGCAATTTAAGCCGTGGTCATAACGACCAAAGCGGCTATTTAATTGCCATGATGACTCCGGAGTCTGAGTCATTTAATACTGACAAAGCGACTTCTTCCGAGTTTGCTATGGAAGAAGGCACTCTTGATACCAAATTTAACTTTGATCCAAACAATGTGGACCGTGAGTCTATCTTGCGCATGGCATCTGAGATTGGTCAAGAGATTCGCAAGATTCAAAGTAAGCGTGTAGAGGCTAAGGCTGAGTTGTATCAAACTCTTGGCAACCAGATGGCGTATGAGTTATTTGTTGCTAAGAACAATGCTACCGCCGCCGGCTTACCAACAGATTTAATTAATGAGAAGTACAACAATGCAATGCGTACATTGGTTGTTGGCTTAAGCGTTCGCCTAAAAGGTAAGACTGCTAACTATATCTTCCGTGATGAAAGCCAAATCTGGGGAACCATTAACGAACAGAAGACTGAACCAAGCGATGCTCAGGTTGACTCACTGTTCCAAGGCGAGCTATTCACAGAAGATGATTTGGCTAAGAGCGATGCCCAGAACTCTATCCGTTCGCTAATCCAAGCCGTTAAGTCTGGTGAGATCAACCCATATAAGGCATACAACGATGTAATGAATGCAGTTCGTGATGGGCAAATGACTCTTCAGGACATCAGAGCCGAGTTTTCTCGTCAAGGTGTATCTGTTCCTATCGAGACGATTAATGAAATGTCACGCTTACCGATGCGCACTAAGTTGCGTACTCACATTACTCGTAATGGCGGCAGTCGCATGTACTTTGAAGAGTGGATGACCGCTCTTGACATGATTGCAACGCCAGATGTTTTAGCTAGGTTGTTGCCTGAAGAGCGCACAGCCTATGAGCAATGGAAGCAATCTCGTGTACGCATGGAGCAACGCATTCTAAAGCTCAAGCCTAACGAGGAATACAACAGCGCAGTATGGGTCTTCTCTGATTTGCTGTTTGCGAACTACAACCTAGACCAGATGCGCAACCTTAACCTCATCAAGGACGAGGGCGAGAGATTCTTGATTCGCTCAATCTTTGCTGACCCAGTAACCGCTTGGCATCAGGACATCGAATATGCAAGGAAAACAAGACCAGACCTCGTTGAGCAAGTACTCAACCCCACAGGTAGCTATGATGCTATGGTTTCATCCGCTGACTCAGTTAATCACCTCAATTGGATGCGAGTCAGGGAAGCCTCCGCAACCCGTAGCGTCAGAATCTCTGAGGACATCAAGTCAGTTAAAGCCCTCTTAGAGACTATTGCAGAACACCAAGGCGTACCTGAGTCTGCGATGGAAGACTCTATCGTTGAGCGTGTTGCTTACATGAAAGATGGCAAGGAAGTTAGCTCTGATACCAAGGGCGCTAAACCAGTGCCAATCAAGATTACCAAGCCGGGTCTTACAACAATCCTGTACGCCACTGCTCCAGCAGAGCGTAATGCTGTCATGGCTAACTGGCTATCGATTCACAGCATTAAGGGTGACAAAGGTCAAATCGATGAGCAGACTGAAGAGTTAATTGATTTGCTCATGAACGATGACTTGATAAAGTCCAAGACCTCTGGGCAAATTGCCGAGGAAGAGGTTGAGCGTAGCTACTATGAGTCATTCTCAAAGACAGGAACCCGTGACGACTGGGTTGGTCAAGAGCAAGCCAGCGAATCTGAAGACACTGTGTCTGAGTCAGAGTACGAGCAAGCGATGCGTGAAACGCAAGACGAGCAAGCCGGTATCTGGGATCAAGAAGACTTTGGTACAAGCCCACAGGATGTAGACCGCTTACGCCAAGGCGCATTCTCTGGCGTGGTTAACACTGCGTTCTTGACCACTTGGGTTCGTGACCTTACCGCCAACTGGAAAGGCGCTCCAAACATTCAGGTGCTACCAAGCCATCATCATTTAGCGGAGCCATTGCGTAGCCGTGTGCAAGACAAGCTTGCGCAAAATATGGGAGCCAAAGGTTTGTATGATGGGGAGACAGGATCTGTCTACCTATTTGCTGATTACATTACTGGCGATACAGATGCAGAGTTCACCCTATTCCATGAGGTGTTCGGTCACTATGGCATGCGTGGTTTATTGGGCGCAGATTTTGATGCGTTCCTGAAATCACAATACAACACTAATCCAAAGATTCGCCTATTGGCTGATGAGCTAATAGCTGGCGGTATGCCAATGCTTGAGGCGGTTGATGAGGTGTTGTCAGACTTTACTACCAGCACAGAGGTTCCTTCCGCATTCACTATGTATGTAGGTAAGGTCATTGCTGGTTTGCGCAAGATCGGTTTGGGCAAGGTTGCAGATTGGTTTGCATTCCTATCCTCATCTGAGCTGGCTTATGTTCTGGAAGCTACTAAGCGTGGCGTTAAAGATGGAAGTATCAAATTCCAAGGCGCTCCAGATGTAATCCGTATGGCGCAACAGAAGAATCCCTATGAACTCTTCGTAACTAAAGATGGAAAAACCAGAGGCTACGCCCGTTATAACCCGCTCATCAACGAGTGGTATGTGTTTGTTAGTCAAGCCGATGACATCAGGTCAGGTAACTACAACTCATACGCCTCAAGTGACTATCAACAAGTCCTTGATGACCTACAAAGGCTCGGTAAAGTCGAAGCCCGTATGCGCTCTGCTAGATACATCGATAACAAAATCCCTACAGATTTTGTCAAACTCCCAAGACTCTCGGACTTAAAGGGCTGGAAGAGACGCTTTAACTTGCTAAGACAAGCGGCGCAAAACGAGTACACACCAGTCTTTAACTTAGTTGAGCATCTAGTTAACCAAGGTCGCATGTCTGGTAGCTTTGACCTGAAGACAGCTCTTACGCTTTATGAGCGCAAGACTGCTGTTGAGGTAGAGCAATACAACGAGCGATTTGTTAAGCCAATCATGGAAGCTTTGGAGCGTCTACGCAGTAAGAGCGTGGCGATGCCTAAGTTCCAGATTAATGGCGAGGACATTAATACGGTCAATGACCTATTGAACTTCTTCTTGGCGGCTGAACATGCTGAAGAGCGTAACAAGCAGATTGAGAAGGTGACTGGTGGTAAGGTTCTTAACGGCTCAGGCATGAAGACATCTGAAGCTAAGAAGCTTTTGGCTTTCGTCAGAAGCCAGAGCTACTTCCCTGACCTATTGGATATCAGCCGTACCTTAGACCAACTTAGCGACTTCAAGTTGGATAATGAGGTTTCTCGTGGCTTGATGTCTCGTGATGAAGCCGCTAGACGCAAGGGCGCATACAAGCACTATCGTAACTTCTCAGGCATTAATGAAGACTTGGATGAGAATGTTGAGAAAGACCCAAGCCTAAATGTCGGCAAGAAGTTCAATGTCAAAGGTGTGGATAAAAGAGCAATGGGTCGTGGCGATGTAGCGCCAGACATCTTGGCAAGAACTATCTTGTCTGGCGAAGCATCAGTGATCCGCTCCAACAAGAACTTGATTGCACAAAAGGTTCTTGCTTTATTCGAAACCAACTATGACCCGAACTTTGTTGTTATTAATGAAGTTCGTTCAATGCGCCGAGTTGATCCAAGTACCGGCTTAGTTATTTACCAAGACGACACCGCATATTTAAATCGCCCAGATGTGATGATTGCCAAGGTCAACGGCATTCCTATTGCCATTAAGTTTAAGGAACATGGCAAAGGAAGTGTTGCTGAAGCTATCCACGGCTCTGCCGTTCCTCGTGAGAGCCACGCAATCTTTGAGGCAATGGGTAAATACAACCGCTTCTTTGGTCAGCTGTTAACCACATACAACCCAGCTTGGGTTGCGGTTAACTTTGTCCGAGATGTCCAGACCTTGTATTCCAATGCCGCCGCCGATGGTCGCATCAAGAAGGGCATGGCTGGACAAATGGCGAAAGCCATCTTCCCGGCGATGAAGGCAAGTATGCATATTGCACTGCACCAGTTCCAACCTAAGACTGCGGCTGGTAAGGTAGCGAAGGCTGGCGTAATGGCATTCATGAAGATGTTCGGCAAGCCAAATCCATACTGGCAGAAGATGTTTGAAGAAGCCAAGATTGCTGGCGGTCTGACTGCGTTCATGGATCGCAAAGGATTAGAAGAGCAAATCATTGAGATTCACAACAATCTATATGGCGCTCGGGGCGTGGAGAAAGCCAAGCAAAAGGTTAAGTCCATGTTGAGTTTGGTAGAGCTGTTCTCTATCCCAACAGAACTTGCTCCTCGTCTAGCCGCATACGAAGTAATGCGCCGTAATGGCTTTACAAAAGACCAGTCATCTGTGTTCTCAGGCGAGATTACCGTGAACTTCAACATGCGTGGCTCGAATGTAACTTTGCGCCAGATGTATCTGTTCTTTAACCCAGCAGTGCAAGGCACAGCCAAGATGGTTAAGTTAGCCGTCAAGAGTCCAAAGGACTTTGCATTGGTCACCGCCGCTTGGATGGGATTTGGCATGATGATGAATGTGATTGGTCGTGCTATCTCTGGGGATGACGAAGACAAGATCAACAAGCTAGACAAGATACCGCCACTCAAGAGGGCGACATCAGCTGTCTGGTCTACCGACACTTGGTTTGGCGCTCCTCCAATTGCTTACGGCTATAACGCTTTCTATGCAATGGGCAACTTCTTAACGGACTCTATTGTTGGTCAGACTCCGTTAAAGACAACCATCGGTAGGATTGCAAGCACAACCTTTGAGTCATTCTCGCCTATCGGAAATGGTGCGTTTGAGCATAAGAGTCCAGTTGCAACAGCTCTTAAGCTAACAGCCCCAACCATTAGCCATCCATTGATTGAATGGGTAGCCAACGAGAACCGCTTTGGCTCACCAATTTATAAGGGTGAAAGCCCATATGGTGGAGCAAAAGATCCTGACACTTACAAGAACTTTGACTCAGCTAACCCAATGTCAGTTTTTGCAATGCGTCAATTGCACAACATGACAGGTGGCAACCGATTCAATAGCGATGGCGTTGATGTCAACCCAGCCGCAGTCGATTTCTTGGTTAACTCCTACGCTCCGGGTGTAATTGCAGAGACATACAAGACCCTAGGCGTGATTGCTAAAAGCGCCCAAGGGTATGACACCCCTAAGCAAAAAGCGCCGCTTATAGGTCGTTTCCAAGCGGATGTGCCTGAGCAATGGGATGCTGGTGTATTCCGTAAGATTGATGGGATTGTTGAAGAGCGATTCCGTGAGCTTGACCGGACATCTTCTGATGCTCGTAAAGAAGAAATCAAAAAGGAATATCCCGGCTTACTGGATGCCAAGCAAAGGCTGTCAGATGTTAAGACAGAGTTGCGTCAGCGCCGGGCTTTCTTGGAGAGAATCCAAAACGATCCGGGCTGGGATAAGGAGTCCGTGGTGGAGTACACCAACCGGTTCAAGAAGGAAGAGAAAGCGATGTACCAGTACTCAACCAAGATATTCTTGGACGCTGGATTCAAGAAAGAAATCTTGTCTGACAAGTAAAAAAATAAGGGCTACGGGGTGTTATTCCGTAGCCCTTACTGTGTCAGGAATGTGCAGTCTACCAACTAAACACACCCATTTACTACTGCACAGAACTAAGTGATGCCGAAAACAAAGTTGAACAAAATCAAACACATCTGCATATTACTTAACATCAGTGGACTCACTTTTAATCCGTTGGTCGCGAGTTCGAATCTCGCCCGACCCACCATGTACTACAAGGGGTTGCCGTCAGGCAACCCTTTTTGTTTCTTGCTCACTGTGCAAGATTTGTACAGTAGGGGTCCCAACCAGCTGGTCAAACCTATTTGAGTGGTTCGCCAAATGGTCCACTGATAGGTGCGCATAGCGCTGAACCATGCGACCTTGCTTCCACCCGCCTAACTCTTGGAGAACATCAAGACCAACTCCACCCTGACGCATGATTGATGCCCATGTGTGGCGTAAATCATGCCAGCGGAAGTTCTCAATACCAGCCTTTTTGAGCGCTCTCTGCCATGTCTTTGATGGCACTCCATTGATCTTCCCTCCGTCATCTCTGACGAATACCCAATCCCTGTCTTTACCAACCCAAGGCATGATGGATTCAACCGCCATGTTATTTAGTGGCACAGTCAAAGCTTGCCCGTTCTTCATCAAGGTATCCTTGAATGTAACGATGCGCCTAGACATATCAATGAAGTCCCACTTCAGGTTGATGCAGTTCCCTTGTCTTAACCCGGTCGCAACGGCAAACTTCGCCAATGACGAATAGGGTTCTGGAAGGGTTTGCAATAACCTATGCAACTCCGATGGCGTAAGAAATCTCATACGCTCATTGTTCTCCGGCAATAATTTAAAGAGCGGCGGCGCACCATCAATGTATTGATACTCACGATATGCGGCGTTTACTACTGTCCGCAAGAAAGCTAACTTGCGGTTGACCGTAGATGGAGTAATCGTTCCCTCACCACGCTGGCGCTTACGAGCCAACTCTGATTCACGAATACTCTTAACTAAGTCTGGCGTGATTTGATCCAAGAAGCTGACATTGCTGGACTCAAACCTATCAGTCCAGAAGCCAGCGTACCTAGTGTCATCCTGAAAGGAGCGCTTATGCTCATGTTCAGAAAGCCAGCGAGACACTGTCTCACCCCAAGTTCGTCTTGCTTTATCACCAGCCACTTGCGTACGCCACATCTCTGCTCGCTTGCGGTCGTGAAATTCCAAGGCTTCACGCTTGTCATCAGTCTGGCAAGACCTACGGACAGTCTTGCCATTAATGGTGATGCTAAACCACCATGTACTACCTCTTTGGTAAATCGGCATATATCTCCTTACCGACACCACCAAGGTCTGTGCAGTTACATATTACTACACACTATCTGGCGGTGACTTTTCAATCATTTTCTCCAGTGAATTCAAGGATGCATCCCCTTTAATCACCGCTTCCACAAACTTGGCTGGACCTCTGGCACGGTCATCTCCGTACTGTCTGCGCCAGCTTTCGTATATGGCTCTCCTTGCTTTTGGGTCACGAGGAAACTCTAGCGCCTGTCTGCAATGCGATACAAACCAGACCAACGCTGTATGTTTTTCCTTTGCCCATTTCAATTCCCGTTGCCTGTCTTCTTCAGACATCAACTCCCAAAGTTTTCCACCCCACATAACTACCGCTTAAATAATTTTTTGACAGTTATATGCCGTGGTCCACGCCCTAAATGCTTTGGCATATTTACAGTCCTCAACAATTCTTCTTGCTTCGCTTTCCTGACCTACCTGTAAGCCAAGGCTAAACACCAGCACAAATGGAAGAGCTTTCAAGATGAATGGTTTAAGCGCCGCATACAACTTAATTAACTCAGCCCTGTAACTCATCTCTCCAACCCTTCCAATCTATCTGCAACAAGCTTTGCATACCCAGCTATATCAATCCATGAGTCCGAGTAATTGGGGTCACCATTCAGAACCCTTGCAATCTTGTGCGCTACCATCTCAAGGGCTTCGGCTTGATCACAAGACAGGCGTTCCCACCCGTCTGTGAATTGCATTACATCCTTGAGCGCTTGAGAGATGGTGGCGTGGTCTTTGAACTTTCCGTACCTCGCCCCACGCTCATCTAAAGTTGCGTCAATTTCAGCCATTAATGAATCCTCATTACCTGTACTTTGTTGTTGGCAATAGCCGTTGTGTAGCTTCCTGTACCCCAACGCTTGGTCAGGATTGCGCACAGCGCAGAACGAATATGCTCTGCCTTATAAGTGCCGCATGGTATTTCCAGCACATCGCCAATCTTGGACGATGAGCGGATGAATGGAGTAATGTGAGCTGACAGCTCGCCATACTTCCTACCATCACGAATGCACTTTGATTTCTTTCGGATAACCTCTAGGTCTCCATGCTCTTCGCCATCAATTGTGATGACCTTGTATTGACATCCACTAGCCTTGAGTAAAGCCAGCGCCTTTTGTATCGTCTTGGTTACTACCTCTGGTTGCATACTTCTCCCTGTTAATAATCGTCACCCCAACCACGACCAATATCCAGACCAAGGTCACTAAGGTCTTCCGTTTCCTTGAAGAAAATATCTAAGTCATCTTTGACTAGGTTCTTCCTTTGAGGAATAGATTCCTTGCGCTGAACTACTGGTGGAATAACTTTCTTCTCCTTTTGTTTGGGTACTTGTTGAACAACTTTCTTTCTCTTGTGTCTTGAACCGGTTAAGCCATCAAACACTTCCAAGGTAGAGAAGCGTGTCTTACAGCTAAGACACTCTCTCCGTCTAAGGGTGTTCTCAGTGCGCTGACGGGTCTCGTAAACTGCTGATTGAGATTGGCACTGCGGACATTTCATGTATCTCGCTCGCTAAGTTCATAAGTTGATATCCGATCACCATTGCTGGTGTCACCTCTTCCGTCCCATCGTTGCAAACCGCTTGAATATTGATACCGTCTTCAGTATCTGCAAGGGTTATCGTTATTGTTGCCACTGTGTACCTTTCTCTTGGATTGAATCTCCGAACCTTTCCTTGAGAGCAATAAATAAAATTACTGACATTGCCCCAAGCATGTCGTTGGCTATATCAACAGCATCATCGGGATCCTCGGCTGTGCCTTGGATTAACCGACCCATGATGTTGGCAAACATCCCAGCCCATACGGTGTATGGGATGTCCTTCTGACCAACGACCTCGTCCCACAGTTCGTTAGTTCGGTGATAAGCCCACTCCATTTCCGTCAGTGACGGCGGATGTGGTTGATTGTGGTTCGTCATACTGCTCTCTCAAAAAAGAATCAAGGTCATCTTTATTCAAGCGCCACTTGCGACCAATCTTTCCGGCTGGGATGCGCTTACTTCTTGCTAGGTAGCGGACTGTTTCCTCGCTCATGCCGAGATACTTAGACGCTTCCTCAATTGACATCAACATAATTACTCCTGACTATCTTTAAAAAACTGTGGGCAAAACTGTGACACTGCACAGAATTCCTCACACCTACGGTAGCCACCCTTGCGTTCAACTATCTCGTAACCCTTAGCTGGTTCACCGAGTTCTTCCTTAGTCAGTGCGACCTTGGTAGCTCTCTTGCCGCCCTCTTTCATAAGGGCGTAGGTTGTTTGCGCCATCCATCTTTCTTGGTCGGTGCAACCAACTTGCTCTCCAGCCTCAGCCTTCTGATGTAAACCAATGCGCTCACGGATGTAAGCCATCGTTTCCTCGTCAGACCAAACAGGTACAGAAATAATCTTGACAATAGTTTGCGGATAGTTCTGATCCCTTTTTGCTACTGCTCGTTGCCAGTCCCTAAAGATGGCAACAATTTCCAACTTATCTACTTCAATATGGTTTGCCTTGGCAAGCATGCGAAGTACATTCAGTTGGCGTGTCCAAGACTCGTCACCATCAGCCTTAAATGTGCTGACAAATTTCCAGTCTTGAATTACTTTTTGAGATGGAACTAAGCGATCAACCTGACCACTTAACTTCCATCCATCCACATCCATGAAGAATCGTTCCTCTACGATGGCGTGTTCTTC
>Ga0247723_1001888_pt1 | contig 11777 bp, 20 predicted proteins | sample MSEWelMarce5H_FC_FD_189079 | JGI IMG/M metagenome (GOLD analysis project Ga0247723, IMG submission 189079) | Subsurface sediment microbial communities from gas well in West Virginia, United States - MSEEL Well Study Marcellus 5H_FC | ecosystem: Environmental > Terrestrial > Deep subsurface >...
TTATTATAGTAGAACACATCAAACTCAGAAGGATAGATAAACAAGAAATTGTTATCATCTTTATATTCTGGATGCATGTGAACTTTAAATTCTTTAATTATATTTCTAACATTTGCAGCTTCTTCTGCGTTTCTCGGAAAGAACATATAATCGAACTGGAATGTTCTAAAGTCTACACTCTTAAATAAGTTTTCTTTCTTAGGGTTTGGGGCTAGACCAGATTGAGCTGAAAGCAATTCAGCATTTGGTCCTTTTGTTAATGCCAGACTAACTGCACCTGCGCCAGCTGCATTAAGGATTTGAGAAGATGCAGCAGTTAACGCTAACTGTTGTGCTGCAGTATCTGTTGCGTCATAGTTCATACCATAACGAATATTCAATTGGTTTGGTACATGAAGTGCGATGGCTTTCTTTAATCGCTTTTGTTGTCTAGCCATTTTACCACCTGCAGCTATCGCCACAACACCAGCACCAGCTACACCTACTGCTGCACCTGCTGCTCCACCCTTTAGCGCAGATTTAGTAACCCCACGGATACCACCCTTTAGTCCATTTGCAACAACACCAGCAACTACACCTGGAACCGCACCTTTAATTGCAGCACCACCAACTGTTTGTCCTACACCAGCACCTGTATCTGATGCATCACCACGCAATCTAGCTGGAACTGAAGCTGGATCAACTGTGTCTTCTTTAGACTTCTTTAGGATACGACTATCTTCTGCTACATTGATGTAGAAAATAACATAGTTTCCTCCATAAAGACCATTGTTAGAATACAAGTCTTTTGGATACTGAAACTGGCTTATGTTATATTGATCTTTATAGGAGGTAGCTGCGCCACGATCTTGGTTTAGTGCCATTATAGTCTCTAAATAAGTTTATAGGAGTTATTGTATATTTATGTTCCATAAAAGAAAGTTCACACCAAGAAATCCACAAAAATACAGTGGGGATCCCTCAAACATAATTATGAGGTCTTCATGGGAGACTAAATTCGCAAACTGGTGCGATTCGAATCCTAGTGTTATCAGGTGGAAATCTGAGGAAATCATCGTGCCATATCGCTGTGCTACGGATGACCGCATTCATCGATACTTTGTAGATTTTCAGATACAGGTTAAAGATAAAAACAATAATGATAAGACTTACTTAGTAGAAATCAAACCATCTAAACAAACAGTTCCACCAGTGTTCCCTGGAAAACGAACTAAAAGGTATCTAGAAGAATCGTTTAATTTCATCAAAAATCAGTCTAAATGGAAGGCTGCAAGAGCCTACGCTAAAGATCGTGGGTGGGAATTCATCATTATTACAGAACACGAACTCGGCTTATAAATATGTATTATGGCTCAAAAGAAATCAGAATTAGAAGAACTATTTGACAAGTATCGATATGATAAAAACATATCGAAGAAGTCTCGCACATGGTTCGAACAACAGGTATTGCTTCTCAGCAAGAAACGCATCACACCTAATCAACTGCTAAGCAAAGCTGACAATCAGTTGACTAGTAATGCGCTTCCTGGAAAACTGTACATGTTCTTCTATGATCCAAAAACAAAAGATACATTACCCTACTATGATAGGTTTCCTCTAGTATTTCCTTTCAGGAAAACTCCAGATGGATTCATAGGGCTGAATATGCACTATCTTCCGCATAAACTAAGATTTATGTTAATGGATAGATTACTGATGTTCAAAAATAACGACAAATTCGATGAAACTACAAGACTTCGCTATTCATGGGGAATGATAGACGGAGTTTCAAAATTTGCTATTGCGAAACCCTGCGTAAAAAGATATCTGTCATCTCATCTGAGATCTCCTCTTATCGATATCAATGCTGGCGATTGGTCTACTGCTATGATGTTACCTGTAGAAAGATTTGTTGGGGCAACAAAAGATCAAGTTTGGCTTGATTCTAGGAGAAACGGAACATGAAAATAAGCGATTTTGTATCAAGTATATCTACAGGAGTAGCTAGAACTAATCGTTATAGTGTAGTAATGGAATTTCCATCGGTGGTAAACACTGAGGGTTTACTAGACACAAAAACAGTTTTGATGTTTTGTGATCAAATACAACTTCCAGCATTAACTGTACAAACAAACCCAAATAGAACATTCGGAGAAGTTCGTGAAACTCCGTACGAGTTTAATTATGAACCGATAACAATGTCATTCTATGTAGACAGTAAAATGCATGTTAAGGTATTGTTTGATGATTGGATTAAAGGACTTCAGTCTATGGATAGAAGAACTTTTAGATATTATGATCAGTACATTTGCCCGCAAATGCAGATTTTAGTTCAGGATACCTTAGATAGAAATACATATCAAGTAGATCTATATGAATGTTATCCAAAATCTATCGGTGCAGTTCAGATGGATTATGCTTCTAAAGATATCATGAAAATCCAAGTTACTATGGTTTATAAATTTTGGAAATCTGTAGAAAGAAATCCTTTCCCTACTGATTCTCAAATCGCTTCTGGGTCTCCGATTCCAGGTGTTGTTAGTCGTGGTATCGATATCCCATTCTTTGAAGGATTCCAAACAGATATTAATGAAATTGTAAACATACCAAATCAGTATTTAGAAAATTTCAGTACATTCCAAAGTACTGTTATGAAAGACTCTGGTATAACTGAATTTAGAAATAGCGCATCAGACGCATTGAATAAAATTAAAAGTGAAAAGTCGAGAATAGAACAAGAAGTGCAAGGTAAAGTACAAGGTGTACTTACTAGTGCTCAAAATAGTATTAAAAACTTTTTCGTATAAAGGAAGTAAGATGGCAGACGAAATTAAAGAAGTTAAAAAAGACGAAGACTGGATGCAGAAAAAGTGGCGTCCAGCTATGGGTTGGATGTACATGGTTGTCTGTATGATGGACATGGTTGTATTTCCAGTTGCTTGGTCAGTGCTACAAGCAGTTCTTAAACAACCAGTAACTCAATGGAATCCATTAACACTTCAAGGTGCTGGTCTATTCCACTTAGCGATGGGTGCAGTATTAGGTATCGCAGCATTCGGAAGAACTCAAGAAAAGATTGCAGGAACTGCAGCAAATGCACCTGCGCCAGCATTACCAGTAAGCACACCAGTACCTAGCGTGCCTGCTCCAGTAGCGATGGCACCAAGACCAATGCCAATGGCTCCACCTCCAGCACCATCGATGGATTTGTTGCCAGATGATCCACCAACTAGGAATACTAGAAACGACTAACTATGAAAATTGATGATAATTTGAGTAATGTATTTAATATGGAACCTATTGATTTGTCTAAAGGTGAAGTAGTTGATGCATCCACTGGGGAAATAGTTGAGAGTAGCCAGAGTAAGATTGAATCGGATTATGATAAAACTAGATCAAACTTACTCTCGCTGCTTCAAAGTGGACAAGATGCCCTAACGCATGCTCTTGAAGTAGCAAAATCTTCAGAGCATCCAAGAGCATTTGAGGTTGTTGGCAATTTGATGAAACAGGTTGCTGACATTAACTCTCAGTTGATGGATCTGCACCAACAGAAACAGAAATTGGATACTCCAAAAGATGGAGCAAAGAGTGTTACGAATAATGCTATCTTTGTAGGTAGCACTAGCGAATTGAATAAATTGATTGATAAAATGAATAAAGGAGAGTGAATTATGGCATTGCCACAAATGAGTACACCATATTATAATGCGTATATTCCATCGACAGAACAAGCTATTAGTTTTAGACCATTTTTAGTAAAAGAAGAAAAGGCATTATTACTAGCTCAACAAAGTGATGACATTACTGTAATGATTGGCACACTAAAAGAGATTATCAAATCTTGTGTGAAAGATCCAATTGATGTCAACTCACTAGCATTGTTTGATGTTGAGTATTTGTTTACTCAAATTAGAGCTAAGTCTGTTGGTGAAGAAATAGAGTTAATTTTTACTTGTGGTCACTGCGACCAAGAAAAGAATAAAGTAAAGTTGAATATTGATCTAACAAAGATCCCTTTGATTAAGGATCCAGATCATTCAAACAGAATTCCTCTCTTTGGAGATGTTGGTGTATTGATGAGATACCCAACTATTGATACTCTAAAAAGAACAGATATCAATAAAGATGATATCAATGCAATTATGGATGTAGTTATAGAATGCATTGAAGCAATCTATACTGATGAAGAAGTGTTTTATACAAAAGAACAAACTAAAGCAGAGATTGAAGAGTTTGTGATGAACTTAACTAAAGAACAATTTGATAAGATTGAAAACTTCTTTACAACTGTTCCAAAGTATAAACAAGATATCGAATATGATTGTCCTGCCTGTGGTGCTCATAACATTACAGTTCTGGAGGGAACAGCCAGTTTTTTTTGATTAATCTCAGTCACGAATCATTGGCGAATTACTATAAAACAAACTTCGCCTTGATGCAATACCATAAGTATGGCTTGGCTGAGATTGAAAACATGATACCATTTGAAAGAGAAATTTATGTATCTATGCTAGTACAGCATTTAGAAGAAGAAAAACAACGAATAGAGAGAAATAAGTAAAATGGCACAAGCATCTACCCAGTTCAGCAATGTAATAATGTTTGAACAAGCCAAAAGCCTCCGAAGTCTTAAAGAGTTATCGGAGAAGGTAGACTCATCTAAAAAATCTAGCGAAGAAACAAAATCTACCAAAGTAGTAGAAACATTAAACGATAATTTAAAAACTCTTGCTCAAAAGATTGAAGATCAAACAAAAATAACTATTAGAAATGCGATCAAGGGTGGTGCTGGCGCAGAAAAAGCAGAACAAATCAATAGCAAGGATGTTAAACTTGCTAGAGGTGAAGACGGCAAAGGATCTCGTTTAAGAAAAATTCTTCTTGGTGGAGATCAGACAGAAGACATTAAAAAGAATAACTGGATGGGTAAGTTTAGTCCAGGAATGGCTATTTCTGGTTGGTTAGACAAAAGAGAACAAAAACAAGCCTATAAAAAAGAAGAAGGTGAGTTTGTTAAGGGTGCAATTCAAAACGATCCAAGAGCAATTGCTTTAAAGAATCTCAAGGGTGAAGACTATGCAGCTGAAGACGCAAAGAAACGCTTCGCTGAACTTAAAGAAAAAGAAAAAGAATTAACAGAAGCTCAAAAAAGAATTGATGAATCTAAAGCAGCAGGATATGCGCCAAAGGTTAAAGACTTAGAAGCCAGAGATAAAGCAACTAAAAAGATAATGGAGATTGACCCAAGAGAGCAATCAAGACTGAAAGCTGATGCTAAGAAAGAAATACAAGAAGGTAATGCATCAAAAGAACCTAAGCATACAGAAAAGACAGAAGATCAACAAGAAGATTCTAGAATTCAAGCTGAATCTGCTTCACAAATGATCAATCTCCAAAAGGGAGAAGCTGCGAACGAAACAACAATGGGTCAGACACTCATTCAGTCTTTAGAAGTGCAAAAACAAATGCTTGAAGCACTCAAAGAAGGTGGTGCTGGTGGTGGTGGCGGTGGATCTCTATTAGATACTGCGACTGATTTAATGGGTAAGGGTAAAGGCAAGCTAGGAAAAGCAGGTGGTATGCTTAGCAAAACAGCTGGATTCTTAGGTAAGCATGCTGGAAAGATCGGAGCAATCGGTGGTGTTGCTATGGGTGCATACGACGCATATACTGGTTGGGGTGATGCTAATGAACAGTTAGCTGCAGGCACGATCACAGAAGATCAAGCCAATGTCAAGAAGTCTGAAGCAGTTGGTGGTGGTGTAGGTGGTGCAGCTGGTGCATGGGGTGGTGCTGCAGCGGGTGCAGCTATTGGCTCTGTAGTTCCAGTAGTTGGAACAGCCATTGGTGGACTAGTTGGTGGTGCACTTGGATATATGGGTGGTTCAGCTATTGGTAAAAAAGCTGGTGGTGCAATCACTGAAGGATATCAAGGTGCTAAAAAATGGCTTGGATTTGGTGAGCAAGAAATTGATCCAGCAACTGGCAAGCCAGTAGAATCTGGTCTATCTAAATTTGCTGGTGGTGCAAAAGATATGTTTATGAAATATACTCCAGCTGGAATGGCAGCAACTGCCCTTATGAATAATAAAGATTCTCTTATTAGCGGAGCACAAAATATCGGCAAGAGTGCTACAACTACAGCATCATGGTTGGGTGATAAGTTGTTCGGTGGATCTAAAGAAAATGAAGATTTGAAAGCTGCTTCTGGCAAGAAACCAGAAGAAACTAAAACAGTTCTCAACACATCAAACAATGTAGTCAATAATAATACAACTCAAGCAGCAAGAAAGTCTGTTCGATCAGACGAAGCCAGTTCCAATAGGTATTTCAATAGCAGATACGCATAAAAAAAGGGATCCGTTTGGATCCCTTTCTAACTAATAACTCAGGCGATTTGCAGAGTTAGTGTTTATCGATTCATCACATACATAGTAACTTCAAATCCAAAACGCATTTCTGTCGCTGCTGGTTTAGTCCACATAGTAATTCTCCTAAAGAGTGACAGAAAGTCCTGTCATTATTACTTATGATAACAACGACAGGATTTTGGTAGTTATGTGATTATTGTTACCTAATGAAAATCATTATTATGCTTCGTCAGCAATCTTCTGGAAGTATGACATAACATCTTCGTCATCATCCGTAGGTTTAGTAACACTGACTGGCTTCGCTGCAACTGCTTGTGGAGCAGAACGAGTTGGTGGTGTATAGTTATCGTCTTCAGACAACTTCGCTGCAGACTTAACTGGTGAGGATTCTCCATCCAACACATCAGCCAATTTCTTAGACAACTCTTCAAAAGACTTGAAGTTCTTTGGTGCTAAGAATTCAGACAAAGCATACTGACGATTGAGGATCTCAACCATCTTGTCTTCATCACCTTGAGCCAATGGAGCAGGTTCCATGAATGCTGATTGGTCGTAGTTAGCATAACCATCAACCTTACGCATGCGCAACTTAAAGTCTGCGCCATCATATGGATCAAACACATTGACTGGCTTTTCATCTTCGAAAGTTGGTCGTGCTTTGTCCATAATCTTATCAAAGATCTTTTTACCAAATTTGAAGAGCATAACTTTGCCTTCATTCTCTGGGTGCTTTGGATCAGACACTACCAACACATTGGCAATGTAAGACAAACGACGCTTCTGCTTGCGAGCAATTTCCTTATTGGCTTCTGAACCAGAATTCCACAATTTAGAATTCAATTCACCAACAGGATCTTTTTCGTTGAGGGTTGTTAGAGAGTTTTCAATGTACCACTTACCAGTTGGTCCTTGAAATGAGTGATTGAAGATTCGAACCCATGGGAGTTCATCACCTTCTACTCGTGGCAAGAATCGCAATGTTGCTGTTCCGTTGCCAGCCTTGTCAGCTTCCAACTTCCAGATGCGATCGTCTTGATAGGATTTTTGACCACCTGATGATTCGGGATTGGCGATCTTTTCGAATTCGGATGTGATTTTACCGAAGTCTGTGTTGCGCATTTTGCGTAGTGCTTGAATGTCCATCGTATTTCCTTTGTATTAAATGTATTAATGTTTTTTTGTATTAGTATGTTTGTCTTCATGTATGTCAAATTCATAATCTAGATCTTCATCATCATAGTATTCTTCAACATAACTATTTAGTACTTTCATACCTTCACCTTTTTGGTTTCTGGAGTGTTTAACACGCTTTCGACCAACTTCATCGTCTTCATCTTGCTGACGAAATTTCTTCTGAGTCATTTTACAACTCTACTAGTTCCTGTTTAAATTGCTCATACATCCGTGTAAGTTTTTCAACATCAAACTTCACGAACCCCTTACACTTATCTATTCTACGACATTCTTCATCCCAAAGCAAATTTAAATGAGTCCAGTCTGCAAGATAATTGTTGATGCAATTTAAGATAACCATCGTTTCAATCGTAATAAAACCACCCAAAAACAATTTCAACAGTTCTGGACTACCGCCAGAGTACAAGTTATCCATTTTAAGGGATTGTTTTTCCAAATGAAGCGTGATTACTTGCAAATCGTTATTGAAAACTTGAGAAATACTTTGTTTCCTCTTGTTCCATTTGACTAGATTCTCTTCTGCTTCAGCATCAGAATATGCCACAGAGTCGTTTCCATAGGCAAAGTTTGCCACAAAATATTGGATTATATCTCGCTCAGTATCGAATCTCCTTGATAGTTTCTCGAAAATAAAACGATCATTTCGATTGTAGAAAGTATCTCTACCACCTTTTACATGACCACGATTATTAAATACATTATATTTGTTGGTAGTGAAATGCAACTTCACTGCCATATATAACTTCCATACTTTATATCCGTCCACTATTCAGTTTCCTACATTGTTCTCTGACTTCGGGTGGGAAATCTGGGGAAATTTCCGACAGACGACAATCATAAACAACTGTTCCGTGTTTTGGTATTAAAAGAAAAAACAGTCCCCAAAATGTTACAATAAAAATTGCTGCAAATATAAAAAGGAGATTTTTAAATATCCAACTTTGCGGTTTTTGGTAAGAGTCCATTGTCCTGAAAGTCCATTTTGATTTTGTCTTTTAAAGATTTATTGACCAGAGATTTAATCTCTTCTGGGTCAATATAATTTTCTTTACAATACTCCAAGATAGCATCTACATGGGAACATTTCTTATCCCGTGCTGTCTGTTCAATGAACTTGGAAAATGAATTCGAATCTTCAAACACTTTTGAATTTTTTAATGTAAATATCTGCTGTTTTAATGATTCCGTTGAGTTCACTATATTCCTTAGATTTAGTTTTGTATAATTTCCAGATTGGAGTTTCAGTATCTTCTGTAGACATTTTTCGTTCAAACATGTCAAGGTACTTGTCGAACCACTTATCCATGACAGTGCGTTCTTTCACCAAAACTGCTTTGATCTTTTCAAGTGCTTCGACATCTTGGTCGTAGGCACACAGTGAAAATTTGTCAAGATATTCTTGTTTACTCAGTTCCATAATTATCCTCTTCGCATTGTTGCGATTTCAATTGCTTGTTCATCACTAAAAACAGGCACAGCATTAGACTTATGCATTGTACCAATACCCTTAATGGCATTGCCAGTGTATACAGGATTGGGTTTCTTGTAACATGGCGCACCAGTAAATGGAAGACTTGGAATCTTAGGTGTCTCACGACAAGCAGGTTTTCCAAGGAAGTCTGACTCACTGAGTTTCTTGTGCTTGTTTGAAGCAGTCGAAGTCTTTGTGGCATACTTCTTTAACATGGCTTCCCATGATTCTCGCAACTCTCGTTGCTTTGCAGTTGGTTTGCGTTTCTTAGACTTTTTAAATGATGTATGAATAATCGTCATAATAACTATTATACTCCAATTAAGAATTAAAGACAATCAACCCAAAGTCTTGCGTGGGAATCCGTTTGCAAAACCACCAGTGCCAGAAACGAATCCACGAGATGTTTTTGCACGCATAGTTTGCTTGGGTGCTTTCCGTGCTTTTACAACTTCAATGGAACCACCACTACGGATAAATGCCTTAACTTGTTTTTCGGTTTCGGCACGCAACTGAGATTTTGTTTTAAAAACGATCATAATATATTCCTCTTCAATTAAACAGTGGCAGACAATTTGGCTTCCATCATTTCTGACAGAATGAACTTTGCGATGTTGATGTTTTTGCGAGCCTGATCGGTTGCTTGCTCATGACCAAAGGTCATCAATTCTTGCGCATCAGACAACACACCCATCGCAACCATTTCCAAACCACTCAGACGAGCAGTAATAGAATTCATGTATTCTTCACGGATGTCAGCTTCAGTCATACCGTAGCAGTTCTTTTCGAATTCAGTCATTTCGTTTCCTTTTCTAATCAACATAAGTCTATTATCGCTCAGATTGCAATTAAAGACAACAAGTATTTTGACACTCGTAAGTTGTTGTTTTTACAAGGAAAAATAACCCCTTGATTAGAGGGGTTATTCAGGAAATAGCCGAAAAGTGTTACTTTTTAGCTGGGAGAGGTGAGTTGGAGTGGTCTTTAGCCACAGCGTAAGCCACGCAGATGTTGTCGTTTTCTCTCGAATACGCACAACGAACCGCAACAGGATCAACACCCTTAACGATACCATTTTCAATGTTTCGTGACATTGCTTGGCTTTCGTTTACATGATAATACGAAGTAGAGCCAATTAATGTGATTATAACAGCAGTCGCACAAACTGTAAATAAATTACCTTCACTCATAGTGATCCATCCTTTGATTTTGTTAATAAGTTGCATCATCGATTACTATCCTTATCCATAATGGACCAAGAGATAGGTAAAGGAGACGAGCATTAGGATTCATGTCGTTAAATAAAGCATCCTTAGTTTCAATCTTTGGTTGCCAGTGAAATGGATTAAGAACAAGTCCAATCCATACACCAGAATGCCTAAGATATTCCATTATATTTTTCATTTCAGATCCTTTACCATATCGCAAAGTCCTAGTTTTTTAGATTCTTCCGCTGACAACCAAATGTCTTGTGGTGGAAGTAGAGTTTCACGAATCTTTGCTTCAGCTAAACCAGTACATTTTTTATAGTGAGCAATCATTCGTTTCGTAGTCAGATCAAATTCTCTGACAGTAGCAAATAACTCATGTTCTTTACCAAACGCTCCCCATGAATACTGATGAGACAGAATAGAAGTATTTGGTGTAAGAATTCGCTGACCCTTAGTGCCAGCAGCAAAAATTAGAAGTCCAGCAGAAGCAATTTGCCCAAGACCAATTGTTCGAATTGGAATTGCCGAACCTCTCATTGTATCAATAACAGCAAACGCTGCATTGAGGTCACCTCCAGGAGAGCAGATAATCAAGTTGAGTAACTCTGGTCTCTCCTCAGAGAAATTTGATTCCATAATCCATTCACAAATTGGTTTGACTGTCTGTAAAGACACTTCGTCAAACAATAGATAAAATCCGTGTGTAGAATTGTCACCCTTTGTAAGAAAATCCAAATTCAATTTATTCATCATGTTTGCCATCATATACTCCAGTTAATTAATAAGGTGTGTAAAAGATATGATTACCAATTACAACAGTTTTCTTCAGTTTCCAATTTGGATTTACATAGTTTGCGTGGTAGTATAACGCACCCATAGTATTATCTTTCATCACTTCATAGTTCATGTAAACATAAACTGCGAGATCCTTAATGTCATTATACACTACTTTTTGTCTTTCAGACAACTTTTCAGACTTGTGTAATGATGACATTCTTGGCTTGTCCTCACACCACCATGAGAATTGACAAGTTGATTTAGTTTTTTGTTTCACAACTCCGCATACGGAGTCTTCAAATCCGTGTTTTACTCTATTCAGAGTAACTAGAGCAACTGCTATTTTGCCTTCTTTTGGCTCATAACCTGCTTCATAGAAAATATTATCTGCGAGGCATTCAACCTCTTTCTTTGTAGATGGTGTTAAGTCACTAAAATCTACATGCAACATCTGTGTCGCATTACTTGTGTTTGTTATAACAATTGGTGTTGCAATAATTAATGATATAATCAATAATGTTGCCGTCAATATGTTTTTACGCATAATGATCTCCTTAATTAGTTAAAGAAAGACATGCGTGAGCATGCCTTTCCGATCCCATATCAGGTGGACTTTTTCGTAGTCTTATTAGTATCTAAGGGGATGTTTGAAACGAAACCATTTAGGACTTGCGCCTTTGCAATGATATCGCTTTCGATTGGATAAGCAGGGAATCCTGGATGATCAGGAATCGTGCCACCATTGATTTTAGCGGATTCGACTTTAGTTTG
>Ga0247723_1001889_pt1 | contig 11775 bp, 5 predicted proteins | sample MSEWelMarce5H_FC_FD_189079 | JGI IMG/M metagenome (GOLD analysis project Ga0247723, IMG submission 189079) | Subsurface sediment microbial communities from gas well in West Virginia, United States - MSEEL Well Study Marcellus 5H_FC | ecosystem: Environmental > Terrestrial > Deep subsurface > Rock...
AGTTGTCCAGCAAGAAGAGTGGAAAGCCGGTAAAAAATAGGTATTTTACGCAGGATAACTTTTAATATATAGCACATTAACCAGATCTGTCCACTAATCACTAGGCTACATCTCGGGTAAAATGTAAGAGGTACTCTATCCTAAGGGACAAATCGCGTGCGGTATTTTAACTCAAATGTTTACGACATCCTTGTAGATCAGGGTGCCACACTTAACCGCGCACTGTTTTTAAAAGATTCAGCAAAAAGACCTATTGATTTAACCGACTATACGGCTAGAATGCACATAAGAGACTCTGTAGATTCTACAAATATTATTGAAATTTTGACTACAGAAAACGAGCAAATAGTTTTAGACGAGTTAGACGGCAGGGTTGACATACTTTTGACTCCCGCGGAAACAGCAGCTTTGGTGGCAAAATCATATGTTTATGATCTAGAACTTGAGTCTCCAGAAGGCGACGTTACAAAAATAATTTCAGGTAAACTTACAGTGAGAGCGGAGATAACCTACTAATGCTTTCCGATGACTTTGCATACGTAGTAGTCACTGCCCCAGGTCCTCAAGGGCCTGCTGGAACTGGCGGTACTCAAGAAGACGGTGCTGGCCCCACTGGCCCAACAGGGGCAACGGGTGCAACCGGAGCAACAGGCCCAACCGGAAATACTGGATTGACAGGTCTTCAAGGATCAACTGGACCAACTGGAGCTTCTGGTGCAACTGGTGCAACTGGACCAACTGGTCCCACCGGCGCTACAGGCGCTACAGGCGCGGCATCAAACGTTACAGGACCTACAGGTGCTACAGGTGCAACCGGTATTCAAGGACCGACTGGGTCTACTGGAGCAACTGGAGCAACCGGAGCAACAGGTGCAACAGGTCCAGCAGGATTAACAGGTCTACAAGGTGCAACGGGTGCAACTGGTGCAACTGGTGTCGGAGCAACTGGAGCAACTGGTCCAACTGGACCTGCAGGTTTAACAGGAGTACAGGGGGCAACTGGGCCTACAGGAGCCACAGGTGCTACAGGATCTACCGGACCAGCGTCAACTGTTGCAGGACCAACTGGTGCAACCGGTCCTACCGGTGCCGCTTCAACTGTTACAGGTCCTACAGGTGCAACTGGTGCAACAGGACCGACTGGTGCACAGGGTGTTGCTGGTGTTGGCGTAACTATATATGGATCATATGCAAACTACGCGGCTCTTGTTGCAGCGCACCCTACTGGTGAGCCAGGGGATGGCTATTTTATTGATAGCGGAGATCTTTATGTATGGAGTTCTGAAACTTCTGACTGGGAAAACGTTGGCAATTTAGAAGGCCCAACAGGACCACAAGGACAGATTGGTCCTACTGGACCAACGGGCTCTACTGGACCAACCGGTGCCACTGGTGCCACCGGTGCAACTGGTGCAACGGGCGCTGCTAGCACAGTCACTGGCCCTACCGGCCCGACAGGATCTACAGGTCCAACAGGTATTCAAGGTGCAACTGGTGCAACCGGTGCAACTGGTGCTCTTGGCCCAACGGGTGCTACTGGTCCTGCAGGTTTGACAGGATCACAAGGTGCAACAGGTGCAACCGGTGCAACAGGTGCAACCGGAGCTACAGGTGCAACAGGTGCAACAGGTCCAGCAGGATTAACAGGTCTACAAGGTGCAACTGGTCCAACAGGTGCTACAGGTGCAACAGGTGCAACCGGAGCTACAGGTGCTGCAGGCTTAAATGGTGCAACGGGTGCAACTGGAGCTACAGGTGCGCAAGGATTAGCTGGTCCAACTGGTGCAACAGGTGCAACTGGTTTAACAGGTCCAACAGGAGCAACGGGCGCTGCTTCAACTGTTACAGGTCCTACAGGTGCAACTGGTGCCACTGGTGCAACTGGACCAACAGGCTTACAGGGTGCAACTGGTGCAACGGGTGCAACTGGTCCAGCTGGATCAACTGGTCTTACCGGACTACAGGGTGCAACTGGTGCAACAGGTGCAACTGGAGCAACCGGAGCTGCCTCCAACGTAACGGGCCCAACTGGTGCAACTGGTGCAACTGGACCAACAGGTGCGACAGGTGCAGCATCAAACGTTACAGGACCAATGGGTGCAACTGGCCCAGTCGGTGCTACAGGTCCAACTGGTGCAACTGGTGCAACTGGACCAACAGGTATCCAAGGTCCAACAGGATCCACTGGTAGCCAAGGTTTGACTGGTGCCACTGGCCCTACTGGAGCACTAGGTCCGACTGGTCCAACTGGTCTGACAGGTGCTACTGGAGCAACTGGCCCAACTGGTGCTACTGGAGCAACTGGCCCTGAGGGGCAAGGCTTATTGATACTAGACACGTATCCAACTCTTGCAGCACTAGAAGCAGCACACCCAACTGGAAACGTTGGAGACGCTTATGTTGTTGGTGCAGAGCTTTATGTGTGGTCAGCTTCAACTTCTGCTTGGGAAAGCTTAGGAGCAATCTCTGGCCCTACTGGTCCAACCGGATCTACTGGCGCAACAGGCGCTGCATCAACAGTTACGGGCCCAACTGGTGCAACGGGTCCAACAGGATCAACGGGAGCAACTGGTGCAACGGGTCCAACAGGCGATCAAGGAGCAACAGGTCTTCAAGGTAGCCAAGGTACTGCAGGTACAGTAGGACCAACTGGTCCTCAGGGATCTGCCGGACCAACTGGAGCTAGGGGTGCGACTGGACCTACCGGTGCAGTAGGTGCAACTGGTGCTGTCGGTGCACAGGGAGACATAGGTCTACCAGGCGCAACCGGACCCACGGGTGCTACAGGTGCTTTAGGCCCTACCGGCCCTACTGGAGAGCGGGGCCTCACTGGTCTTCAAGGAGCGTCTATAACAGGTCCAACTGGTGCAACTGGATCAACAGGCCCAACTGGATCGTACTACACAGATGACCTACCACCTACATCACCAGGTCAAGGTGATGTTTGGTTTAGCACTACTTTAGGTAATACGTATGTTTATTATGACGGCTACTGGGTTGGAATTGGTGGTGGAACTGCTTATGGAAACTGGAGCTACGTAAATTCAAATAGATCAGCTCTAGCCAACGAAGGTTTTTTAGCAGACACAAAAAATGGAAGTTTTACAATAATACTTCCAGAAGCGCCTCAGATTGGCGAGTCTATTGCTATAATTGATTTAGAAAACTCTTTTAAAAGAAATGGTCTAACTCTGGACAGGGGAGCAGAGAAAATAGAAGGAAGAACTGAAAACATGATCTTAAATGTTGATAGAGCGTCTGTAGTTATCAGATATATAGGCTCTACATATGGATGGAGAATAGTCTAATGCCACAATTTTTATCAAATTTTGATCAAGCTTTTACTCCTTCTCAAGAGTTTACTGACCCAGTAGCAAAATTTAGGGTCTCGAGCCCGCAAGCGCTGATCGATACTGACTTTGAGTATGGTATCCAAAGCACCAAATGGGAAGCGCTGGCAATGACCAATAACAGACCATTTGCATTTAATTCGGCTATTCCGATTAAAAATGTTGCTTCAATATCTATGCCAGTGGGATCTAAAACAGTAACCGTAGATCTCACGCCTAAAACAAGAACTGTATCAGCTATAAGCTTAGCAACTCCATCTACGGGATACGTAACTTATACAACAACTGCTGATCACGGGTTTACTATTGGAGAATATGTTAGTATTTCAGGTGTTACTGGTGCATACAATGGATTGTATCAAATAGTAGAAATTGGTTCAGCTACAAAATTTTCAGTAGCAAACTCTAGTGTTGTAGCCGCTTCAGACCAGAGCGGAACTGCAATTTCCGGCTATGCTCCGCCTGATGGATCAATCATAACTATTGTAGATACTTTGGTTAAGCCAGCAGATGGAACTTATCTTATTGAAGGCGGCGGAGGAACATCTCAGTTTACATACTACGCTACTGCAGAAAACAGCACAGCTATAACATCTTTAGTTGACAGCAATAAAACTTCTATTTTTATAGCTCAACCGTTTGCTTCAGCACCTATCGGGACTAACCCAACGGTAACTTATGACGGTACAAAAATTACTGTAGTAACTAGCGTGCCTCACGGGCTCTCAATTGGAAACAATATTGCACTAACTGGAACAACTGCCAGTTCTGACGCACCAAATGGTTCATGGACCGTGGCCACTGTAATAAACCCAACAACCATAGTGTTCTACGCAGATGCCGAGCCAACAGGAACAATAGGCGGTACTGCAAAACTTTATGTTAGACCTCAAGGAACGTTTGCTCATAGGCCCTTTGATGGCGGAGTTATATTTTCTACTAACGGTAACTCTAATAATCAGCAAGCCATCAGACAGACACGTCGTTATTTTAGATACCAGTCTGGTAAGGGAATTCAATACAGCTCTGGTAGCTTACTTAAGCCGTCTTTTCAACTAGACGAGCTGTCCGCTGACGGTGACACAATTACAATTCAAACAAAAGAGCAGCACAACCTAATACCAGGTGTGCAAATAAATATCATAAATGCAGAGACCACCGACTATAACGGAACTTACACTGTCGATTCTGTACTTACATACAATAAATTTACAGTTAAGACAACCAATTTAGCATTGCCGGAAAAAGCAAAAGGTCGTTATTATATTACGGTAAGCCAGTGGACCGGTTCAGTTGTTAGAGTTGGTCTTTTTGACGAACAAAATGGAATATTTTTTGAGTACAATGGTCAAACTTTGTTTGCTGTACAAAGAAGTTCCACATATCAGATTTCAGGTAGAGTTACTGTCACTAACGGTGGAAATACAGTGGCTCAGTCAGGAGTAGATTTCCCAACAAGCTTTACTAATCAGCTAGAGCCTGGAGATTATATAGTTCTTAGAGGTCAATCATACAAAATTTTAAGTATTGAGAGCGATACAAGTCTCACTATTTCGCCGTCTTATCGAGGACTCTCTGCTACAAATGTTATAGTTTCTAAAACAGTTGACAGAAAAATTCCGCAGAGTCAGTGGAATATAGATAAAGCAGATGGAACTGGATACTCTGGATACAACTTAGACCTAAACAGAATGCAAATGTTCTTTATTGATTATTCTTGGTATGGCGCTGGAGCTGTCCGCTGGGGTCTTAGGGCGACTGATGGAGAAGTTACATATGTACACAAAGAAATAAACAACAACGTTAACCTAGAAGCATACATGCGCTCTGGTAACTTGCCAGGAAGATATGAAACAAACACTATACCAGTGTACACAAAAATTTCTGCAAACTTAACCACATCAAACACTACACTTTTTGTTGATTCTACTGCAAACTTTAACTCGTCAGGAACTTTAATAGTTAGAGACGGAACTAAAGTAGAGCTAATGAACTATGCAAATAAAACTGCAACCTCATTTACCGGTCTAACTCGCGCAAAAAGCGGCAATCCATCAGTAGACCTAACAATAGCAGTGGGATCGTCCGTAGGGACAGTATTTGATGAAGCCGATTTAGCAAATGTTCAAATTGGACAAAGGGTTATATCTAATAGCTTCCCAGAAGGCACCTTTGTAGTTGGCATATCTGGAAGCACTATAACTTTTAGTAAAGCAGCAACTAGCTTAAACCCAGCTGCAGTAACTTTTGCACCTATGAGTGGAGTACCTCAGGCATTTACATATCTAGAACAGTCACCAGTGATGGTAGAAAACGCTTACCCACAATTCTCACCAACAGTTTCCCACTGGGGAACGTCTGTGATTATGGATGGTGGATATGATGACGACAAATCTTTAGTTTTTACTTACGGTCAGCGAGACAGCATAACAATTGAACCCAATATTACTAGATCACTATTCTCAATACGAGTAGCACCATCCGTAGATAACGGTCTTATTAGTGAATTTGGTGGTAGAGAAGTCGTAAATAGGATGCAGCTAACTTTAAGAAGCTTAGGTATATCTGCAAGATCTAATGGGAACTTCCTTGTTAGGGCAATTCTAAATGGAGTTCCAGCAACCACACAAAGTTGGACAGACGCTACCGGTAATGCTGGAGCTCAGGCTAACTCATCTTTGGCTCAGATCGCGGACTACAGCTCTAGAGATATCCCTATTCTCGGGGGAGAAGTAGTAGCAGGTTATTTTGTAGCTGGAACCGGAAGTCTAGATTTAGACCTAGTTAGAGACTTAGGAACATCCATCCTCAGCGGAGGAGTTTCTCAGGTAAATCAACAGATATACCCAGACGGGCCGGACGTTCTTACTATTGTGGTAACTAATACTGGAACTAGCAATGCTCAACTACTTGGACGCATTTCTTGGACTGAAGCACAGGCTTAAAAATGACCGACATAAATTTTCCAAATAGTCCTGAAGTTGGAGATAAATATATTGTCTCTGGAAAAGCTTGGATTTGGAACGGCTCCGTTTGGGATATTTTTGGAGCTATATCAGTAGGACCGCAAGGCCCAACTGGACCTACATCAACAGTGCCTGGTCCAACTGGTCCGACAGGTTCGATTGGTGCTACTGGACCAACTGGACCGACCGGAGCCAGTGGTAGGGATGGTTCTGGTGTAACAATAATTGGAACCTTAGCTAACACTGGACTTTTGCCTTCTAGCGGAAACACTATTGGCGATGCATATGTAATTTCAGGAAATTTGCATGTCTGGGACGGTTCTGCTTGGCAGAACGTCGGACCTATTGTAGGACCAACCGGTCCAACAGGACCTACTGGTCAAAGAGGTGCTGACTCAACTGTAATTGGACCCTCTGGCCCCACCGGCCCGACTGGCGCAACTGGTGAAGATGGAGTCGGATATGACGGCATAACTATTGCAATTGCAAGCTTTGTAGGAGACACTCTAGTAGGAGACTTGAACAAAGTTGGCGCTTTAGTAAGTGGATCTACAGTAAGAATTATCTCTAATTCTAACCCGCTTGTCTACGCAGACGGAACTATATTTTCTATAACTGGAACTGAAGTTTCTATATCTATATTCTTTAATGAGACTGGTGGAACGCTAGCGTCATTAGTTAATCCAAAAGTTACGCTATCTGCTCGGCAGGGACCAACTGGTGCAACTGGAGCCATAGGTCCAACAGGGCCAACAGGTGCTACAGGTGCAGCATCCACCACTGTAGGTCCAACTGGAGCAGATGGTGCAATTGGTCCAACAGGTGCAACTGGTCCAACTGGAGCAACGGGTGCAACCGGTGCTACAGGTGGTTCTGGCGTTGTTGCAGCATCGCTCCCTATTTCTTATGATGACGCAACAAAAGTTGTAAGCATGTCGTCGGGATTTGTGTACTCTACTACAGCAGCGGCGTATAGAAAGCTTTATGTTGGACTACAGCCAACAGGACCAACAGGAACTCTTCTTATAGGGGACGTCTGGATTCAGGTGTAGCTTATGCCTATTAGCGACGTCGGTACCCTAGCTGGCTCAAACAGAGTTGGATTTAATACAAGAACTAGAACTATTCCTGCTATTACAAACGCAACTTTAGATATAAATGGCACTAGACCAATTATGCTTTATGCTTTGCGTGCTGCTGCCAACGGATACAGGACCTCTAGAGGACTCAGGCTTGCAATTTCTGGAGGAGGACTAGGTTCACAGATAGAAACCAACGTTGCATCGATTTCATCTACAACTTCTGTAGATGGCACATTTATCCCTACGGTGCACACCCTAACTGGACTACCTAACACACGAGTAAATAGCCCTTCCGGCAACTTTACAATTACTATTTTTGCGCACGTTAGCGGTGCTAACGGCTCTTCACTAACAAATAACGCTCTAGAAACCACAACCACTGGCACAACTTCAGATGACCTAAGAATAGGAAATACGTCATCCACCGTATACTGGGTTGGTTACGGGTACTATATGGTGCCTACAGCTCCAACATCCTGCTCAGTTAGCTTTACTTCAACCATTGCTACTGTATCTTGGGTAGCCCCAAGCAGCAATGGTGATACTGCAATTACAGACTATGTAATTGAATACACTACATTCCCTGGGTTTGATGCTGGCCAGGTTTTTACAACAACAACAACTAACACATCGCTAGACATTGGTGTAGGAGCGTACGCTACTTGGTATTTTAGAGTTTATGCAAGAAATCAAGTAGGAAGTTCTCAAAGATCAAACACTGCTAGCGATGTGGCAGCGGCTCCACCGTCCTGGGTTACTACAGCAGTAAACGACACCGCGCGAGTAGGTTCATCGTATAGTAGAACGCTTTCAGCTAATAATACCTTTAGTACGGGATACTCCCTAGGAAGCGGAACTTTACCAGATGGAATAACTTTATCCAACACCGGAGTTCTTTCAGCAACCTCAGTCGCTGCTGGAGTATCTCAAGCGTTTACTTTTAGAGTAGATGCTACTGGTGATGGTGGAACTACACGTTCAAATACTTTTACCATAAATAGAAAACAGCCAATCCCGGTTTGGACAGATAATGTACTAAGTACAGACCTAAGAGTTGGAACTGCATACTCCAACTCTGTTTCTGCAAGCAGTGCTTCAACATATACCGCGGTTGGTTTACCCCAAAACGGACTAGAGTTATTAGCCGGTGGAGTAGTAAGCGGAACTCCTACATCAACTTCAACTTTCTCTTTTACAATAAGCGCAGCCAACTCTGACGGCGATTCTATATCCGCAGACTTTACATTTACTCCCAAAGCACCGCTGGCTGTTTGGACAGACAATACTTTAGCTACAGCAACAGTCAAAGTTGGACAGACTTATTTGGATGGGGTGGCTGCAACTAACGCTGTAAGCTACGCGATACAGAGCGGAGCTCTACCTGATGGAATAGAGCTAGACACCGTTTCTGGAGAGATATCTGGAACTCCTACCACCGTAGGAACATACACTTTCACTCTTAGTGCCACTAACGCGTCTGCGGAGTCCATATTTACCGGATCACTTGTCATAACAGTGGAGCCTGGAGGCGCTGGCAAAGTTTGGAACGGCACCACCTGGGTTCAAGCCCCATTTAAAGTATGGAGTGGAACAACATGGGTAGAAGCGCCAGCAAAGGTGTGGAACGGAACAACATGGATCGATCCAACAGCTTAATTAATTAAAGTTAAAAAGCACCGCTAGAGTTTCTAGCTATTCCGGACCAGTCAATAACCTCTGGTCCTGCAACTAATCTAGGTGGCGCTGAGTACCCATGAAGCTCTGCTTTAGCACCCTGACCTTGAAGTCCCATAGCCCTATCATCAATTTTGCGGTGGAAGGCAATTTGAGTCATAGCACGCTCTCCTCGTTTGTCGCTCCACTGTCTATAGAGACTGTACAAATCAACCATAAGAATAGACGCTCCTTCAGACTTTTTAGTTTCTTCTTCAAAGAACAAACCAATTCTATCTTCGTTCCTTCGGTAGACTTCAGCAGCATCCTTGACTACCGAGCACCAACCAAGTGGATCCTTAGCAGAAGAATTTAAGTACTTAATTGCACCATCAACTGCCCAGGCAAGAACTGCTGGCAACCCACCGTCAGGATCGGATAGATATGGACGTAGCTCTGTGTCCGGATTTTCTGGGATGCTTGTTAAAGGAATAGGTCTAAGTCTTCGCCACATAGCGTCATCATTGACGATAGGCCTGTGGTTAGTCGTAATCCAAAGTTTACCTTGAGACGTAAACTGGAATGGACGCTCTCCAGGAGATCGACCTTGAAGTGTTCCAGAACCAGTCATCTTCTTGACTTGGTTTTCCTTGAGACGCTCTGATTCTGGAAGCTCATCTACCCATATCATACGGCGGCCTCTAAGCTCCGCCATGTGATATTCGTCTGATCTGTTGGCCTGGCCATCTCCTGCAGCAAGCACCGAGGAGTCTAGGGTCCAAGCATACCCTTCAGTACCTAAGGCATTTACTATGGTTTCAACAAATGTTGTTTTACCAGAGCCCGGTGGGCCATATACAAGAAATAGGGCATCTTGATCATTCAATCCGGTAAGCGTATATCCTACGGCTCTCTGTAGCCACTCCTGAAACTCTTTGTCACCTTTGGTGGCAAAATCTAGGAACTGCTCAAAACGAACGTTCCTAAGTCCAGGATTATAAGCAACAGGAGACCTCCTGGTTATATACAAATCTGGTCTACCAGTTAAAAGCTCTCCACTTCTAAGATCTACTACACCATTGCTAACTCCAAGATAGTGACTATCACCATCCCACTTATCGACAGAGACAACAATACGCTTGTCAGATACGGCACTCTTAATCATGTTTGAGATTCGAGTATTAGATTTTGCTTGCTTGGCCCAATTTATAAGTTCGTTAATTTTAGGGTCTTGAATGTCATAGTTAGAGACTTCTCCAGCTATTACTGGAGCAATTCTTTTAGCTAGCTCTTGAAGCTCTAGGTTTTCATGATCAGGCTTCCAGTAGTTTCCTTCCCAGTAAAACCAACCTAAGCCAGGAGTGTACCTAATTGCTGACTCAAAAGTATCCACAAGCCGTCTGCTGTTTCCAACATCAGTAAAGCTTCGGCTTCCAGGTGTACCACCATCTTCAGCATCTAATGCATCTTGATCTTCTGGTAGTTGCATATTGCCACCGCTAATTGCGTCTCCAACAGACATTCCGCCTTTAACAAGGTTAGACACTCTGTCGCCAGTAGAGACGGAAGTTATCGGCCTTTTAGGTACTTCAACGTTAGGCATTAACTCGGCTTCTATTTCTGCTGGCTCAATCTCGCCTTTACTGGTTATAGCAGGCTTAGATGCCACACCTTCCAACTGAGATTTTTCAGCCCAGTTTTGTCCGTTAGTTTTTCTCCAGTGCTCGGAAAGTCCTGCCCACTTTAGATCAATTATCGGGTTGTCTCTAACAAAATCAATTGCACGGTGGACGTGCATAAGTAACGAGTTCGGGCCCTCTAAATGCATCGGGGGATTAATTCGCTCAGCATTAAGTCTAATTAAAGTTGTTTCAATAAAGTTTCTAGATACATCGTCGGTTCCGTATCTATTAGCTAGAGCACATGCTAGGTGATATATTCCTACAGCTCGATTACCTTCTTGGAATCCCTCTTCCATAATTTTATCGATATCAACTTTTTCACCTGCATACTCTAATTCTCCGAAGGCGCGCCAGTCGCCCTGCTTAAGACGAGTAGATCCGCCCGTTGCGCTTCTAAGACTTGTCTGTCTAATTACTGCAAGCAACTCTTCCGGTGCTTCAGCTATTTCGATCTGTGCTGGAGAGTGTCCAGGCTTCCACTGATAGTTAACACCAGAAAAGTGGCGAGACGGTGCAAGAAGAATATAACCATTGTGCTTTACGTCGATACCATCAAGGCCAACTTTTTTAAAGTTAGAGATAAACTTTTCATTCGGATTACATTTGTAAATAAGGTGTCTACCACGAACTTCGCCGATACCTCGTTCGCCAGCATAAAGTCCAGTGATTGCTTCTACAGTTGGTGGAAGTTCTCCTTTAGCCAACTCTTCAAGTTTAAGAAAAGACGTGTCTCCACCATTACGAGGATCAATGTCGATTACTAAGAACCCGGACTCTCTAGCAAAAACGCCGATATTGTAATCAGGATTAGTTTCCCACCAAGAAGCAATTTTTTCTGGATCGGACGTAGCTTCAGTGTGCCAAGCGTGTATGGCTGGATGTTTTCCAGCGTCTTTTATTTCTGGGTGACTTTTACCACAAGTACACTTACCCCCAACAACACCGTGAACCGGGAGAATTTTCCAGCCTTTGCTGGCGTACCAAGCGGCACCGCTGCCTAGCCTGCCTCCAGCTGCAGAATCTATTTCTCCCATAAAAACCT
>Ga0247723_1001890_pt1 | contig 11771 bp, 19 predicted proteins | sample MSEWelMarce5H_FC_FD_189079 | JGI IMG/M metagenome (GOLD analysis project Ga0247723, IMG submission 189079) | Subsurface sediment microbial communities from gas well in West Virginia, United States - MSEEL Well Study Marcellus 5H_FC | ecosystem: Environmental > Terrestrial > Deep subsurface >...
TTGTCCCCGTGGACCTCCACTTCACTCCACGTCGTGTACGGGAGAACGAACGCGTGGAAATTATGCGTCGTCGAAAGTCCGAACAACTTGGTCGACAGAGCTTCGCGGTTCGGCACGTAATCAAACTCGATCGTGTGACCCCTATGAACGACGTTCGTCGGTTTCTCACCAGCCGTCCCGAACCCGAGTGGATTCGCGTGGACCCATGAGGCATGACACGGGTCGATTCCATTTTCGATAATCATCTGAGCAGACTGCTTGATGGTCGTCTCGAACCACATCGTGTGGAATTCAGGGTCGGCTACATACGGCACCTCGGGTGGGTCAGGACCGTCGAGGCCTTTCGGACGGACCCACAAGAGACCATCCTGGTCTTTCTTGTCAAAGTCAATCTGTAGGAGCTCGGCACAATCGGTACCCCATGGTTTACAGAGCTTCTTCTCGGTGTATTTCCAGCCGTGATAAGGGCACTCGATCGTACCATCCTTGAGCACCTTGCCTCCTGACAGTGACGCACCCCTGTGCCGACACGCGTCTGACGTGATCTGAACATCGTTGTTGTGGTTGCGCCACACGACGTAGTTACGGTTTGAAAGGGTCACCTTACGCGGCTGTTTGCCGAGCGTCGAAGTGCGTGTCAGTGCAATCCAGCCCTCCATACTTTACGCGCGTGAGATATTTTTATCTCGGTATACAATTAATGGTGAAGATATTGACACAATATATTACACGGACCCGTAGACCTCTACACTACAATACCAATAATGGTGCGTTTTACTATACGCTCCATAACGGGTTGCCGTGGCGTCGGATCGACCCTGGTGCACCCTACCACATGTGGTCTCGGCATCCAGCCAGTGGAAATTACACCAACGTAAACATAACTCCCCGTATAGGCTACATAGCAAATTTAAAACGACAATACAAGGCCATCGCAAAGTTTCAGGCTCTTTGGCGCGGCTACACGGCTCGTCAGAACATCCGCCACCCGAGACCCAACAACTCAAAGGCTCTTGCAAAGATGGCTTTCATGGAGAAGCGAAACAACAAGTCGGGTCGGAGATACAACGCGCGTACCCACCGTTCGCGTACGGGTCTCGAAAACATACGTCGCCTTTTCAATTAAAATATCAACTACAAGTAATGAGCAACTCGAACACCAACAATAATAGTATGGCAGTCTCCATGAAGCCTAGTGCTATCACGAAGGCTATAAATCATTGGTACTCCGAACCCGTGAGCAAGGTAAATAAACAATGGTATTATCAGTTTATCCGTAAGTCCCCTGTGGTGCGTTTCAAGAATGACGCGGAAGCGATAAGTTTTCTTAAGAAGTTCCGTTTGAGTAACAAAAATTCCAACTATTACAAAGGGAACAATACTTTTGCCGGACATATTCTTCAGCGCCTACCGAAACATCGCAACTTTTACGTCATGAACATAGAACCATTTGCAGTGCCATATGGCAACCGGGGGTTGCTTGGCATTCCAGGTATGGTGAAAGTTAAGAATCAGAAACCGACCGTCCCGCGCGGGACACTTGGACTGGTCAATAAAGCGCTCATGAATCGATACCTGACACGGCGTAGTCAGACACTGCTGAACACGAATACGAAAAACTTGAAGAAAACGCGTGCATTGATCCGATCCGCCGAGACGCTGTTCGGTAGTATCGAAAAAAGACGCAAGACGGTCAAAAACGCAGCCAACAAGTGGCGTTACCAAGCGAGTATGCAAGCAGCCAAAAAGAGATTTCAAAGCCGTCTGCACTAAAAAATGTTCGCCTGAATTAGATGGCCGACGTGGTCCTTCCAGCGGGCACGCGCCTCTACAAGGGGTTTGGTAACCGTACGACAGGGTGTAAATCCCTCCTCAAAGACACTCGTACGTTTTTCGTGACCCAGAGCGCCCGGTTGGCGCGTTCATACTCAAACACAAAAACGGCGTGTCCCTTTCTGGCGAAACGGTCACTCCGTCTGTTTTTGCTGACGCACCCGAACGTCAAGCGTATTTTTCCAAAATTGTCCAGGAAGACAGTCCTCGGACTTCGGTTCGTGCTCGGCACAAATGTCACACGGGGTCAACAGACCAAGGTGTACCAGAACATCACAGGACGCAAAGCTCCTCGGCGGTACCTGGCACGTCCACAGAATCGCGGCGAACGCCTTTCTGTGACCAACGTCAACACGGATGTGTTTGGACGCCTGAGCACAGAGTACCTCACGAAGAATGGCTACGACGGATTTTACGCACCACCGAAACGAACGGGGTTCCATGGCGGGCTGTTCCCGGCCGAGATTATGCTGTGTAACGCCGGTCGCACGCTGGTTCGCCCCGGAGTCGAGCGCGCCCCGGTCCTGTCCCGCGTTTCCATCGTCAGAGAACTTCCGCAGCTGTTCATCAAGTACTGTCGCAGAAATCGTGCCCTCCTACGTATTTACAGAAATCTGTTCGTTCCCGAACTCGGAGGTGGTATGGGTGTCAAGCTGTACCTCGAGGCTCGAGGAAAACCAGCACCCAAAAAGGTGACTGACACGCGAGACTTTGATTTTACGTTTGCCGTACCGAAACGTCTGTCCCAGCGAGAGGCGAAGCGCCGTGGACTCATCATGAAAACAATCATGTACAGACACGTCACCGGATTCATCGCGTGGCTCAACCGAACATACACACGCACGAATGCGAAACTCATCGTGAGTGATTTTGTACCGGACATCAGAGTCCTTCCGGCGACGGGTAAAACAATCTACCAAGTGACTCAATTCCGCATTCAGTTTCCGGCCGGCGAACCTATGGACTTTGTGGATTCGACGCTCGCCTACGTCCCTGGATCGAGTCACGATGACATTCATCCAGTGTATTCACGGATGTACGGCTTGCCTATCGAGCGTCTGAAGAAACTGTACGACTCTGTGCTCGCCGTGCTCGCCGGCTCCTTCCTGTACCCGGGTGTCAAACCCCGGAACCCAATCATAGGAAAGAATCCCGAAAAGGGTCAAAAAGATGTTTCACGCCTCGGGGCGCTTCAGAACCTCGCCCCGAAAAATGTCAGTCTCGTGCGAAATTTGATACGGCGTATCAAAAAACGTGACGTGAGCGGCGCAAAACGCAACGCAGCAATGCTAATTAAAAATATCAAGCGATCCTAGAGTATGAACAAGCCATGTGTTCAGACACGCGTCGTCATTCGACGTGTGAGTCGCCACCCGATTGTTCGTCAGACGATCCGAACCGGGTCCAGAATTCAGAAGCATGCGGTACGGAGTGCAACACTCAGTCTCGTACCGGATGCTGTGAATGATATCGCCTTCCATCATGCTCAACTGAACATGACGGAGGTTGTCCATGTGTTTCAGGACACCATTGCAATCTCGACGATGAATATGGTCCTCGCAACGATGCTCGTGCTGTCGAAACTTGTGTAAAATTTTATTCTGTTTCAATACTAATGAGTGCCAACTGTGCAGACCGTGAGGTGTACACGGTTCGTGTCGATTCTGTCGGTGTTACTGGGAATTATTCTACATTCCAGGTTTTTCTGGATGTTCCACTTCGTAACGTTGTCAAGGCGGAACTGCTCATGGCGAGCATTCGTCAACAGTCCAGTAACGCTATTTGCCATGTGTACGTCGAAGAACTCATATCCAAGTTTATCACTCGCGCAGGTCCAAACTACACAGTGGGTCTCGGTGGAAGGACTTCAAATGTAGGCGTTGCAACGCAGATTGCAAACAAAGGACTCGTTGACCGTGCCTTCGTCACCATTCCGACATCGAATACTTATGCAACAGGCGCAGCTCTTGATTATCGTGTCGTATGGACGGCGGAGAAGGATTATTCAACCGCCGTCGAGTACATCAATCCAATTCGTCAAATCAAAACACTTACATTTCAATTTTTGGACGGCGATACAGGTCTACCACAAAACATGGATAGAGTGAGTCATTTCGTGTTCAGGTTCGAATGTGCTAAAGACAATGTCTGTCTGTACTAATAAAGAATATGCGCGTCGACATTCCAGAATGGAAGTCGTCCGCCTTCAGCCCACAGCCATCCTGCCCTCACGCGGTTCAGCAGATGCAGCCGGTTTCGACCTCTACAGTGTCGACCACTACGTTGTTTTCCCGGGTCAGCGCGTGGTTGTTTCCACCGGAATCGGCCTCCAGAAGCTGCCAGACGGAACCTATGGTCGCATTGCACCTCGCTCTGGACTGGCCGTGAAGCACGGACTGGATACCCTGGCGGGCGTCGTCGACCCCGATTACCGTGGTGAGATTAAGGTGGTGCTCATCAACACCGACATGCGTGTTCCGTTCGTTATCAAGCCTGGGTACCGCATCGCCCAGCTGATTCTGGAGAAGTACGAGGTGGCGGATGTCGTCGAGGTGGCGAGTCCGGTCGTGGACACCGAGCGTGGTGACGCTGGTTTCGGGTCAACGGGATATAAAGTTACTGGTATCTAAATAAATATGCAGTCGTGGCTTTTCGTCGGACCGACCCTGCTCGCAGGCATCGGTCAGGTGACTCGCCAGTATGCCCAACGGATAAAGAGCCTTGGTCACGAAGCGGACTATGTCCCATTTGGTGACCCAGTTCCAAAGAAAAAGTACGACGTCGGTTTTGCGTTTGTACTTCCCATCGAACAGCACATGAACATCGTCGATCAGATGTTGTCCCAGTGTGCCGAGAAAAAATACATGACGATTTGCGAAACCGAAACAGTCCACCCCGTCTACGAGCTGCTCGTCCAGCGCTATCATACGCTCTGGACACCGAGTCAGTTTTGTTTGGACATTTTTTCGAAACAGTTTCCGAGCGGCGATTGGCGACTCTTGCCACTGTGGACACCGACACCGCCTCATGCACCCGTCGAATCGATCAAGTACACATTCTACACCATAGGCAACATGGTGGATCCGCGCAAGAACATCAAGATGCTCATCGAGGCGTTCGTACGTCTGCAGCTGCCGGATGCGCGCCTTTTGCTCAAAGCGACATGCAAGATGCCTGTGACGTGGAAATTCCCAAATGTCATCGTCGTCAACGGGCTCTTGAGCGACGAGGATCTCGAAACTCAGATTCACAGACAGGGACACTGTTACATCAACTGTTCTCATTCCGAGGGGGTTGGAATGGGAGCAGTCGAGGCGGCTTTGCGCGGTAAACCAGTCATCATCACAGACTTTGGCGGTCTCAAGGAGTATGTTCCGGACACGCCGTTCGTCGTCAAATGTTCGCGGGCGGCGATTCAACAGGATGATTTTTTGTTTCAGAAAGGGATGGTGTGGGGTCAGCCATCGCTCGAAGATCTGATGTCCCACATGCGCACGTGTTATGAGAGCCGTATTTCAGAGTGGGACCACCCAGGTACAAAAAAGATCATTTCGTCAGTGTTCGAAGAGCTTCAACAGTGAGGTGACCATACTTCTTTTCGTACCAACATAGGGTTTGAAGGTTCCCGTATGCACCGGGTGAGTACTGAGCGTCCTGCATGGTATTGGCGATGATCGACGAGAGTGTCATCGACGGGTTGCGCGAGTACCCGTTTGCGTCGAGTGCTTTCATGAGCTCGTCCATTTTCTAGTCAGAGTCAATCGACTTTAGCTTCGGTGACGCAGGCTTCATGAAATCATCCGACATGAGTTCCTCGCGACGGCCATGGCCACCGTGCGACTCACCGTCACCGTAGTGAACCATGTAGTACGACGCAGCGTACATGACGATTGCAAAGAGAACCGCGTTAAATCCGAGGAACGCCTGCTGAGCCTTGAGGTACGAGACGAAATCATCAAACGCCTTGAAGCCAGTGGGACTACTGAAGAGACGAGGAAGTGCGAAAATCAACGTGAGGTTGATTACAAGTGCAACAAGTATGGGTTTCAGTTCAACTTCAGCCATCTCCTATACCATAGTGCTATGTTTTTTGCAGAAGCACCCGCCTGCCACCACCCTGAACGTGCACTGCCGCCCCTCGAGTGTCCGTGCTGTGCACGTCGGTCCCTTTGCTGTCACCGGCCCCGCCGCCTTCTTCTTCGCCGCCGCCGCTGTCAGAACTGCTACCGATGCCGGAGGTGTGTACTCTGGGAGAAAGACTGTGCGACTCCGAGCCGCCTTGAGGTCGAGGGTGTGCTGGCGGAAGCGGAGAGCAGAAGCCTCAAACTTGTTCATGGTTGACTGAACCATCCCCATGAAAAGTCAGGCGAACTCATGACATGTTTTTTAGGACAATGGGCATCGCCCATTGGAAAAAAACGTGTCCTGTCCAGGCTAAAGACATAAAAAAGTGGTGTACTTTATCAAACAATGGCTACACTCGTCGATCGTCTGCTCGCAGTTATAACAGAGGTGGACAGTGCGAATTTATACCTCCCTCCGACAATCGCAGCTCTCCTTCGTATACATGGATTCATGCCGCACCGAACATACACGCGTCCGCCCCGCCCTCCGCGTCCGCCCCCGCCTGTACGAGTCCAGTGTCCTGCGATGACACGTGCCGGTACACCGTGTAAAAACAAGTGTGCGGTTGGGTGTACGACGTGTCGGATTCATGCGGAGAATCCGACCCAACGTGCCCCACGTGGAGTTCCGGCGGTACACGAACGGTGTCCGGAGTTGACAAAGGGGGGAGCACAGTGCAAGTGCTCAAAGTACAAGGAGTATCCGATGTGCTGGAGACACGCGAAAAAGGCGAACCTCCTTCCACCAACCCCTGAAGTGCCGACGGAGTGTGCTGTGTGCTACTGTGAACTTACAAGGGAAACAACCACAAAAACAGCGTGCGGACACCACTTTCACATAGATTGCTTTGAGTCGTGGCGACAAAGTCGTTCGGCGTCTTTTCAGGCGGTGACGTGTCCTATGTGCCGACACACAAACCCGCGACCCAAGCCGCTGGTCAGGCGCGTTTTGGGTACTGTACATCAAAGTTCACAAGCAAACGTGCTTGTTCTGTGAGTCCCTTGCCTGTGATTATGTAATCCCTTCGAGGATCCAGAATACCAAACTCTTTGAGCGTGTTGAACTGAACAGGTCCACCAAAGTGAGGTATGGTCACGTCGAGCCCTTCGACTGATTCCTGAAACGTGACGGTCATGACGTACCGCAAGTCTTCACCACGGCGTTCAAATTTAGGGTGGGGCTTTACATTGAATGTAATGATCAGGTCACCCGTTATTTCACGATTCGACCGTGGTTGTTCCCCGAGTCCCTGTAGTCTGTGTTGCGTCCCAGAGTGTATCCCCTTGTCCACGTGTAAATTGATCATGACAGTGTCCACATGCATTTTTCTGTGATTACACCCCGGACATCCCTTTCGTACGACACCGCACGTCTTGCATTCGTCGCACGGCCGAGCGAACATCTGACCCATCATACCCATCATTTCCTGAACCATCATTCCCTTCCCATTGCATCGAGGACATGTCATGGCGCACGATTGGCAGTGTTTCGTCACGGGTACCTTGATCGTCTTGTCCACTCCAGTGTACACCTGCTCGAGCGTCAGGTCGATCGTGTGGTGTCGCTCGCGACTCCGTTGTGGCGGAGCACCCATTCCGCCAAACATGTGTTGGAAAATCTCCGAAATGTCCGGACCATGTGGCATTTGCTGCTGCTGAGGCTCATCGGTTCCAAACTGGTCGTAGCGTGCACGTCGATCCGGGTCGTTCAGAACCTCGTACGCCTGTCCAATCTCCTTGAACTTTTCAGCGTCGCCTCCTCTATCGGGATGGTGTTTCAGTGCGAGTTTTTTGTACGCCTTTTTGATGTCATCCGTCGATGCACCTTTTTCGACACCGAGAGTCTCGTAGTAACTCATGCGTATAAAAAGAAGGGTAACTTTAACCTTAAGAAAGAATGGACGTGGATAATCTTCTCACAAACTTTGGCAACAAGTTTCGCGAGACCCTCAAGGATTACCTTGTTTCCAAAACTGATCGTACGTTTTGGCAACAAAATAACAAGTTTCGGTATCGGAATTCTCGTGAGGTTGATGAATTGCTCATCGATTTGTTCGAGAACGCCGACGACAGCATCGTACTCTTGAAGCAGTGTATATGGGTCGGGATGAATGTTCCGTGGCCGGCCGATCCAGACGCCCACATCGAGCGGGTCGTCGATAATGTGATGGAGGTTTTTGACACCATCGTGTATGGAAATCTCCGCTATGAAATTCTTGAATTAAATCATGAAGCCCATCCCAAACTGTGAAAAGTGTGCATTTTACAAACCAGGTCCATACGTACGCACGGGGATGTGTACGCGGTACGTGGCATACCGAGGACGTGGCAAGATGGTGTATGAGTTTGCAGACACGGTCCGTCTCGACAAGTCCAAGTGTGGCCCAGACGGGAAGATGTTCCTTTCGGACCCCAGAGATCAGAAAAAGATCAACAACAGTATTCTTTGGTCGCTTCTTAACGACGAGGAGTGACAGCGCATTAAAATATTTCAATTGATCATATGGGTCACCAGATAAAGGGTCAAACGCCACGTGAGTACCGCCCCAGCGCCACCAGACGCGCGTCAGGTCTCGAGCCTATCAACGAGTCGCGTGAAAACGCAGTGAAGCGCTGGAACAAATTGCGTCAGCACATAAAGAGCATGATACGTCTCGAGCGTAACATTCGTGCAAAGGGAACTGCGACCCGTGGTCGCTTCACGGTGAGAAACGCGTCACCTCCCAAAAAGACGAGCCCGCCCAAGCAGAGTGTGATGCTCTCGAAAAACAAGCCGCCAGGTATTTACTTTGTGAGCCAGCCGTACAAGAGAGGTCGGTTCAAGATTGAAGATATTTATGGTTTCGTCCCGTTTCCTCCTAAAAAGCGTACAAACGCAAAATCTCCTTGATAATTTCGTGACGCTTAATGTCATCCTCAGAAAACTCAACGTGCTCGAGCCCGATGATAGGGTAGTCCTCGAGACGCTTCATCAGATCAACGAGTCCGTTGTTTTCAAACCCACGATCGTGCTGACCCGTGTCACCCGTGATGATGAGTTTGGAATCCTTCCCGAGACGGGTCATGACCATACGCATCTGGTTCGGCGTCGAATTCTGCATCTCGTCGGCGATGATCCAGGAGTTGTCGAACGTCCGACCGCGCATGTACGCCAGAGGGCACGTCTCAAACTTTGTTTTCGGAAACAGTGAATCCTTCATCGGGCGTACCCACGGATCCATCTTCTTGTCTAGCGTCCCTGGCAGAAAGCCGTGCTGCTCGTCGACCGAGATGGCGGGACGCGTCAGGATGATGTTTTTGGCGTGGCGAGATGCTGCTTGACACGCCATCATCGTCTTTCCGGTACCGGCTGGGCCGGTCGCAATGACGATGGGGACGCGGGGGTTCTCAAGCAGGACTTGGTACAGACGGTGCGCCATTTATTTGAATACGCAAAGACCTTTTAGGTTCGGTTCACCACCTGCCACTCTGCACTCGTTCCGTCGAGCGTCGTCAGGATGATATGACCCGCCTCTTCAGGGTCAAAGTGTTCGGCGCAACAGAAAATGTCGAGGTACACGTTGTTATTCTCAGGGTACGTGTGCACCGAAAAATGAGACTCGGAAAGCACAAGTACACCGGTGACACCGAACGGCTCAAATTGATGGAACGCCCTGCTGACGACAGTCAACCTGCACTTTTCGGCAATCAGTTCCATCAGAGGCTCAATCTCATCAATGTACTTGAAGTTGACACCCGAGACGCGTCCGATGAGGTGCTTCATTCTTCTGTTAAAAGCATCTGGTTTTTTTATCTTTGGGCGTTCATGTTCCGAATCATGTTGGCAAACATTGGACCGGAGATGTGTCCTCTGTGAGTTATCATAGCGCGGTACCGTTGAATGTTTCTGTTAATCTTTTCTCTCTGCGTGTGAAGATTTTTGTAATTTGGTCCGACTGCAGTCCGACTTCTGGGAGTCGCCAGAAGAATCGCCATGTTCAAATTGGCGCGCTGTCTCAGCAACTGTTCTAGACGTGAATTGGCAACCGCCGCGACCGTCGTAGGAACTGCACGCGGTGTTACATGAGACCGTCCAGCGTACGGCATGTACCAAACCTGTGGGTTTCTCCTGGTACTTTTTGATTTTCTTTTGGCGGCACGTCTTTTGCGAGTCAGAACGGACTGGACGTTCACGAACCTCGATCGAGCCACCATTTGTAATTTACAAGTATTTTTTTCGCGGTACGTGCTAATGGAGTTTACCATTATCGACGGTGAGCTCACTGTTCTTCGCGAGGGTCAGATCGAGTACGTCTTTGAGCGCGATTCGCTCAGCAGAGCGGCGTACAACTATATGATCCAATGGATCCAGGACAAAAAGACTCCCGCTGATGACCCCGGGACAGCGTGGCTCGAGGCTGAAAAGGCATGGGACGCACTGAGTCCTGAGATGCAGGCTACGCTCATGTCCATCGCAAATAAAGAAAAACAACAGGCGCTTGACATTCGTGATGGGCTGCTTGCAACCCTTCATGGATACCAGGGGGTCAAAAGCATCAAGGATGCCTACGCTGATTGTATTCGCACGTGTTTCAATCTGTTAAATTAGTTCAACTTCACACTCTTCGACCGGAGCTGATTCAACTGGAATTTCGTCAATCTCGACGTCGCAGATACCCTTCTTACGCATGGCGAGTACGCTGTCCCAAAACGCCTTCATGACCGGGAGGTAATGTGCAAACCACTCACGGTCACGTGGAACCTCGACGACGACAAACTCCTCTGGAGGGCCCTGTTTATACTGTAAGAAATCACAAACCTCGAGGTCCATAATTTCCAGTAAAAGCTGAATTTGGGGCAGATAGTACCCTGGAACTTCGGGTTTGATCTTTCGACTCAGAGGGCACTTTATTTCCAGGAGTCGACCCGACTCGGTGATGCCGTCGGGACTTCCGCCGAGAAATTTGTGTACCGGATGTTGCACGAGACCAATCTCGTGTGAAATTTGACCATGGCGCATGTCGTACAAATCACGAACCATGGGCTCGAGACGCGTTCCGTGCGCCGTCGCTTCGTTTCCCGCCCATGGACGCGCCGCGCCGCACTTTTTCGCCAAGAGCCCTTCGGGTTTTTCATAAGGATTGAGCCCGATGGCAGTCGCCAAATCGCTCGCAGTCAGGAGGTTTCCACGGAGATCGAGCCACTCCTGACTGCGTTGGTCGGCATATGACTGCGCTAAGAGCTCTTTGACTCTTGGGTGCATCCTACTTTTTAAATCGCTCAGTCGTCTTAAGTGCAATCTGTGCCGCAAATTGTTCCGCCTGCTTTTTTGTCGTTGCAAATCCAGATCCATACGGAACACCGTCCACGACAACTTCGATATGAAACGTGCCGTTGTATTGACCGCGAACCTGGTAATCTGGCAACGGCACTTTGTTCGCTTGACACCAACGCATCAATTGGTCCTTGTAATTGTCATCCGTGAGGTTCATGTCGACGTGTTCGAATGCTGCAAACACAAACGACTTGGCGTGAATCATCCCAATGTCGAGGTAGATGGCACCGACGAGCGCCTCGAAAACATCCTCGAGGATATTCTCGTTGGTGTTCCAGCCGTTACGCATTCCCTTGTCATCCATGAGGACCCACTTGTCGAGTCCGAGACGTTTTGAAATTTCACAGAGCGTTTTGCCACGCACGAGTTTCGTACGCGCCTTGGTCAAAAAACCCTCCTGTTCAGCTGGAAACTTTTCAAAGAGAAATCGCGTAATGATAAATCCAAGAACGGAATCACCCATAAATTCCAGCGTCTCGTACGAGCCTTCAAGACCCTTG
>Ga0247723_1001891_pt1 | contig 11771 bp, 17 predicted proteins | sample MSEWelMarce5H_FC_FD_189079 | JGI IMG/M metagenome (GOLD analysis project Ga0247723, IMG submission 189079) | Subsurface sediment microbial communities from gas well in West Virginia, United States - MSEEL Well Study Marcellus 5H_FC | ecosystem: Environmental > Terrestrial > Deep subsurface >...
AAGGCTATCGATAAAGGTAACATGGAGGAAGCAGAACTTCTTCTCAAAGGCTTTAAACAAACTTTCGGACAAGATTTTTACGTGGAAGTGCAATCACATAACCCTGTGGAGATCAACTCCGCCCTTTTAGAATTAGCAGACAAACTTAAAATTAAGGCGGTGGCAACAGGAGATGCCCACTTTGCTAAAGAAGAAGATAGAGTATTAGAAGAGGCAATGCTCATATTATCTACATCCCCTAAGTCTGATAAAGAAGCAGACTTTGATATGTCCCGTAATATAAAGGATATGCTGGATAGGTTCAATTACCTATACCCAGATAGAAAGATCTCATTTGTCGACTATAATTTATTTATCCAGACAAGGGCAGAAATAGAAGCAGACTTTAATAAGGCTGGAATTATCAGAACAGATATATATGATAATACTATGGAGATTGCTGAAAAGGTTGGAGAATACGATTTTAACAGTGGATTAGACCTCCTCCCAGTCCCTAAGACCAATGCACACAACAAACTCCGTGAGATGGCCTTAGAAGGCCTTAGAGCACTAGATCTGCAGGATAGCACAGAGTACCTAGATAGGCTTGAGGAAGAGTTATCTGTAATTAAAGATAAGTCATTTGCCTCATATTTCTTGGTTGTTGCAGATATGATTAACTGGGCAAAAGAAAATAATATTATGGTTGGCCCAGGACGTGGCTCTGCAGCAGGCTCATTAGTTTGTTATGCGCTAGGAATTACTGACGTTGACCCAATTAAATATGGGCTTCTATTTTTTAGATTTATTAACCCAGAACGTAACGATTTTCCAGATATTGATACAGACTTTGAAGATCGTCGTCGCAAAGAGGTAAAAGACTATCTAAAGAAAAAGTTTAAGCATGTTGCATCTATTTCTACATATACTTATTTTAAAGATAAGGGAGTTATTAGAGATGCTGCTCGTGTATTTATGGTGCCGTTGTCTGACGTTAATCGTGCAATGAAATCTATTGACACCTTTGAGGACTTTATGGATTCACCAAATACAAAAGAATTTAGAATGAAGTACCCAGAAGTTGTTTGGTTAGCAGAAAGACTACGTGGAAAGATTAGAAGCGTAGGTGTTCACGCAGCTGGAGTTGTTGTTGCTAAAGATGATTTACGAAAGTTTGCTCCAGTAGAATCTCGTGCAGATGCCAGCGATCCTGTATCTGGTAGAATTCCAGTCGTCGCATACGACATGGATACGGTTGCTGATATAGGTCTTATTAAACTAGATGCACTAGGACTTAAGACTTTATCAGTGATCTCAGATACATTAAAGTCTATTAAGGATAGAAGCGGAAAGAAGATTGACTTATCTAAGCTTCCTTTAGATGATGCTAATGTTTATAAAACCCTGAGCGAAGGATACACAAAGGGAGTATTTCAGGCTGAAGCAACTCCTTATACAAACTTGTTGATTAAAATGGGAGTCAGCGTGTTTGAAGACTTAGCAGCATCAAATGCTTTGGTTCGTCCAGGAGCTATGAATACTGTTGGTGCTTCATACATTAAGCGTAAGCACGGTCAAGAAGCAGTTCAGTATATTCATCCTATCATGAAACCCTTTACCGAAAATACATACGGAGTTATTATTTATCAAGAGCAGGTTATGCAAGCCTGCGTACACCTAGGAGGAATGACCTGGTCAGAGGCTGACAAGGTTCGTAAAATTATTGGAAAGAAGAAGGATGCAAAAGAGTTCGACGAGTTCAAAGATAGGTTTATTGTTGGGGCTTCAAAACACATTTCTAAGAAGCAAGCCGAAACGCTATGGCATACTTTCGAGGCTCATGCTGGGTATTCTTTTAACCGTTCCCATGCTGTTGCTTACTCTATGCTCTCTTATTATACTGCTTGGCTCAAGACTTATTATCCTTTGGAATTTATGTTCTCGATTCTTAAAAATGAAAACGACAAGGACGTAAGAACAGAATACTTAATTGAAGCTAAAAGACTAGGCCTAAAGGTTTTGTTGCCACACATTAATGAGTCAGACATATACTTTTCTTTGCAAAAAGATGCAATCAGATTTGGTTTAGCAGAAGTTAAATTTATTTCTGATAGCATTGCCAACAAGTTGATGGACAAAAGGCCATTTACAGATTACAAGGATTTTATTGAGAAAGCTTCTAAAAAGGGAAGCGGTATTAATAGCAGAGCGATATCAGCATTGAATGCAATTGGCGCAGCAGCTTTTGAAGATAATCCTAGAGCAGGCAATGAGAAAGATAACTACTACGAGTATCTAGGCATTCCTACATTTAATCTAGACTTACCGCCAAGAATTAAAACTCAAGCAAGGCCCATCTCTGAATTTGATGACCTAGGTTCATTCGTTATGTTTGGAATGGCTAAGTCAATTAAAAGAGGAAATGGCTGGGCAAGAATTGAATTAGTAGATGAGACTGGATCTATTGGACTATTCCATAATGAGCAAACTCCAATTGAAACTAATCAGATGTACTTTATATTGGTTGGAGATAATAGAATTGCAAGGTATGTAAAGGTGCAAGACATCAATCCTCAATCTAAGGATTCATTTGTAGATTTCCTATATCGTAAAGAGTATGCCCTTGAAGAAAACCAGTATTTTGTGGTAGACTTTACTCCGTATAAAACAAAGGCTGGGAAAACTATGGCCCACATTGTAATGTCAGATAAAGATAAGAATTTAACTAGAGCTATTGTTTTTTCTAGTATGTATAAAATTGCCTTAGCAAAAATGCGTGAGGGAATGGTGTGCCAAGTAGTTTTGTCTAAACTAGATGACGGCACCTTAATGGTAAAGGAAATAAAGTGACAGACGATATCGAGGGCTTGGTAACATCTATAAGTATAAATCAGGTTTTGGTTGCTGTTTTAGAAGAGTACGGTAAATTAACAGTTCCTACCCTAAGATTTTTAGATGCAGGTAATTCAGAAAAAGAATTAGTTATTGACTATAACGAAGAAGATCCATCATTTACATTTAGCTTAAGAGAGACAAAAACTAATTTAAATGCTACAATAGAAGAAGAGAGAATAGAGCAATAATGAAAATTTCACTAGATGATATACTAGCAAAGCTAGATCCAAAAACAAGAGCAAGAGTTCAATCAGCACAGAATGTCGTTGTTGAAAAACAAAAAACACCAAGCATTGGACTAAATATGGCCCTTCGTGGAGGTCTAGGTTACGGCAGACAGGTCCTTGTATGGGGAAATAAGTCTGCTGGAAAATCTTCTTTTTGTTTGCAGATGATAGCCATTGCACAGAAAGAAGGCAAGACTTGCGCTTGGATTGATGCCGAAGCTTCTTACGATCAATCATGGGCGGAGTCTTTGGGAGTAGACTCATCTAAGTTAATTTATTCTCCAGCAAAGACAGTTAATGATATGGTTGATGTTGGCGTAAAGCTTATGGAGGCTGGAGTAGATATGATCGTTGTTGATTCTATATCTGCACTATTGCCAGGAATTTATTTTGAAAAAGATGGAAATGAAATGAAAGATTTGCAAGATACAAAGCAAATCGGCGCTGAAGCAAAGGATATGACCCACGCAGTCAAGATGTTAAACTATGCAAACAAAAACACACTACTTGTACTCATCTCACAACAACGAAATCAATTTGGATCTATGCATGCTAGTCACATCCCCACAGGTGGCATGGCAGTCAAGTTTTTTTCTTCCACTGTCATTAAACTCTGGTCGTCTGAGGCTGAGGCGAATGCTATTAAAGCTGGGGTTAAAGTTGGCGACAAGATCATTGAACAAAGGGTTGGACGACCAGTTAACTGGATTATTGATTACAACAAACTCGGTCCCCCAAATCTATCGGGACAATACGACTTTTATTACCAAGGGGAAACTCTTGGTGTAGACGGAATAGGCGAAACCCTAGACGTTGCAGAAATGTGTGGCGTTGTAGAAAAAGGCGGGGCTTGGTATACAGTTAATGGAGAAAGACTTCAAGGTAGGGCTAAGGCAGTTCAGTATCTTAGAGATAATAAAGAAGTTGCAGATAAACTTCGTGAGGAGATTGATGCCAAATCTAGATGAGTTTTTAAATAAAGATATTAAGCAAAAGGAATATGAGTTAGAACGCATTCCAGGCCTTAAAGCCTGTGCTAAGTGTGATGAAGATGTCAACGGTGCCACATGGGATCCAATAGAATTAGTTATGTCTTGGACATGCTCTAAAGGACACAATACAATTTTTAAGGTTAACTAGTGTCAGAAAGATCAGAAGTAAAAAGAGATGGTGCTAAGGCTCAAAAGAATAGTGGTCGTGGGGATTATCAAAAGGGTGATGCTAAATGGAACCAGTTTCTTGTAGACTATAAAGAAGCATCTAAATCTTTTACTTTAAATAAAGAAGTTTGGGCAAAGATATGTACAGATACATTTAAAGTTAATCGAGATATGCACCCAGCATTAAAGATTATTATTGGAACGGATTCCAAGGTTAGACTTGGAATTATTGAGTGGGCAGTTCTAGAAGAATTGATCCAGTTTTGGGAGGACAACAATGACTAGCATGCTACTGATATCTTTAGCTTGTTTTGTAATTGGTTACGGACTAGGTTTGTTTGTAGATAAATGGGATAAGAGGATTAAAAATGGCGGAAGATAAAAACACCCTTGAGCTAATAAGTCAGATCACAGAGTTTAATGATCTACACGAGTTCATGAAGGATGAGCACCTAGATAAGGCCTTGGCTATTGTAGTAAAGCTATTATTAAATCCAGATGTTCCGTCAGCTAAATCTCCTATGCTTATTATGGAGTTACAGGCAATGTCGACAAAGTTTGCTGTTATGGCTTCGTACTATTCAACCATTGCAAAAGATAAAGCTGGAACCACAAATAACAATAAAAAGAATGTTTATTACTCATTAAAGGAATCTATAGACAAGCTAGTAGATGCACTTAAGTATGTGGTTAGGTACAACTCATGAGCTGGATACAAGCTGCAATTATATTTGGTCCCATTATTATCCTACTAGCGGCTTTTTGGAAGGATATTACATAATGGCTAGAGACATAGTAAAGAATCTTAAATTTAAAAAGCATACAGGTAAGTTCTTTGATCCAGAAAAGTTTGCCACATTGCTTGATGAAGCGTATAGAAATACAAAGCGTCCTGATGGAGACATGACCAAGAAGTCATTTAGCCCTAGCTCTTTGGGGTATGGTCATGGAACTTGCCCTAGATATTGGTATATGGCATTTAGTGGTGCAATGTTTATTGATGATAATGATGCAGTTGCCGTTGCTAACATGGCACAAGGTACACAGGCACATGAAAGACTACAGAATCTAATTAAGACAATGCCTGAGTGGAGAGCAGAAGAAGAAGAAATCATTAATGACTATCCTCCTATTCGTGGCTTCATAGATTTAATTATGGAATACGATGGAGAGACTGTTATCGGTGAAATCAAGACTGCTAAGCAAGAGGTTTGGGATGCTCGTCAATCTGAAATGAAACCAACTCCAAACCACATGCTACAGCTTTTGACGTACATGAAGTTGAAGAATGCAAAAGAAGGATTCTTTTTATATGAAAACAAGAATACCCAAGAGATTATAGTTATTCCAATTTCAATGAACGAAAAAAATACTAAGATAATTGAAGATACTTTTATCTGGATGATGGAAGTTTGGGATAACTTTAAGGATGGCGATCTTCCAATGAAGCCAGCAGGAGCATCCAAGTACAAGCTACCCTGCACATATTGTCCAGTAAAGAAAGAGTGCTATTCAAAAGAAACTCCAGTCGGAACCGTTCAGATAGAATTGTTTGCGGTACCCAAGACATGATTTGCGCTAACAAAGATTGTGCTAAGGAGTTTGAACCAAAAACACATAACCAAAAATACCATAATGACGAGTGCTGCAGAGTTGCAACAAATAAAAGAATTATGGAAAAGTATTATGAAAAGAAAGCAATTAGGCAGGGCGCAACTCGTGGCTGTAAGAAATGCGGGGCACAGCTTAGCAGATATAATGACACCACTCTTTGTGCATCTTGCCAGAAAAAAATAGACATTACGCAGAGATCTACTATATTGGACAGGCTAAATGAAATTAGCTGACCTTGTAAAGACTAAGGCTAATAGGGTGCTAGGTATAGACGCCTCTACAAACTCAATTGCTTTTTGCCTAATGGAAAACGATATTCCTCTTAAGTGGGGTAAGGTTGATCTGGTTGGCTCAGACATATACGAAAAGATATATGATGCTAAGGTTAAAATGCATGCAATGCTTGATGAGTTAAAAAGTGACTACATTGCTGTAGAGGGCGCTATCCTTGTAAGATCTCCCGATGCTGTAATAAAACTATCTTATGTTTACGGAGTAGTTATTGCTGAGCTTATGGCTACTGGCTCTAGCGTTATCACAATTTCTCCAAGTTCTTGGCAAGCATACATTGGAAACAAGAACCCCACAAAGGATGAGAAGGCGGGTATAAGAGCAAAGAATCCAGGCTACGCAGACTCTTGGTATAAAACTCAGCTACGTAATATGCGTAAACAAAGAACAGTAGACTACTTTAATAAAAAATATAGCATTAGTTTAAACGACTTCGACGTAGCAGATTCATTTGGAATTGCTCATTATGCTAACAAGGTTCTAACAGAACGATGAAACTATATCAAAGCAAAGAGTGGCTATATAGAAGATATATAGTTCAAAAGAAAACGGTAACGGAAATAGGAAAAGAATGTAATGTATCTGCTATGACCATACAGAGATACCTAGACCAGTTTGGATTGATTAAAAAACGATGAGTAAAGATGTATGGCTAAATGCTAACGAACAAACAGCAGGAGATTTAATTCTTACTGGATATACAGGACAATTTAAAGATATGCCAGTGTACAATGAAGTCAGGTCTCTATTTGGAAGCGGATCAACAGCCCTAGACTTTGGTTGCGGGGTGGGAAGAAATTCAGTAGCGCTTTCAGAAACATATGATAAGGTTATTTCTTTTGATCTTCCTAGCATGATCAACCTAGTTCCAGAAGAAAACAAGCTGTCAAATATAACCTACACATCAGACTGGGAGTATGTAAAAAGCTTCAAGATAGATACAGTTTTGGCAAGCTTAGTGTTCCAGCACATTGAAGACTTAGAATTAGATTCATATTTAAATGATCTGTCTCAAATAGTGGACAGATTGGTTTTGCATAGTCGAACATGGATTGATCATTCTGCCTCACAGGTATTGCCAATTGTAGAGAAATATTTTATAATTGACACCATAGAGTACTCAACAGATCCCAATAATCCAATTGAAGATCATTTTATTGCAACATTAAACAAGAGGGCGGAATAATGTTAAAACCAGTATATGAAGATGTAACAAACTTTAATTGCAGTGACTTGTATTTAAGATCAGTTGGTGCACCAGCTGGAAATAAAATATGGGGAACCTGTCATGAAATTGCTCACATGCTTATTGAAAAAAATATATCCTATGGCAACTCAGCCTTGGAGCCTGCAAGAATATTTTCAACGGCGGATTCAACAGAACAATTAAAGGTTCGTATTGATGATAAACTAAATAGAGTTAAGAATAACCAAGGATACGCTGGAGATAACGATATTGATGATTTAATTGGATATTTAATTCTATATAAAATAGCGAAACTAGGTTGATTTTTTAGTCGACTAGGAGTATACTCTAATATATGTCTGATATAGAATTAACCCACCATTTTGACCGCATGAACACTGTTGTGTCAGAATTGCTTAAAGGTAATAACCCTACCCAAATCGCCGCCATAACAGGCTTTAAGAGGGCCGAAGTAGTTGAGTTGATAGATGAGTGGAAGACAGTTGCTCACAACGACACAGCGGCCCGTGACAGGGCTAAAGAGGCTATATCTGGAGCAGACCGACACTACGCAATGCTTATTAAAGAAGCTTGGAAAACCGTAGAGGATGCAGACACACAGGGCCAGCTAAATGTTAAGTCTGGCGCATTAAAATTAATTGCAGATATTGAAGGCAAGCGAATTGGAATGCTTCAAGAAGTAGGACTACTTGATAATGCAGAGCTGGCAACACAAATTGCGGAAACAGAAAAGAAGCAAGACATACTCGTAAAGATATTAAAAGAAGTTACGGCTACCTGCCCTAAATGTAAAATGGAGGTTGCAAAGCGCCTTTCTCAAATAACTGGAGTAGTCGAGCCTGTTATTATTGATGCGGAGGTCACAAGTGGATCTTAATTTTAATGATCTGATTGACATGCTGGATGGCGAAGAGTTTGATGAACGCCCCGTAGACTTAAGAACGTTTGTGCAAAGCCCCGATTATTTGGGACTACCGCCTCTATCCGAACACCAATATACTCTTATTGAAAAAAGCTCACAGATTTATAAAGAGTCCACACTAGTCAAACTGTTTGGTGAAGACGAAGGCGTTAGAATGTTTAAGCAAACAGCTAACGAAGTTGTTGCTCAGCTAGGAAAAGGATCTGGAAAAGACTACTGCTCTACAATATCAGTAGCATACATAGTTTATTTACTGTTGTGCCTTAAAGATCCAGCAACATATTATGGAAAGCCTCCTGGGGACTCAATTGATATTATCAATATTGCAATCAACTCGCAGCAGGCAAATAACGTATTCTTTAAGGGTTTTAAAACACGAATAGATAAGTCGCCATGGTTTACTGGGAAGTATGAAGCAAAAGCTTCTGAGATGAAATTTGATAAAGCCATAACAGTACACTCAGGTCACTCAGAGCGTGAGGCCTGGGAAGGATATAACGTTATCGTAATCATTCTTGATGAGATCTCAGGCTTTGCCACAGAAAATACAAGCGGCCACGAGCAGGCTAAAACTGGTGGGGCTATATATGATATGTATAGGGCATCAGTAGACTCACGTTTCCCAGATTTTGGTAAAGTAATTCTTCTTTCATTTCCTAGATATAAGAATGATTATATACAGCAAAGATATGACGATGTCGTTGCAGAAAAAGAAGTTGTAACTAGAACTCATCATTTTAAATTAGACGAAGACCTTCCAGATGGAACTGAAGGTAATGAATTTGATATTGAGTGGGAAGAAGACCATATCATTTCATACAAGTATCCTAAGATGTACGCTTTAAAAAGACCTACGTGGGAAGTTAATCCAGTAAGAAAAATTGAAGACTTTAAGGTTGCTTTCTACAAAAATTACACAGATGCGTTAGGAAGATTTGCCTGTATGCCAACAGATGCAGTAGACGCATTTTTTAAGTCTAGAGAAAAGATTGAGAATGCCTTCAAGAACACTGCACTAGCCGTAGATAACTTTGGAAGATTTGAAGATTGGTTTGCGCCAGATCCAGATAAAGAATACTTTATCCACGTTGACCTTGCACAAAAGCATGACCATTGTGCAGTGGCAATGGCACATGTAAAGAAGTGGGTTAATGTTAAGGTAACAGATACCTATTCTCAGCCAGCACCAATTGTTGAAGTAGATGTTGTAAGGTATTGGACTCCAACTCCAGACAAATCAGTGGACTTTACAGAAGTAAAAGATTATATCTTGTCTTTAAGATCAAAGGGTTTTAAAGTAAGAATATGTACATTTGATAGATGGAACTCTCACGACATGATGCAGCAATTAAAGCAGTATGGAATTAATACAGAAACTTTATCTGTTGCTAAAAAGCACTATGACGACATGGCAATGGTTGTGGCAGAAGACAGGCTAGACGGTCCCCACATCCCTTTGCTAATAGACGAATTGCTTCAGCTTAAAATTATGAGAGATAAGGTTGATCACCCTAGAAAGGGTTCTAAAGATTTAGCTGATGCTGTATGCGGTGCTATATTTAATGCCATTAAAAGAAGCAGGCCTTCTAATAATGAAGAAATAGATATACATACATACAGTTCTCTAAAGTGGGACAGAGAAGATGAAGATGATACAAATGTTATTAATATGATAAGAGCACCGAGAATGCCTCAACACTTATCAAATGCACTAGAAGGAATGGAAATAATATGAGCGTATATCAAGAGCGAGCTAAAGAATGCAAGTGTTGTGGAAAACACGTACCTCTGCCTACTACATTAAAAGAATATCAAGGAGTTATACTTTGCCCAACAAGTTTTGCAAATGTTATAGAGTATAAAAGAATTTGGAAGTCAATTGGCAATAGGCCTACTGGTAGTATAAGAAAACATTTTTCTGATTATGTACAACAAGTAGTTGAGAGCACTATTGACAAGAATGAGGACGGAACGTTATAATAAAACTAGGCAACAGTAGCTTAGTTGGTTAGAGCCCCGAACTCATAATTCGGTAGTCGTAGGTTCAAGTCCTACCTGTTGCACAAAAGGAGATGGTGTGAGCGAAGAAGAAGATCAATACGATGCCGATAGACTAGCTTATTATATGGAAATAGGTGCAGTTACTTTAGAGGGCATGGACGAAAATGGAGAGCTTATTTATGCCATTAGCGAAGATGCGGAAACTTTAGCGCCAGAATTATGGCAGTCTCACACAGAATATGTAAACAGATCCCTAATGGAATTATATGAAGATGGCTTAGTTGAAATAGAATATGACGAAAACCTAGAAGCAACTATTCATTTAAGTCCAGAAGGACGTAAGATTGCAAGGGAAAAGGGTCTGATCGATATGGATATCGATTGGGATATTCCAAACGACTAGAATATGATATAATATATTTAGGTCGCCGTAAGGGGCCTATACAAATTAACTTATTCGCTTGAAGGAGGAATAAAATGGTAACAACATACACCTGGGATCTTTTCAAGGATCCTTTTTTTATTGGATTTGATAGAGCTTTAGATACATGGAGCCACGCTCAAACAGTATCAAGTGCAACTAACTATCCACCATATAACGTAATCAAATTAGACGAAGACAACTTTGTTGTCGAACTAGCAGTTGCTGGATTTGCTAAGACAGATATTGATGTGTCAACAGCAGACGGCAAGCTCACTGTAAAGGGAGAATTAAACACAGAGGATAACGATTCTAAGTTTATCCATCGTGGAATCGCAGCCCGTAAATTTACTCGTGAGTGGGCTCTTGGTGAATATATGGAAGTAAAGGCAGCGGAACTAAAGGATGGAATGCTTAAGATTGATATTGTACGCATTCTACCAGAAGAGAAGAAGCCAAAGACCATCAAAATCAAATAAATAGTATAATAGAGATCTGCACCCCGTCACTGGGGAGTCGCAGACTATTCGGGTCGCTACCCGAAGGATGGACCTGAGCATGTCCTCAAACTGCTCATTAATATTAAGGAGAATCATGTTTGAGTATTATGTAAAGAAGGTTACTAAAGTTGTGGACGGAGACACAATCGACGTAGATATTGATCTTGGATTTGATATCTCTTTTAGCTCAAGAGTCAGACTTGCTGGTATCGATACACCAGAAAGCAGAACAACAGATAAGATGGAAAAGGCTCTAGGTCTTGAAGCAAAAGCTTATCTGAAGCATGAGATTGAAGCGGCTAAAACAGTTGTTATTAAAACAGAGAAGATGGATAGCTCTGAAAAGTATGGAAGAATTTTAGGGTGGGTTTATCTAGATGGAGCAAATGTATCATTAAATGAAAAAATGATTGCAGATGGACATGCTTGGGGATACTTGGGAGATACTAAGGTTAAAGACTTTAACGCCTTAGCAGAGAAGAGAAAAAAGAGCGGTAAGTAATGCCTGTATATGAATACAAGTGTTCGCATGATGATGCACACGCAACAATGTC
>Ga0247723_1001893_pt1 | contig 11767 bp, 4 predicted proteins | sample MSEWelMarce5H_FC_FD_189079 | JGI IMG/M metagenome (GOLD analysis project Ga0247723, IMG submission 189079) | Subsurface sediment microbial communities from gas well in West Virginia, United States - MSEEL Well Study Marcellus 5H_FC | ecosystem: Environmental > Terrestrial > Deep subsurface > Rock...
GTGTAGATGTTTTAGCTGCTTTTTGAGTGTATGTTGTATTAATCGTATTCCCGTTACAAAAAAAACTTTTATTCCCTGAGGTAGTTCCTGTTGCCTTTAGAGTTGCTGATATATGGTATGAAGTGTTTGTACTTATAGTACTATTAGGAAAAGCAGTTTTGACGGCCCACCATGCTCCAGCATCAGCCGATGTTCCTGTACCCCAGTAAAAATTATTAGATGCATTATCATAAAATATCATATAGTCTGTAGTAGGTGAACTATCTCCAGACACACTTGATCTATTTGAGATAACCACTCTAGGAGCTGTTAAATTAGTAAGAACTATACATGCTTCTATTGTAAACTCAACACTTGCTCCGGTTCCAAAATCTATAGAACCATTATTTACTAAAGAAACGTGGTCATCCACCCCATCAAATACAATTCTACCGCCGTTACTTGAATTAAATGTTGGACTATTTACTAATGTTCCATTATTTTTAAACCCAGATTTATCAGTCCAAGCCGTACCTGAACCCGGATATGATTTTGTATTTCCAGCATCAAGTGCTAATACTAATCCATTTGTTACTATATGAGGTCCTGTGTACATATGTTATAAGCCGTAGCGTGATTTAGTTGCATTATAGTTTTGTTGTATTTCTTGTGCTGTTAGTGCTCTATTGTAGATTTGGAATTGTGATGATCTCATATTAGCTGCTACAATGTAATTATTATCGTTATAGTAGCTCAATGTTAAATTATAATTAGAAGAAACGGGGTTGATATGGGTTCCGGAGGTTAAGTTTTTATTAATTCCATTTATATAAATTACAACACTACTTCCGCTTCTAGTAATATCAATTTTAATCCATTTTTGAATAGATAATGCCCCGACTGTTTGAGTTGATTGAGCAGCTCCTGATTGGCTAGTTACAAAAATAACAGATCCATCAGCTCCTATTACTTGTGCATAATACCCTCTGGTAGTACTTCCTCCGTTTGAAAACAATACAGGATTAGTACTATTTCCATCAACCCTATTAGTTGTAAAAGTATTAAAATAGAACCAGTAAGACATAGTAAAAGCCTCTGAAGTGTAATTGAAAGAAGCTCCACAATCAACATAATCATTAGTTCCATCTGTTACAATACTTCCACCATTTGCAGAATTGAATATAGGACCATTTACTAATGTACCATTTTTTCCAAATCCAGATTTATCCGTCCATGTTGTTCCAGAACCCGGATATGATTTTGTATTTCCGGCATCTAATGCTAGAACTAATCCGTTTGTTACGACTTTTGGTCCTCTATGAAATCCCATATTATAATAATCTTGCTAATGTTTTTACACTCCAAGTTCCTAATGTTGATACTGATTGGAGTATTATATTTCCTGAATTTAATGATGCCGATAATGTTAGTGCTGATGTTATTCCTATATCGCTTGTTGCAGTTTCTACATACTCAATACTGCTTCCACTCCATACAGTAAATACTGTACCTGCTCTTGATCCTGTACCGTTATTTACAGCTAAATAATCAAAAAATGATGATCTATATGAGCCTGTTGGTATTGTTGCTATTGTTGCTGTTGAAGATGCTGCTAGGTTTTGTTGATATTGAAATGATGATGATGGTGTAATATTAACTGATCCGGATATAGTAGTGTTTCCGTAAATATAGGTTGTTGTAGTGTTTGTATTTCCTATTACGGTTGTATTGCTTCCTAAACCAGTTGCATTAGGTCCAATTACAATTTGATTGGTTTGACCACTTCCTGATGCTTTAGCGTTATGTCCTATGAATATTGATGAACTTGCATTTGTTAATGCTGTTGATCCGTCAGCTATATACCTACCTGCTGAATCTCCTAACGCTATGTTATTACTTCCTGTTAAATTATTAGTAAAAGCATAAGTTCCTAATGCTGTGTTTCTACATCCTGTTGTATTTGATTTTAAAGCACTATATCCTAAAGCTGTATTAAATGGTCCTGATGTATTACTGGTTAATGCATTAGCACCCATTGCTGTACTATTTGCTCCAGTTGTATTTCCTAATAATGCTTTATGTCCATGTGCAGTGTTTCTAATACCCGAAGAATTTGATTTTAACGAAGCATATCCTACCGCAGTATTGTACCACCCATTTGGGGAAGAATATCCTCCAACATTAGTACATAAAGCATTATTCCCTACTGCTGTATTTTGTCGTCCAAATTGGTTAGTTTTTAATGCATATGCTCCTACTGCTGTATTACCATCACCGGATGAATATCCATCCTGTGTGATGTTACGGTATAGAGCTTTTGTTCCTACTGCTGTATTATTACCACCATAGTTATTGTCTCTTAATGCTAAATACCCTACAGCTGTATTATTAGAAGAATAGGTATGGTATAGTGCTTTATATCCTATCGCGATGTTTTTAGTTCCTGTTGAGTTATATTGTAATGCTTTATTCCCAATACCTACTTGGTTTGATAAATTATTGCTATACAATGCTTTATATCCTATAGCAACATTATAAGCACCTGTTGTATTATTTCGTAAAGAAAATGTTCCTGCTGCTACGTTATTATTACCTGTTGTAGTATTAAGAGCAGATAGATACCCTATTGCTGTATTATAATTACCTGTAGTATTACTTTGTAGAGCACTATATCCTATTACAGTATTTCGTTTTCCTGATGTATTGGACCTAAGTGCATATATTCCTACTGCTGTATTGAAGTTTCCACTAATATTTGTACATAATGATCTAACTCCTATTGCTGTATTCTTATAACCTGTAACATTAGATTTCAATGATTGATATCCTACTGAAGTGTTATTACTTCCATATATTCCATCATAATTTCCTACGTTAGCACCTAGACTATTATACCCAATTGCTGTATTGTTATTTCCGTATGTATTACTTTTTAATGAATTTGATCCTATTGCTGTATTCCTAAAACCACCAGTATTATATATAGGATGAGCTTTATTTAATGTTAATGCTTTATATCCTAATGCTGTATTATTTCCGGATATTGTATTTGATTTTAAAGATCCACTTCCTATAGCAGTATTGGTTGCTATATTACCTCCACCTTTACCAACAGTTAAAGTATTTATTACGGAATCATAGGTGGTTTTTAAAGAGCCAGTTATAATTGAGTTAGCTTGCGCTATGACGCCATTTCTAGCGATGAATTCATTTGCCATTTTTATTTATTTAGTTCACTTTCCCTAAAATACATTAATAAATATTAGAACTTACATAAACGTTGCTAATGATTTGATTTTCCAGCCTGATGTTCCTGTTGTTATATTGAATTGAAGTTGTGCTGTTACAATAGATGCTGCTACTGTTACTCCACTAGTATCACCTATATCTAAGGTAGAGTTATCTGTATACTGTACTGTTGTACCATTCCATACTGTCATTGTTTCTCCTGATCTAGAATTTAATCCATTTGATACTGTGTATTTAAAATATGCTGAAGTATAAGATCCTGTTGCTTGAGTAAATAAGTTATTATCTCCTGTAATTGAGGATGCTACTGAAGCATAATCTGTTAATGTTTGATCTAATGTTATTGTACTTCCTACTATTAAATTAGAAGCATATGATGATGTTGCTGCATATGATGCTGATACAGCATATGATGATGTTGCTGCATATGATGATGATACAACAGATGCTATATATGAAGCAGTAGTTGAATATGATGAACTTAAAGCGTATGATGAACTTAATGCATAAGATGATGATAATGCATAAGATGAACTTAAAGCGTATGATGAACTTAATGCATAAGATGATGATAATGCATAAGATGAACTTAAAGCGTATGATGAACTAACAGCATATGAAGATGATAATGCATATGAAGAACTTAATGCATAAGATGAACTTAATGCGTAAGATGATGATACTGCTCTTGATGCACTAACAGCAAATGAAGCAGTTCCAAATAATGAACCGGTAAATGAAGTTGATGTTACGGCAGTTAATCCTGTTAATGAAGAAGCAGTGGCTCCTAAAGCAATATTAGTTGTTCCAATCATTAAACTACTAGTAGCTAACTGACTGCTTTGAACATTTGATAAAGTTCCACCTAATGTAATTGTTCCTGAGGTTGTGATTGTACCGCCTGTTAATGTAATACCGTTAACTGATCCTGCAGTTGCTACTGAGGTTACTGTTCCTCCTCCTGATGTGGCTATTAAGTTTGTTCCTACTCCTGCTGCTGCTGCTGAAATATCTATATATGCTCCTCTTGCAGCACCACCTTGTTCAAAGAATCTTAATCTATTTTGCCAAATATCAATAGTAACACCACTTCCTGTAAGTGTATTATTTGTGACTGGTTTACCTAATAATATTTCTCCACCTTCATCTCCTGCTTGATATAGTAATTTTAATGTAGAACCATCAAACTGAAGTAATGATTCTCCATTTATAGTTCCGTTTCCATTAGCTGTTAATATTCTATCATCTGCTGCATTTGTTATAGCAGGTGTTATGTTTGATGCTGTAGCAGCATACGAGGAACTCAATGAGTAAGATGAGCTTAAAGCATATGATGATGATAGTGCATATGATGAACTCAATGCATATGAAGCGCTTAATGCATATGAAGCGCTTAATGCATATGAAGCGCTAACTGCGTAAGAGGATGATAATGCATAAGATGATGATACAGCATAAGATGAACTTAGAGCGTATGATGAGCTCAATGCATATGATGAGCTTAGTGCATAAGATGATGATACGGCTCTTGATGAACTAACAGCAAATGATGATGATAGTGAATATGAAGAACTTAAAGCATAAGATGATGATAAAGCGTATGAAGAGCTTAATGCGTAAGATGAACTTAATGCGTATGAAGAGCTTAATGCGTATGAAGAGCTTAATGCGTAAGATGATGAGGCGGCAAATGATGAACTAACAGCAAATGATGATGATAAAGCATAAGATGAACTTATAGCATTTAAAACGTATGATGATGTAGTAGCATAAGATGAGCTTAAAGCATTGCTAGCATAAGATGCAGTTCCTTGTAATGAACCAGTTAATGTTGTTGCTGATATATTACCAACTGTTAATTTATTAGTACTTGTATTATATTTTAAATCAGCATCACTTCCTACAGTAATTCCTGATGTAGCATTAGCATTAGATAGTAATACATAACTATCAAAATCTGCTCCAAATACAGATATATCTATTGTATTTGCATTAGCAGCATTTGAGGCTTGAGAAGCACTTAAAGCATATGATGATGATAATGCGTATGATGAACTTACAGTATAAGACGAGCTTAATGCATATGATGATGATAATGCGTATGAAGATGATAAAGCGTATGAAGATGATATTGCTCTTGATGAACTAACAGCAAAGGATGCACTTAACGCATAAGATGATGATAAAGCATATGAAGCACTTAGAGCATTATTTGCATATGATGCAGTTGCTCCATTTATTAAGTAAGATGCACTTGATGCGTACGATGCACTTATAGCATTTAAAACATAAGATGATGTAGTTGCATATGAACTAGATAATACAGACATTGAAGATGTCTGATTTGATGTTATAGCACTGTTTCCATTTATATTTAATGATCCAGTTATTGAAACTGATCCAGTAAATTGATGAGTATCGTCTAATGTATCTCCAAACTTAGTTGATCCACTGCTAAATGATTCTGTAAAATATGATACTGATGAAGATATAATATATTGTTGAGCTATTATATTTCCTCTAATATTTAAATCTCCGGTTAATTGTCCGCCTGTTAAAGGTAAATAAGCAGGAGCATATGATGCTGTAGCAGCGTATGATGAACTTATTGCATACGATGCACTAGTACTATTATTTGAGTACGAAGAACTTAAAGCGTATGAAGATGACAATGCATAAGATGAACTTACAGCATTTAGTACATATGAAGCTGTTGTTGCTGTTCCTTGTAATGATCCTGTAAATGATGGGGCTACTACACTACCGCTACTAAGTGTTAAAACAAAGTTTGTTGCATTGTACGATAAAGCACCACTTGGATTTCCTCTAAGTGATGTATAAGAATTTGCAGCAACATTTGCCGAAAATACTGGGTATAATGTTGTATCAGTATTATCTGTTATTAATGCTATGTTTGAAGTATATGTTGATACTAATGCATTTGTAGCATATGTTGCAAAAGATGAACTTAATGCATAAGACGATGATACTGATGTTGATGAACTAACAGCAATTGATGAACTTAAAGCATATGAAGCACTTAATGCATAAGATGATGATAATGCATTATTAGTATAAGATGCACTTAATGCATATGAGGAACTAACAACAAATGATGAACTTAAAGCATAAGACGATGATAATGCATATGAAGAACTTAAAGCATAAGACGAGCTTAATGCATTTAAAACATACGAAGCAGTTAATGCATAAGATGCAGTAGTTGATGTTGATGCATTACCGGATAAAGATGCTGTTAATATAGATTGATTTTCCCACTTTAAAGTACTGCTATTATATACTAATGGTTGCCCATTTGTTGGACCTGTTATTGATACATCAGCTAACCCTGATAATAATGCACCAGGAGCTGATCCTCCACCACCTGATCCCCCTACATTTCTAAATAATCCTGCTTGTTGAATATTATATGATGCGGGTATGGTAAAATCAGCATTATGCCTAACAACTAGGTAAGCAGAAAATACGGCTCCACCTGCTGTGTTAGGAGCTTCTATGAATGTATCATATGGTATATTAAGTACTGCATCTTCTAATGTTGCGTATGTTTTATTTCCATAATAAACATATATACCTTTAGTAGCTCCTCCAGGAAAATAAAATACTCTTTGTATTGAGAAATCATTTGTAGCTACTGGGGTTAATGTCCCGTTGTTACTGTATTGGGATGGATCTATTGTAGTATAACCTGCTCCTCCATTTGTTAAATATTTCCAACCATTTGAACCAGATTGGTAATATCTGAATATTTTAGATATAGGTTGACCTGGATCTATAACATAACTTGGATTATTTGGATCATTTACATAATTTCTACCTTCTGAATATGATGTTCCTGATGTTATTTGTAAGCTTCCTGTTGATGAACCGCTTACTATTGTTGTTAATCCTGATAGTTTTAAAGCACCAAATGCTCTAAGGAAATCACTTGATCTTTGTTTGTAAGCGAATGCAACACTTGGGTAGGTTGCTGTAGCGTTTATTGTGGAGCGGTTTTGATGAATTACGTTTCCTAATGGGATTAAGGTATTGAATTGTCCATCATCATATGGCGTTCCTTGTGCATATACTGCTCCGGTACCTCCTACATTTTGTATAGATATAAAGGATTGATCGTATGACGCAGATAGTGGTGCTATACTAGCTGATAAATTAGGCCAAGTAACAAATACTGTTGTTGGATATGGATCATCAGTTAGAGAAGCATTCATTGCTACAAATATTCCACTTCCGCTTGATACTTGAAATGTAGTAGAAGAAGATTGACTTATAATACCACCACTTAATAAACCCGTATATAACGAACCTTCAAGCCACCTTAAGCGTGTTGTGTTTGCAAATCCTTTATTATTTTGAGCAAAATATAAATCGTTTGTTGAACCGCTTACGTAAATGTAGGAAGCCGATACTGTTGTATCAATATTTGTTGGAGTTGGGCTGAATTTTAAATATCCTGTCATTGTAGTATCTCCGTATATGTTTACGGATGATGAATAACTTCCCACAGGATAAGATCCTGAAATAGTAATACTACCAGATAGTAATGTATTTCCTAATAATGTATTATTTCCTATTTGTAATGTAGAACCTGTTATATTTACAGATCCTGTTATTGTGTTTGTTCCTAAAAAGGTTTGAGAACCACTTACATAAATTGAACCTGATAGTAATGTGTTTCCTAATAAGGTATTATTTCCTATTTGTGTTGTTGAACCTGATATTAATAATGAACCGGTTTGAATAACAGTTCCTATATTTGTTGCTGTTCCAATAAATGTTTGAGAACCCGTTATAGTTAGAGAACCAGTTATTGTTTGATTACCTACGAATACATTTGATCCAGTAGTAGCAAATACAGTACTATCTTTCCCATCTAATAAATCTGCGTTATAAGCGTAAGATGAACTTAAAGCATATGATGCACTAGTACTGTTATTTGAGTAAGAAGCGCTTGTAGCATTTGATGAATATGAAGCACTTAAAGCATATGAAGCACTAGTACTGTTATTAGAATAAGATGCACTTAAGGCATATGATGAACTAACAGCAAATGATGAACTTAGTGCATAAGATGCACTTAAAGCATATGATGATGATACGGCTCTTGATGAACTAACAGCAAAGGATGATGATAAAGAATATGAAGAACTTAAGGCATATGATGAACTAACAGCAAATGATGATGATAAAGAATATGAAGAACTTAAACTATAAGAAGCACTAAGTGCATATGATGAACTTAAAGCATAAGACGATGATAAAGCATATGATGCACTAGTACTGTTATTTGAATAAGATGCACTTAAAGCATATGATGATGATAAAGCGTATGATGAACTTAATGCAAAAGATGAGCTTAAAGCGTATGATGATGATAAAGCATATGATGCACTTAAAGCGTATGAAGAACTTAATGCATAAGATGACGATAAAGCAAATGAGGAGCTTAAAGCGTATGATGATGATAAAGCATAAGATGATGATATTGTTCTTGATGAACTAACAGCAAACGATGCACTTAATGCATAAGATGAACTTATAGTAGAAAATGAAGATGATGCATAAGATGACGATAAAGAGTATGAAGCACTTAAAGCATATGATGCACTAGTAGCATAAGATGAGCTTAATGTATATGAAGAACTTAGGGCATAAGACGATGATAATGCATAAGACGAGCTTAAAGCATAAGACGATGATAATGCATATGATGCGCTTGTTGTATTAATTGAGTAAGAAGCGCTTAATGCATATGATGAACTTATAGCATAAGATGATGATAATGCGTACGAAGAACTTAAACTATAAGAAGCGCTTAATGCATATGATGCACTTAAAGCATATGAAGATGATAATGAGTAGGATGAACTTAAAGCGTAAGATGCACTTGTTGTATTACTACTATATGATGAACTTATAGCATAAGATGCAGTTAATTGATTTATTACATCACCTTCAACTGATAGCGAACCGGTTATTAAAACTGATCCGGTGAATTGGTGTGTATCATCTAAGGAATCTCCAAACTTTGTAGAACCACTACTGAATGATTCAGTGAAGTAAGATACAGAAGATGATATAATATATTGTTGAGCTATTATGTTACCATTAGTTGTTATATCTCCTGTAACCATTAGTGAACCTGTTATTAAAACGTCTTGTATTAACGAATTAACGTATGAAGCGCTAGTACTGTTGGTAGCATAAGACGAACTTAATGCATAAGATGAGCTATTTGCATTTTCACTATATGATGAACTTAGAGAATATGAAGCACTTAAAGCATATGATGAACTGGTAGAGTTTTTACTATAAGATGAACTTAAAGCATATGAAGCACTATTAGCATTATCAGTGTAAGATGAACTTAATGCATAAGATGCACTATTTGCATTATCAGCGTAAGAAGAAGATAATGAATATGATGCACTTGTTGTGTTTTCAGCGTAAGAAGAAGATAATGAATATGATGCACTTGTTGCATTACTAGCATACGAAGCACTTAAAGCATATGATGCACTATTTGCATTATCAGTATATGAAGAAGATAAAGTATACGATGCACTTGTTGAGTTATTACTATAAGATGCACTTAAAGCATATGAAGAACTTAATGAATATGAAGCGCTTGTAGAATTTTCAGAATATGAACTGGTTAATGCATAAGAAGCACTACTTGCATTATCAGCGTAAGATGAGGTTCCAAGTAATGAACCAGTAAAACCACCAGTTAAATATGAATCTCCTATTACTTCTAAACTTCCTGATATTATAGCACTACCAGTAAATGGGAATGGTGCTACGTAATTATCAAGATATGATGCTGTTAAGGCATATGATGAACTTGTTGAATTTTTACTGTAAGATGCGCTTAATGCATATGAAGCACTTGTTGCATTGCTAGCATACGAAGCACTTAAAGCATATGATGATGAAATAGCAGTTTCTGAATTAGGAGCATATGATGCACTATTTGCATAATCAGCGTATGATGCTGTTCCTAATAATGATCCTGTTATTCCTCCTTGTACTATTAAATTTTCACTAATATCTAGTGAACCAGTCATATCGTGAAGATTATCAGGAGATAGAGAGAATTTTCTATCAGTATCTGAATCACTACCACCAGCAAAGAATTGTACTGGAAAGTTTGAAACGTTTCCTATATGTAAATGGCGTCCTGTAGAATATAAATAAGCATCGTTTTCTTGACCTATAAAATTATTGGCATAGTTTTCACTATTGATACCCATATCAATATAATTGGTAGTTTCAGTACCATTATTTGCAGTAGCAACAACATCAGAAGATGCCGATACTCCTTGATTTACGTTATGGATATTTAACTGTAAATAGTTATTTAAATTACCTTTACCACTAATTACATTTATTGATGTTGGGTGTGGTTGCCAAACGTATAATGCTTCAGGATTTGCTGATGTATTATTGTCTTGATTGATAATAATACTTGTAGATCCTGATTGGTATACTGCACTTGATGATAATGTTGTATCGGTATTATAGAATGGTAAGTGAGTTGCTTTACCTCCTAATATATTTGAGGCAGTAGCAGCATACGATGCACTAGTTGCATTGCTAGAATAAGATGCACTAGTTGCATTAGAAGCATATGATGCACTTAGAGCATATGATGATGTTAAAGCATATGATGCACTTGTTGCACTTAGAGCATATGATGATGTTAAAGCATATGATGCACTTGTTGCACTTTCAGCATAAGATGAACTTAATGCATATGATGCACTTATAGCGTATGAAGATGATAATGAGTAAGATGCACTTGTTGCATTTTCAGCATATGATGCACTAGCTATTGATCCACTAGTACTAGCTATTTCTATAATTGATTGTATACCATTATCTTGTTTAAGAAATAATTTACCATCATAGGTATTTATTGCTACTTCTCCTAAATCTAATGAAGATGTTGTTGGTATTTTGCCGGGAACGGCACTACGTTTTAACTCAATTTTAATAGCCATATCTATGGAACAATTTTATTAGTATATACTCAATAAAGCTTATATAAAGCTGCGTATAAATATATGCTTAAAATGTCCCCCCGTCGATAGCGTTACCATTATATGAACCAGATGCAACATTAGGTGAATCAACTACATTGAATGAACCTGAAACTGTTAGTGCTGAATATATTGGATTTGTTTGTTTAATGTCTAAGGATCCAGACACGGTTAGTACATTAGTCGTAGGGTTAAATGATAAATTACTACGTAATTGTTTTAATTTTAAAAGTGCCATCGTTATTGAAATTTACCTATTGCTACTACTTCATCATCAGATTCTAAACTATAACCTAAAGATGTAGTATTAAATGTAAATGTAACATCACCTATATTTTCTACTAAAGTTATTATAGAAGATGGTACATATTGTCCATTTATATAAACAGAGAAATTAGCTATACTTGTTGGAGGTAATGTAGATGCTGGATCTGGTTGTAAAAGTATAGCTCCTGTAAATACTGCTGTATTTGTAG
>Ga0247723_1001894_pt1 | contig 11761 bp, 13 predicted proteins | sample MSEWelMarce5H_FC_FD_189079 | JGI IMG/M metagenome (GOLD analysis project Ga0247723, IMG submission 189079) | Subsurface sediment microbial communities from gas well in West Virginia, United States - MSEEL Well Study Marcellus 5H_FC | ecosystem: Environmental > Terrestrial > Deep subsurface >...
GTCTTATCTCAGACGTTGGTCGGACGGTCACCAATAAACTGACAGACGTTACTGGTTTGGGTAAAAAACAAGAAACAGACACACTGAAAGCCTTTGGAAATGTATTAAATAGTCGTTATGGTAGTATAGAAAACGCCTCTAAAACAGCGATAGAAGACCCATTTGGAGTGGGTGCAGATATTGCGGGAATCTTAGCTGGAGGAGCAGCGGTAGCGGGGAAAACCGCCCAACTAGGGAACTTAGCGTCTAAAACAGCCAGAGTGGCTACCGCACCAGTTCGATTACCAGTCAAAGCGGCGGTTGGGGCGACTAAGAAAGCTACTGGTTTCAGCGTCTCACAAGCGACGGGGTTAGCACCAGACACACTCAAGACTGTTCTATCTGACTCTAAAGCGTTCAGTGAAGCAAGAGCAGCCGGAACAACTCGGCTAGACCTAACTAATGATGTGTTTAGTGCAATCAACAAGGCTGGTGATGAACTTAGCGACTTAGGTAAGGGTTATGATGGTGTGAGGTCGTCTGGTCAACTAGTTAACCTACCAGACACTTGGTTAGTTAATGTACTAGACAACTTTAAGCTTCCACTGAAAGAGGGGAAAATTGTTGCAGACAGAGCATCACGGACACGTAATACTACTGACATTAATAAGATACAAAACTTCGTAGATAATTGGGGTGGCTCTAAGACGTTTACCGCTGAGGAGTTCTTAAACATGAGAAGTGACTTAGCAGGGATTAGAAAATATGACCAGGCTGGCACTGATGTGGCTAAACAGTTCGCATCACAACTTCGTGATGGTGTTCTTAACAGTGACAAAATAAGGGGACAAATTAAAGGCCTTAAAGAACTAGATGACTCGTTCTCTGGCGATGTGCAGTTCTACAAGAAGATGAAGAAAGAATTTTTAGATACTAACGGTAACCTGAAAGATGGTGCAGCTTCAAAGGTTGTGAACGCTGTAACAGCAGCCAACCCAGAAAGACTTGCTAGACTAGAACGCTTATACCCAGGGTTCACACAACAAGCTAAAGTCATTAAGGCCCTAGAAGATGTCGAGAACTCAATGGGAATAAAGGTTGGAACATATGCGAGGGCTGGTGCTGGAGTAGCTGGTATCGCAACGGGTAACGTGCCACTCATAATCAGCGCCATTCTCGCTACACCAGAAATTGCAATACCTCTCTTGATGGGACTAGGCCTTACAGCAGAAAAAGTTGCTCCAATCTTAAGGCTGATTAAAGAGTTTGCGTCTGACATAAATAACTTTAGAGTGCCTGGGGCGGCTGAGAGATTTATACAAGAGAAATACCCAGACGGGATTCCTGTTGGAATGTCTACACAAGATGTAACAAAAACAAAGGGAGTCACCCCACCAACCGTACTAAAGTCCAAAGACGGCATAGTCTTCGAGCGAGCAAAAGACCTGACTCCGGAACATGAAGCGATTGAAGAAAAGGCTTTTAGGAAGATTATTGAAAAAGAGGACTCATTACTGGAGGAATACAAACTAATAGAAGACTCAGATGGCGGAAGGATTATCAACACCGACCTGTTCAGAAGACTATTCAAAGACGAGGGGTATGCAGGCTATAACGCCCGGGCGGTTCAAGAACCATCATCATACCTAGCTAAAAAGGCTTACACTCAAGCACTAAAAAATAAAGGAGACACTGTAGTGATGACCGCAGGTGGTTCAGGTACTGGTAAAAGTTCAGCCCTAAAAGGTATTGGTGAGATAAGTGATGAAATGAATGGTGCCGCCCTTATATTAGACTCAAACCTATCGAGTTATAAATCTGCCATTTCAAAGATTGGGGAGGCTGAAAAAGCGGGCAAGGATATTATTATTGAATATGTTTATCGTGACCCGTATGATTCTTTTGAAAAAGGGGTTGTTAAACGAATGTTAACAAATGAAGAAGAGGGTGGGCGACTTGTCCCGTCTCACGTCGTAGCGGGGAATCATATTGATTCCCTTGCGGTGGCCAAACAATTGCAAGATGATGGATTTTCTGTTACATTTGTAGATAACAGTAGAGGCCCTGGAAAACAGGCGATAAGTTCTTATGAAGAAATCTTCAAAAAGGCAAATTATCCATCTCCGGAAAAACTTACAAGCGAATTTAATGATATAGCAAAAAGATTATATGATGAAGGAACAATCACCAAAGAACAATACGAAGGCTATAGAAACAAATAGACAGGCCTTACAAGCCAGGGCTAAAGCTAAGGCCGCCAAGTTTTCTGGCGTATTTGTCGAGAACCTACGAAGGAATGTTAGTAAGGAGACCGACCAATAAACTCTCCTGTCTCTGGCTCGATAAGCTCGTTAAAACCTGTTTCTTTGTTGTGTATGTAGAGACCCTTCTTAGAAATACCGACCCTACCCTTTAGGTGTGGGTGGTTGTCTTCTAGGAAATCCCGTGCGGTCTTATACCTTAGACCAAGCACAAAAGCCTCTGTGAATCTGTCTGGGTTGAATTTTGTTGTCATGTTGATTTAGTGAATATTGCTGATAATGATGTACTTTCTGACCTGAAAGACTTTCCCATCCTTGTCCTTTGGTGAAATGGTAAAGGTGTTGCCCTCATACTCAAGCTCAGAAGCTTTGGGCCACTCGCAGTGAGAACCGTTAAGTACAAAGCCAACTGTGTTCTTACGCTCGACAGTTCTAATTCCCTTCATCTTTTCGGGAACCTCTGTGTTTGTAGTGCCTGTCCAGTTGAAGTAAACGCACTCGATTGTGTCACCTATTTGGATGTCTTTTTTGAATTGTGATAATGTTTTCATAATGTTATTTGATTAGTAGCGAATAAGTTGGAACCCTAGTGAGTACCCGATGGTAGCCAAGACTAGGAGGTCAAGTAACCTACCGGCTAAGTGGATAGAATACTTTTTCCAGAATTTTTTATAGTTGAATGTTCTCATAATGTTGATGGTTAGTTGGCTGGTAACTGCTCGACCTACCCTAAGTATACACCCATTCCCTATCCCTGTCAAGCATAGGGATATTAAGTTATCCACACCCCTCTTTTCCTATGCTTGACAACTGCAGGCCATAGGTATATACTAAAGATGAAGTTACAAGTTAAGCACACAACAAATATGAAAAACATTTTTACACCCAAAAGGACAGACTGGACAAGTCGTCTACCAGAGCAGGTCGAAAAGAAGGAAGTAGCCAGTCTCGGTATTGAGATTTACAGCTACGAATTGAACGGGAAGTTAATCGGTCTAGGTTTCGGCGGAAAGCGTGGTAAGCCTGACTTCTACAACTCATTCAGTACACCGGAGCGAAGAAGCGAGTACATTAATAACTACGTCAAACGAGTGGTCGACAGACACGAACAGACAGTCGCTCGCAAAAAGGAGCAGACAAAGCCACACACACTAGTCGAGGGTGACATCCTAGAGTGTTCTTGGGGTTACGACCAGACCAACATCGACTTCTTTCAAGTCACAGAGGTGGTCAGTCCTAGAACTGTTAAGATTCGGGGGATTCAATCACAGTGTATCGGCAACCAGTCTTACCAAGACAAAATTGTTCCAGTCAAAGACGCTTTCTTTCCAGAGGGCCACTACAAGTTTGGCAAGGAACAAACCAAGCGAGTGAACAGTAGCAACTCAGTCAGTATTTACAGTTTCGCTTCTGCTTCAAAGTGGGATGGTCGACCAGCTTACCAGACAGCATCAGGATATGGACATTAAAAACTAACTAATAACATTATGAACAAACACTTAAACAACTGGCTAGACAAAATGGATGGCCTACCAGAAAACACAAGCAACAACAACATTACAAAGGAAATGAAAAGACAAGGGTATCTTACTAAGGAGGAGATGGAGTTACTAAAAAAGTGCGATGGGGTACATGGTACACTATCAGAGATTATCAGGTGCAAAAGTTGTGATGTATTATTCAAAAATAACTAACAGATTCATATGAAGGATAAATTAGAAAGAGTGGGAACACTAGCAGAACTAAAGACAGAGTGGGGTATGGTAGTCTTTGTCGAAATCATCGACTATAAAAACTCCTACGGGCGTGACCGATGGTTAGTAAAGCCAGTCTCAGGCCGAGGTGAAGCGTGGGTCGAGAAGATAACTTAGACGGCTAGCGCTTGTCCACAATAAAACTGGCCACGCCAAGAAGGATGTAGAACACAACGATTGAAGCAAATATACCCATACAGGTCACACTACTACGTGGTATAATAAAGTCAATTCGTTTATCCACACATGGACAAAATATTAGAAAAACTAAAGCTCACAGTAGACAATCCGGGAATCTACAAACCACTGACCCCAGAGGAATCGGCAGAGCTTTTTCTATACTTCCTCCAACCTAAACCAAAGCTATTTAAGAAGCCTAAAGTCATTCAAGGAATAGACGGTGTTACCCCAGAACCTGACAAAGACTACATCTCTAAAGAGACAGCTCTTAAGTTCCTTGCTGACGTTAAAGCAGAACTAGAAGCTAAGAACACAGAGCTAGAGAAAGCCATTCAGTCTAAACTAGCCACTATAAAGAACGGAGAAGACGCTAAAATCACTGACGACATCATCGCTACAATCGCTTCTGTGGCGAGTTCTTTAGTAGAGCTACCAGACTTCGATATTCTCATAACAAAGTCCTCTGAGGCCGTCAGAGACGCTCTAGAGCTACTTGTAGACGACGACAGACTAGACAAGACAGCTATTAAGGGACTAGATGACTACGAAGAGGTCGCGAGACTGGCTAAGAAGCGAGATAGTGCTAGAGAAACCAACTTCGGACAAGTTGTTCGCGACATCGTGGCTGGTGATGGTATAACTATTGATAAAGATGACCCTAATCGACCAGTCTTGTCTGCCACATTAATCAACCCCACACCAACAATCGCCAACGCCCCCTACGCAATAGTTTCAGACGAGGCCACCACTAACCTTATCCCTAACCCTAAGTTTGAAGTCAATATCACTGACGGTTGGGTAAGCACTGGAACAGTTACAAGAACTAGAGACACATCTGAAAAGTGGTACGGCTCTGCTTCCATGAAGCTGGTTACTACTGCTGTAGAATCTGGTTCGACCACTAGCTCAATCACAGTCGAGGCTTCTTCGACTTACGTATTTAGCTTTTATGTTAAAGGTGCTGTTGGTGGAGAATCGCTTTGGGTAACTCTTACCCCTAACGTTGGAACAGCCGTTAACTCAGTAGATACTTTATTTGGTACTGGCACATTCTCAACTACTACCCCTGTAACGACTAATTGGCAAAGAATGAGATTGGCGATTACGACTAACGGTTCTGCCAGCTCACTTACTTGCGCTATTCGGTCTGTAACCGCCGGTTCACAAACTGTCTATATTGATGGGGTGCAACTTGAAAAGAAAACTCTACCAGCAGGGAGTACTAACACTTATTTCCCAACTTCTTATTGTGATGGCTCAATGGGTAATGGCTACACCTGGAACGGTACAGCCGATAACTCAAGCTCAAGCAGAACATCTGGTACGCACTTCTTAGCTCCGATTGCGGATAACGGTGCTGGTTCATTTGTGCAACGGTCTGACGGTTCAATAGACCGTATGTATTTCAGGGCCGATGAATCTTTTTCTAACGCTGCCCTTTCTGGCGATGCCCCTCAGTTTCCTTTTCAATTTATCGGGAAAGCTATCACCAACCTCATCACCTCGGGTATTAAGTCAGGCATTGCCTTCGTTGAAAACCTAGCAAACGGTACGGCTCTATACGTTAAATCTGCCGCCACGACTGCTTATGGCATGGTTATCGAAGGTGGTTCTATTACCTCTGGCACTATCCTATCTATTTTTGCTCCAGCCGACCTGTCCACGATGATTTCAAGTGGCGGTAAATTCTTTGAGTTTGCTGACAAAAATCAAAACTCATCTTACCAGTGGACACCGGTATTTGCTCAGAATGGTGTATTCACGCTACCTCACATGACCAGGGCTACATTCGCTGGGGGTGGTGGACAAACCACAACCGATAGGACAGGACTATCAGGAACAGTCGGTGCTACAAATGGCACAACAGCAGTAACGGGTGCGGGTACAGCGTTTCTAACTGACTACAGAAGGGGTGACACAATTCAAATCGAAACCGCTGGTGTATACACAGCGTATAACATCGCCTCAATTACAAGTGATACCGCTTTGACATTGACTGGTAACTATGGAGAAGCGACAGCCTTAGGTAAGGCACACAAAGGTAGGGCAAGACAATGGAGGCCAGCCAATCTACAGCTCGCTGGTGCTTACGGAGACCACAACTACGCATTTACTTCACCACAGGGAGACTTTGTATATAACGTATATCCTAACGGTTCAGAGGGACAACTTCACGTAATGAAGTCATCAGCTCGAATGGACTTAACCAATCCTACTGAAAACGCTGGCGATGCTCTAGTCACTAAGAAGTTTGTTGATACTACGACTCGTAGTATTTCAGCTAGTGCAAGCGAGACCGATGTCATAACAGGCTACACAGTACCAGCCAACATGCTCACCACTGGTAAAATACTAAGGATTAGATTTGGTGGTGACTTCACAGCCCTAGCAACCACCACTACTCTTATTTGGAGGGTAAAACTGGGAAGCACAACCATCTTAACTGGTCGCACAAGGGCAGTTAACTTAGCTAACGCGATGGACTTTATGGGTGACATAGACATTATCGGGACTTCACTACAAGCTCAAAAGTCAAACATCAGGGTGACAGGTGACAACACTAACCTCACTTCTTCTGTCATGTATAACGAACATCGTTATGGTACGTCTACTGTAGACTGTAGGGTAGATAATACATTGACCGTGACAGCTCAGTTTGATGACGCTTCGTCAATGGATATGGAGTACGCTTATATAGAACTAATTTAATAATATATGGAACCAGAAATAATAGATGTAAAGGGAGATGTGAAAGGAGAGTTGGAGAAGACAAAAGAAGAAATAATCAAAGAACAAGCTATCGAGTTGAAGGCTGAAATTGAAGACGCTGTTAGAGGAAATGGTCAATCATCACTTGGTGCGACTAAGGACAGTCTCAAGGGAATTAAACTTGAAGACATGACTCAAGTTATGAGTGCCTGTAATCAGATGAAGTGGGCCTATGACAACACCGGACTACGATACAAACCATATTTCAAACTAGACTTCGAGCAACCAGAGATAGGATTAGAAATCTACTCAGGTGAAAAGCTGGTTGAGACTGTTCGTATTCCTAGCACTGGCGGTATGGACGGCGACCCAACCCTACAAATCTCTAGGGATATGTACACCTTAATCGCTATGGCTCTTAAACACGCTAACTCTAATCTTGTATGAAAATAAAAGCAGTTTGTGACATCTTTGGAAAGAATACCGTGTGGAATCTACTAGTTATTCATGGCTGGTTTTGGACAGTCTTGGGTTGGTTGTACTTTCTAACAGGTAATGAACACTTCTTGAAATCAGCTTGGTTGGCAGGAGGGGCTACGATGTTCTTATTCGTTGTCCACGTTTATAAGAAGTTAGTTAATTAATGGTATAATATAGACAATATGGCCAAAGATTTAACAAATTCACTACAAAAACTCAGCGCATATAAGAAACACCCAGAATTAGTAAAAGAACCGACTATTGAAGAGTTGGCTGAAATTACTGTCCACGTACTTAATCAAGTCAATGTGGTTATCAAAGCTATTGAGGCTGGTAAGATTGCTGGTAAAACACCACAGAAAGATGTTGAGTACTTAGGTAAAGAGACCGCCATTGGAATGATACGACAAGGAATCGTCAATGAGATTCAGTCATTTGAAGACCGAGCAGAGTCTGCAATATCTACCCTTGAACAGAAAGGAAAGGAGTTAGAATCACAAGTCTCACAATCACTAGCTAAACTAAAGAACGGAACTGTCACTGATGAAGAAATCCAACGTGCCGCCTCTCTTGCTCTTGAACTATTAGAACTACCTGACTTTGAAGAACTTATCTCCACATCTATCACTTCAAACAGTGAGGCTATTAGAGACGCCCTTGAACTCCTACAAGGAGATGAAAGATACCAAGTTGAAATATCAGATGTGAATGGATTAGAAGAAGCTCTCAAGCAAAAGACTGGTGGTAAACAACCTTATAACGCAATCGGTAGAAACCAGGTCTTACAATACGTAAATGAGGCTATATCCGATGGTTCAATAGTAGTTGGGGGAGGCTCAGGTGTTACCAGTATTTTAGATTACGGTGCAACAATGGATGGCTCAGACGATGGGCCAGCTATTCAAGCCTCACTAGACGCACTCGGCTATGCGTTCGTACCAGAGGGAACCACCACAATCCTTACCCAAGTAGTAATGCCAAGTAACTCGACTATCTATGGTCTAGGTATAGGCAGGTCTATTATCCAACCACACGCTTCGATGGCTCGAACTACGAGAATGATTACTACTCTTGGCCCAAGCGGAGGTGCAAGACGAACAGAAAACATTGTTATCCGTGACATCACTCTAGATGGCAGTACTCGTACATGGCCTACCTGGAGTGATTCTGGTTGGGATGATTCTGGTTACTTAGTCTATCTAGCGGCAGTTGATGGCTACCATCTAGACAAGGTAGAGGTGATGAATCAACCCTCATTCGGAGTAGGAGATGCTGGTGGTAAGAACGGTAAAATCACTGGCTGTCATTTCCATGATAACGGAAACCCACATAAATTCTCACCCGCCCTATACATTTCTTCTTCTGGTAACACTTACTCGATTACCGACATCACTAACGCTGTTAATGCCCAGATAACTCTAAAACAAAACGGTAACGTAACTTCTGGTCCAACCAGTATGTATATTAGTGGTGTGCGCAGTATGAATATTCCTGATGGCGTGTACCCTGTGACATTTGTTAGCAATAACGTCTTTGAGTTAACAGGAATAGACACAACTCTTGAACCAACTTTCGTGGTGGACTTAATGGCATACGTTGGCATCTCCGGTAATACTGGTACAGCCTTTGTCCCCAATATAAATCCAATTGTATCTGGTAATCATTTCAGTAATAACGCCTTTCACCACGTAAGCTTCGTCCCGACAGAGGGCGGAACTTTTGAGAACAATATTCTAAAGACTTGTGGAGAATCAGCCATCTTCTGTGAGAACTCACGTAACGTAAGTATTGTCGGCAATAAGATTGAGGACACCACAGTGACTAGTGTTGTGGCGAACGGACTAGAGTTAAACCGGTGTGCTAACGTCAGTGTAGTGGGTAATTACTTTTCCGACACCGCTACTACTCCAATGAGTATGAACAATGGGCAGAACATCACCATTGATGGAAACACTTTTAATCGTAGTATTAAAGACAACACTGTTACTTTCCCCGTTGGGCCTGAGTACCCCTCAGGAGGTAGTGCAATAAACCTCAACTCAGTCATTAAGATTGGAAGTGTTGGGCTGATTCCAGGTAGAAGTATCTCTGTCACAAACAACACGGTGATGGATTTACGAGAAGTTCCACAGGCTACATCTGTAGTTAACTTCGTTAGAAGCGGTACTGACACTTATCGTATCTATGACATCTTAATCAAAGACAACAACTGGTCAGGAAGCGGTGTTCCCGTTGACGACATGATTACTTTTGCACAGGCCGATGCTGTTGATACAACTACCATAGACTTGTCAGGGAACCTCGGATACACTGGAGATATTGAAGCCTTCTCTATCACCACTTCAACCGCAGGAACACCAGCCTCATTCACTAACACAACTGACAACACTTCCGTTCAGGGACAAATAATCCAAGGAGACAGAGCAACGCCTGCTGCTAACGACGAAGTATACCAATCATTCCTCTTATCTGACTCGGCTGGAAATCAAGATGAATACGCCAGAATCGCAGTAAGGGGAACAGCGGTCACCAGTGGGGCTGAGGCAGGAAGAATAACCTTCTCAACTATACAAGGAGGAACCATGACAAACCGTATCGGGATAGCCTCTGGTTCAATATTTCCTAGTACTAATAATAACGTCACCTTAGGAACCTCAACACAGCAATTTGCAGACCTCTTCCTCGGGGAAGGTGGAGTAATCAACTGGGATAACGGTGATGCAACTTTGACACAGGTAGAAGATGCCGTCACCTTAGCTGGTGCCTCACTGGTAGCAAGGATAACACCTCGAACTAACTCAACGACATCAGCCGCCACACTAGCCCCTGACCTTAGTACAGCAGACGTATACTATCGAACTACTCAAACTGTCACACTGGCTGTTAGTGCGCCAATCGGTACACCAGTAATCGGAGACAAAATCACTATGTATATCACCGCAGCCGGAATTCAGACAATAAACTGGAACGCTGTTTACATTGCTTACGGTGCCGCTTTGCCCGCCGCAACTGTCGCAGGAAAGACCCTCAAGGTTGAGGCTCAATACGATGGTACTAACTGGGCGACCACCACAGCTCTAATGGTATAATTAAGGTATGACATCTGACCCATACACAAAAAGAGAGCTTGATATGAGGTTCAGGGAAGTCTTAGAGAAGCTTGATGAACACAATGATGTCCATAAACAAATCCTCGACCAAGTCTTGTTCACTAATGGTAAGGTAAAGAAACTCTACCTTGTTCTTACTGCCTTAGGTGCGTATGTACTTGGTGTGTCAGAGATAGGGGTGGTTTCGATACTTAACATGATTCTATGAAAACCTATTCTACTGGAGCAGAGCGTTCTAACCTCGACCTACGAGATTTTAAATACGATAAGTCTGTAGCTACAACCGCCCCACAAAAGGGTGGTGAGAGATACAAACCAGAAGACATTCAAGACCAACACAGGGTGGGTATTTGTACTGCTATCTCGCTCACACAAAACGCCGAGAAGGCTTTGGGGATTAAGTACAGTGCCGACTTCCAGTATCTCCTCCAAAAGAAATACATAGATAAGAATTGGGAAGAAGGTTCAAGTGCTAGGAGTGCTTTGACGGTAGCAAAGAACTACGGAATGTTACCAGAAGAACATTGGGCATTCAGCACTGACCGTAATTTACCTTATTATCGTTACATCAAGAAGCTACAAAATGTCCCTGAGTCAGAGATAGTAAGGTTACTAAAGATTGCCAGCGAACATAAGCTTGAGGGTTATGCGAGTGTTCCTATTGACCGAGATGCTATGTGTAACGCTATAGATGAAAGTCAGGCTGGAATTATTGCCCGCTTTGACTTAGATAACCAGTGGTACAGAGAGCCTATAGAACCCCTCAGAAGGCCCATAAAGCCAATCTCAGGGCATTTGGTAACCATAAGCAACTATGATGGCTTCTCACAACGAGTAGCTAACACATGGGGTTCTGATTGGGCTGATGGTGGTACTGCTTACTTCAATCTTCTATTCTATCAACCAACTGAGGCGTGGATTCCTTACTACAAGTCCAGCCAAGTAATTGACGACCAGAAGAAGAAACTAGAATCCTTGCAGGGACAACTCATCACGTTACTGCAACAGTTAGTAGCATTATTAAAACTAAAGAAATAATATGTCACCGAAGTATCAATTAAACGAAGTAGACTTTATCAGGATGTTGAAAGTATTGGGCTGGACACTAGCTTCAACGGCGGTGGCCGTCCTCATCTCTATCTTGTCTCAAGTAGAGGTTCCAGTAGAATATGCTTTCCTACTTCCAGTTATCAACACCATACTAGTTGGTTTGCAATCATTTTTGCGCGATAATAAATAAGCACTTGTAACCTCCCTCAGCTTATGATATTATATACAGTATATGATA
>Ga0247723_1001895_pt1 | contig 11760 bp, 13 predicted proteins | sample MSEWelMarce5H_FC_FD_189079 | JGI IMG/M metagenome (GOLD analysis project Ga0247723, IMG submission 189079) | Subsurface sediment microbial communities from gas well in West Virginia, United States - MSEEL Well Study Marcellus 5H_FC | ecosystem: Environmental > Terrestrial > Deep subsurface >...
TTTCCAGCAGCATCTTTGTTTGAACAAAATAAAATATCAGAAAATAAAGATGGTAAGTTTGATAACTTTGATTTAAGTCTAGATAGTGCTTATCATATTGATGCTATCAAGTTTGGTAAATGGATGAGAGAGAAATACTGTAAACCAAAAGGTGTAAGACATATTGTTGCTACAGTAAATAAGATTAATACAAATGAAGATGGAATAAAAGATTTAGAACTAAGTAATGGTGACACTATAGATGCAGATCTATTTATTGACTGTACAGGATTTAAGAGTTTACTGTTAGGTGGGGCAATGGAAGAACCATTTGAATCACTTGATCATATTATGTTTAACGATAAGGCATGGGTTACACCATTAGAGTATAAAGATAAAGATATTGAGATGAGACCATACACAGAATGCTTTGGTTTATCAAGTGGTTGGTCTTGGTTCACACCAATATATTCTAGAGTAGGAACAGGATATGTTTATAGTAATAAGTTTATTTCAGATGAAGATGCATTAGAAGAATTTAAACAGTTCTTGATGTCTGATAAACTTCCTATTCCTAGAACAAGAGAAGAAGTAGATTCTTTTAAATACCGCCAAGTTCCTATGCGTACAGGTAAGTATTCAAGACTTTGGGTTAAAAATGTTTTGGCTATAGGACTTTCTGGTGGTTTTATTGAACCTTTGGAGGGTAATGCAATATATAGTGTGCATGAATTCTTAGTAAGACTATTAAGAATATTAGAACTTCCTAAAGTAAATCAATTTGATAAAGATATGTTTAACTCTACCGCCAGATTTTTATTTAAAAACTTTTCAGAGTTTGTAGGACTTCATTACTCACTAAGTCACAGAGATGATACTCCGTATTGGAAAGCAGTAACCAATAATACCTACAGTCAAACAATGATCGATTACTCCCCAGACAGAACTCATGGATACAACACTTTTCAAGATATCTATATGCACGGTCTTGAATACACTAGCCTTAACGCTGGAATCAACTACGTATCCACAGGAATGGGGTACCTATTGGTAGATAGATATATCATGAAAATGAAAGAGATGTATAACCCAAGTCAACAATATGATATTATTGCTAAAGCATTTAAAGATAATTTTGAAGACAAGAAAACCAAGTGGTTAAAGGCTGCTGAAAAAGAAAAAACTATATATCAATATCTAAAGGAGAAATACAATGGCTAAGTCAGAAAATATTAATAACATCGTTATTGTTGGTGGAGGTACATCTGGATGGATGGCTGCAGCAACCCTTATAAAGTTTTTTCCACAAAAACATATCACTCTGATTGAATCAGCAGATGTTCCAGTTATTGGCGTAGGAGAAAGCACAACTGCATTTATAAATAACTGGCTTAAAATTTTAGGAATTCAAGACGAAGACTTTATGAAAGACTGTGACGCCACATACAAACTAAGCATTAAGTTTAATGATTTTGGTCACGTAGGAGATGGTGGATACCATTACCCATTTGGAAGCCCATTTACAGAAGGAACAGGATGGGGCCTTTGGGATTGGCATTTAGTAAAACATAAATACCCAGAAATACATGTTGAAGACTTTGCAAGATCATACTTTCCATCAGCAGCACTTTACGAATCAAATAAAATATCTAAAAATAAAGATAAAGAATTTGAAAACTTTAACTTTGATTTAGACCTAGCATATCACTTTGATGCTATCAAATTTGGAAGATGGCTAAAAGAAAAATATTCCAAACCAAAAGGTGTAAAGCATATTGTAGAAACTATTGAAAAAGTTAACACAGATGAATCTGGTATTACTGAATTAGTTTTAGCAAATGGCAAAACAATAACAGCAGATCTATTTGTTGACTGCAGTGGGTTTAAGAGCATGCTACTAGAGGGTGCTTTAAATGAACCATTTGAATCATTTGAAGATAATTTAATTAATAATCGTGCATGGGCAACACCTATGGAATACAAAGACAAAGATGCAGAAATGCAACCTTTCACAAACTGCACAGCATTAGGAAATGGTTGGGTCTGGAACACACCATTGTATTCTAGAATTGGAACAGGGTATGTATTTAGTACAAAACATACTACAGAAGAAGAAGCCTTAGAAGAATTTAAACAATATTTAATGTCAGACAAAATGGTAGTACCTAGAACCAAAGAAGAAGTAGATGCTTTACCATTTAGAAAAGTATTTATGAAAACTGGCATACATTCCAGGGTATGGGTAAAAAATGTTGTGGGTATAGGATTATCTGCAGGCTTTATTGAACCATTAGAAAGCAATGGACTATATAGTGTTCACGAATTCTTATTTAAACTAGTAAGAGTATTACTATCACCAAAAATTAATCAATACGACAAAGATATGTTTAATACTGCTACTAGACAACTAGTTAAAAACTTTTCAGAATTTGTTGGTTTGCATTATTCTTTGACCAATAGAACAGATACAGAATATTGGAAAGAAATATCAAACAAAGAATTTAGCAAAGATATGATCCAAGGTAAAGGTAATTTTCAATCAGGGTATCTAAACTTTGAAGACATATTTATGTTCCAATATGATTACCATAACCCAATCGGTGGAATAAATTATATATCAACAGGGATGGGGTATCAATTAGTAGATGATTATATTATAAAGATTAAAGAATTATACTACCCCGATCAAAACTATGATGCTATGGCAAAAGAAATGAAAGAAAGATTTGAATCAAGACAGGCTAAATGGAAAAAGGCTGCAGAAAAAGAATTAACTATGTATGAATATTTAAAGAAAAATATTTATAAAGATTAAGAAATCCTATTTACATATCCTGAAATTGATATAACACCTGTTGTACCAGCAAAGGCTCTAGTTACAAGAGAGTTATTTAATACTAACCCTGGTACTACTAAAATTAATCCTGACTCTCCAGGAATACTTAATTCTATTTGATCTTTTTCAGCAGTACCACCAAATTCTACGGTAAGTTTTACTGTTGCTGATCCTGAGTTGTCAGCGTATAACCATATTTCATCTAAACCAGATGTTCCAGATTGTGCTGTGTGAATAACTGTTCCTGGTGTTGCTGATGCTGATACTAAGACAGATGCACCATTAGTAGATCCAGAAAGTATACTTTTTGTAAATGTTGGCATTATTACCTCACTCCCATTGTATCATTTTTTCTAGGGTATAAAATATTTAACTCATCTAACCTTTTAGCAAGATATTTATCACTATCTACACCATAATATGTAGAATCTATATTTCCTTTTAAAACTAACATATAAAATTCAGCATATGGGCACCATGATGCATATACTCCAGATACCCCACCATGTTCAGATATAACTTCCCAAATATCAACATCTTCTACTTGTAATGGTCTTGAGTTATCCCATTTAGGATTTGGGGGTAAATTTAAAAAAGGTTTATCAAACCAATTCTCATCATATACTTCCTTATGATCTATAAAAATATTTTGTGTAGATTTAAATCTAGGCATAAAGATATCTTACTATTACTATTCCTGTACCGCCAGTTCCACCAGCACCGTCACCAGAGTGTCCTCCGCCTCCACCGCCTGCACCTGAGTTTGTTACACCATTTCCTCCAGTTGAACCATTGCTTGTTCCAGCACCACCAATTCCAGATCCACCAATACTTGTTAGTCCAGTGGAACCACCTCCACCACCTGCAGCATAATGTGTTGCTGTACCACTAATTGAATTTAGTGCACCAAGCATTCCATTTCTTAAATCTCCTGTTTGTCCACCAATTCCTCCTCCACCACCTGCTACGCTATATCCTCCATGAGATCCGTGGGCAGAAATACCAGCATTTCCTTGTCCAGTAGTTCCAGAGTTTGGACCGTGGTTAGGAGAACCACCTCCACCAGAACCAAAAGTTCCACCTGTATGACCATTCCAACTTTGACCAGGTCCACCACCTATTGCATTTGCTGTTGAAAAACTTGAATTATTTCCAGCATTTCCAGATACGTTTCTGTTTCCAGCACCAGCACCACCACTACCAACAACTATTGAATAACTTCCAATTGCTAAAGGACTGCTTCCAGTTAAATATCCTCCAGCACCACCTCCACCACCCATAGTGTTTCCACCACCACCGCCGCCGCCAACAACTAAGTATTCAATTAATGGATAGTTATTTCCTGGTCCTCTTGTAAGATTAAATGTTCCACTAGCAGTAAAAATATGAACCCGATATCCGTTTGATGCATTAACACTATTTCCACCATTAGCGTCAGCATATTGTACAAGATTTTCATTTATATTAGAAATTCTTTTAGAAACAACAAATCTTTGAATACCGCTCATTATGCGAACATCCTCCCTGCAATTATTGCTTGACTGTCATCAACAGCAGCACCTAATTGGATCCAACTACTTCCATCATAAACCTTTAATGCGGGTGGAATAGTGTTTGAGTCTACCCACATATCACCAGTTGATGGACTTGAGGGGGTAGAAGTAGAATAAGGAATTAATTTTTCATATTGAGTAGAAGCACTTACTTTTGTTAAATAATTAGCACTAGCATTAGTTTGTGTTAAATACGTAGTTGAGGCGGTAGAAAGAGTCAAATAAGGTGTCAAATCAATATTATCTATCATACTATCAACTTGATCTTTATTATAAACATTAGCAAGATTAATTTGTTTTAAAGCAATTACTTCTATATTTGCACCCGCAGAAATTGGGTCAAGACCTGTGATAGATGTGCCATTTGTGGCGGTATAGTCAGTGCCTCTTACTAATAAAATACCATTCAAAAATACTTGTTCAAAACCTGGAGAATAAATTAAAGAATTACCATTGTCATCTAAACCTGATAATGTTGTTTGTCCATTTGTGGCAATTTTTTGCCATCTTGTGGAATTAACTACTTGGTTTTGTGCATTAATTGGTACCCAATTTGTACCATTCCATGCATACATTGCTTTTCCGCTATTTAATATTTGTGCTGATGCCATTATATTATTATATACCCTCCATCATCCTAAGAAATACATTGCTAAATTTGTTCTTTCTAATCCTGAAGTTAAACCATTGGCTTGACCAGAATATGCCCAAAATTCTACTTCATCATTTTGATTTAATGAAACTATTTGTCCTGCTCCAAGAGTTAAATCATTACTCCACTGTGCAATATTTAATCCACTTCCATAATGATAAAAGGCACCATTTATTTTTATTGAACTATAGATATATCCAGTAGTTGCAGTATCGTAATTAACATTATATGAAGACATGTATAGACCAGTTATTGGGGCAATAAATTTACTAGTACTTGTATTAAAATGATTTCCAACATTAAATCTAGTAGTGTTTAGATTTACTTTATTCCAAGTTCCTCCTGTAATACTTTGCCGTGAACTTAAATATGCTAAAAAAGATGGATTGTTTGGCTTTCTAATATTTCCACTAATACTTCCACCAGTTAAAGGTAAATATGTTGCAGAAGCAGTTGTTTGAGGTAAATATATAGTACTAGCAGAAGAAATAGATAGTTTACTAGATAGTTCATTTGTTACAGTAGTTGCAAAACTTTCATTATCATTTAATGCCGCCGCTAATTCGTTTAAAGTATTTAGTGCAGCAGGTGCACCGTCAATTAGATATGCTACAGCCGCAGCCGAGGCGGTATTTATAGAAGAACTGAAATCAATATTATCAATACTATCTTCTACTAATTGAACTGTAGAAATTACTTTTGATACTTCTCTTGCTCTAGACATTTATTTTTATATACCCCTTTTATGAAATTCTATATCTTAAAATTACTATTCCACTACCGCCAGAACCATTTCCACCAGATCTTCTTGCTCCACCACCGCCACCTGTGTTTGCAGTTCCATTTGTAGAAGATCGTGCAAAACTTGCACCATCACCGCCACCACCAGAACCGCCAGCACCACCTCCACCATTATTACTTGATCCATTACAACCTCCACCACCACCAGCATAAAATGTTGCAACTCCAGTTATAGAAGATGATATTCCAATGCCACCGTTTCCTGCTGTTTCTGTTGAGTTATTGTTATTTCCAAAACCATTTCCTCCAACTGCACCAGCACCTCCACCTCCACCACCGCCACCGTGTCCACCAGTATATCCTCCTCCACCAGCATGTCCTTGACCAGAAGTTCCTGCTCCTTGAATACCGTTTACGTCTCTTGGTGTTCCTCCACCAGAACCACCACTTCCAGCACTCTGTTGTGGAGAATGATTTCCACCATAACCTCCACCAACTGCTGTATTATTAAAAATAGAAGAATTTGAACCATTAGCAGCAGCATTACCACCACCACCAACAACTACAGAATAAGATTGACCAGGAAAAACAGTTGCAGTTGATTGTATAACTCCACCAGCACCACCTCCACCACCATGAGTTTCTCCACCACCACCACCTCCAGCAATTATAATATATTCAACATCACCTCTTCCTGAAGAAACAATAAAATTACCACTTGATGTAAAAGAATGAACACGGTATGTTATATTATTTAATGTATAAGAACTTGTACTACCACCAGTTGCATTTATATTAGGAGCAAGTGAATTACTATTAAAAGATGTTTCTCTTATTGAACTAATTCCCATTTATGGTGTCACCTCAGCGTAAAAACCTACAAAGCATACGCTGGCGGTGGAAGCACGAACTGATAAAACATCTGTAGCACCCATAGACATACCTTGATTAATCATATAGGTATCATTACCAGCAATTGTTGCATCATAAATAATGTGATGCTTGTCTTCTATTGCAGCACCACTTGGTCTAAAAGCAATTCTAAACGTAGCATCTACTGATGCTGTATTACAAACATTAATAGCAGAAAATATTGCTTGAGTTCCTGCTGGAACTGTATAAAGAGTAGTTAAAGTATTGGCTGCTGGTTCAACCTGAACTGGTGATTTATAAGTATTTGGCATCTATATCCCCGCTGTAAAAAATGGATGGAGTCCTGCGTCTGATGCTCCAGATACAGCAATCCAAGTACTTCCATTATACACTTTTAATGATGGTGTTGCTGATGCACTAGAGTCAATCCATAGTGTTCCAGCAGACGGTCCTGATGGAGATGCAGAAATATATGCAATATTTGGTTCAAAATTAGCACTTGCAGAATTTGTTAAAAATTGTGTACTTGCAGAGTTTGTTAAAAATTGACTACTTGCAGATTTTGTTAAAAAGTTATTATCTATTTGTGTTTTTGTGTATGTGTCAGCAACGATAAATGATTCGAAAGCATGTATTTCTATTACATCTCCAGAAGTTGCTGCTTCAGTTAAAACAATAGAGGAAGTATTTGATCCAATATAATCTATCCCTCTTACTAACAAAGTTCCATTTACATATACCTGCTCTAATCCAGGGGTATAGTTAAGAAGTAAATAATCATCACCTAATCCTGATATTGTAGTAGCAGAACCTGATAAAGTTTTATACCATCTATTAAATGATTGGATATCTAATCCACTACCCACGTTTTCGTTGGAATCAATCCAAAGAGTTCCTACTTCAAGATCTGTTGTGTCAGGTTGGTCTCCATCATAAAGTACAGCACCACTACCTAACTTTTTATAACTACTTCCATCGCTTGTAAATTCCCAATTGTCTGTTTGTTCATTCCATCTAAATTCAACATCTGGGTTTGTGCCACGATTAATTCTCAATCCTGCATTAATATTTGCTGAACCACTTTGGAGGGCATTTAAAATAAGTGCACTACCACCAGAAGTAAGGAATCCTACAACGTTAACATCACCATTAGATTGTTTTTGTTGATATTTAATGTCAGCAATAATATTTGGAACAAATTGTGTTTTATAATCAAATCCACCTGGGGTTGCAGCACCTGTAACTAGCCACTCCCAACCAAAGACACTAGAGTTATCAATCAACCATTGCCAAGACTCAGTATTAACAGCAGCCCAAGTATATGCTTCATCGTTATATAATAACCATTCATTATCAAGATAAAAATATACATCGACTATTTCATTTTCTGCTTGATTTAATTGATAATAAACTTCTCTCTCTAATCCATTAAATGATGGAGAAGCACTTCCATAACTAGACTTTGGAATGGGGGAAGCAGATAAAATTATTGAATCATTTAAATACTCTGCTTTAATATTTTCATGGTTACTATGAATAAAAAGATTTTTATTTTCCCATACCGCTGAAGGTGAATTATAAACAAATAAATCTCCATCAGATAAGGATGTAAAGTTAACATCTTGAGATTGTCCAATAGATCCACCATCAATCCAGCCAGCGTCATAACTAGTATTGGTTAGTTTTGCAAGAATCTGTCCAGCACTACCACCAGAAGGAACTCCTGGGAGTGCTGCTATCGTAATGCTATCATTTGAGGCATTTGCAGTTACTACTATATTGTTTCCAGATACAAAAGTTAATGTATCATTTGTAGAATCTACTACTACGTTTTGAGTTGGAGGGGATGTTACTATTGTTGTAAAGACATCAGAGTCAAAACTTACAACTGTCCACGCTTCACCGTTCCATTGCCACGATGTTCCATTAGATGTAAATATTTCACCTAAAGTGGGGGTACTAGGAAAAATTGAAGCCAAATTATATCACCTTACTTTATTATACATTACTAAATAATTTTATTTACTATTATAATAGATATCTAATTATTACTATTCCACTACCGCCGCCACCACTTGAAGAATCTCCACCACCACCAGATCCTGTATGTGCTGTTGCAGCATTACCATTTTTTCCAGTTGCACCACCACCACCACTTAATCCTGGACTGCTGTGAGATCCACCACCACCACCAGCAAATTGATTACTTACTCCACTACTAGTAGCAGTTGCCCAATCTGCGTATAAAGATGTTGCTGAACCTCCGTTACCTCCAGTTCCACTAGTTCCTCCAGTAAAGCCAAGACTTCCAGCACCACCACCACCACCTTGATAATGACTATGACTTGCTCCACCAGCATGTCCTTGTCCAGTAGTTCCAGATCCACCATTTCCAACTCCAGTACCATTACTTGCACCACCACCACCTGAGCCACCATTTCGTCCATTTTTAGGAGTGCTTGTTGTAGTAAATACCCCACCACCGCCACCAACAGATACTGTATAAGAACTAAAACTAGAATTTGATCCATCACTGCCATCTGCAGCAGTTCCAGGAGCGTTTGCTCCACCAGCACCAATTACAACGCCATATGTTCCTGGAATTAAATTAACAATGTCATGTTTAAGTACACCACCAGCACCACCACCAGTTCCATAGTGATGACCACCACCGCCGCCACCACCAATTACTAAAGCCTCAACATTTCTTTGACCACCATTTACTATAAAGTTTCCAGTAGCAGTAAACTTGTGATATCTATAAGGAAATGAATCAGTAACACTTCCACCTGCTGCAGCAAATCTTCCAAAATATGGAGTTCTCCAAGCAGATCCACTTGAATTATAAACTGAAATTATTGGAGCACTTGCTGTTGTTGGATCAACCCAAATCCGTCCATTAAATATTCCAGTAGGAGAAGCACTTGATATTACAAGTCTATTATTTAATTCTGCAACTGCAGCACCAGAAGCAGTAACAATTGCAGCACCCATATCAATATTTGCAACACTTGCACTTAACTGTGACTTTGTTGCATAAGGACTTAAATCAATGTTATTAACACTTGCACTTAATTGTGATTTTGTAGCATAAGGAGTTAAATCAATATTAGATATTTGTGAATTAGTATATGCAACAGCGGCAGCACTTGCTGACTGAATTGCAGGAGTTAAATCAGGTGTTGCATTATCGGTATAAATATTTGCAGCAGCAACAGCAGCAGCAGAAGCAGTATTAATAGCATTAGATAAATTAATACTTGCTAATTCACTATCTGTTGCCAATGCTGTAGAAGTACTAAAAAGTTTTGATAACTCTCTTGGTCTACTCAATTTAAGCAGGAAGTACTATTTCTTCCCATTCCCCTTTATTGTCATTCCAAGTGTACATCTTCTCATCAGTTGGATAAGCAACTGGTGCTTCCCATTGACAAGTAGTTTCATTTAAAACCCATTTACTAAAAGGTTTTGTGGGTATAAAGGCATCTAATTCTTCATTATATGTGTATCCAATACCAGCATAGTTTTTTCTGAAATTACCATTGTATGAAGTTTGTTTCCATATACCGCCTAAAAGATTTGAACAGAACGCAGCACCTACTGCCTCTGACTCATTTCCTTCTGCATCTTTGCAATCGTTGTTATCAACAACAATTACTCTTTGAACAATTTTGTCTGAATTTATTTCTGCAAAATGTGCCATGTTTATTACCTCCTTATTATATTATATACTACACAATTAAATACTTGATCTGCAACATCTTTGGCTTTTGACATATTATGTTGTAAATACTAATGGAATTGTTAGTGGTAGTCTTACTATTACTACCCCGCTTCCACCAGTTCCTCCAACGTATCCAGTGTTTCCACTGCCACTTGCCTGACCAGAACCACCACCACCACCTAGTCCATCTGTTCCATTTTGACCATTGCCATTTAAAATTCCATTACCACCACCACCAGTTCCTCCTAATCCTGGACTATTTCCACCAACAGCATTTGCACCGCCTCCGCCGCCGCCAGCGTAATAAATACTTGATCCAGTTATGTCAGAAGTTAAACCTATTCCACCATTTTTTCCTCCACCACTACTATTATCAGCACCAGCAGCACCAGCACCACCACCACCTGCACCACCTATAACTGCAGCAGTAGTATTTCCACCTCTATTTCCAGCACCACTACCCGCTCCACCAGATGCAGCAGTTCCACCATTTACACCAGTTCCACCACCATTACCGTTTGTTGCTCTTCCTGGATTTCCTGAAGTTTCATATGTTCCACCACCTCCGCCACCTCCAGCAACAAGTGTTCCAAAACTTGTATCGGTTCCACTTCCTGCTCTATTTCCAGCACCCATATTACAACCAGCACCACCAGCACCAATTGTGATTGTTTGCGTTCCATTAATTAAATGACTAGCAGTATATAAAAACCCTCCAGCACCACCTCCACCTGAACCTCCACCACCACCTCCACCTACACATAAAACAGAAGCAAATGATCCTTGAAATGGAGCAAAAGAGTCTGAAGCACCAGAGGTGTACCGTTTAAAAGCATAATATTGTCCAGCAGATTGATATGTTGTAAAACCAAAACTTTGAACATATGATAAATAATTTGTTGCACTTAATAATTGAGGCTTTGTATAATTTGCAGAAAGTGCAAATGCTAAATAATTTGTAAGACTAGATGATGATCCAGCGGGTATTAATTGAATTAATTCATTTCTACTAAAAGAATTTCCTACTATTTGTGCTGCTCTACTTGAACTAATTGCCATTATGCAATCTCCATTTTAAAGGCATTAAATGCAACTGATGCAGTGCTTGCAAATACTCTTAATAAATCTCCTGAATCCATTGTTATACCCTGGGTAAAAGCCACTGTTTCATTTCCTGCAATTGTTGCGTTAAAAACAATATAGTTTGCATTTGTAATTGATACACCATTTGGTACTACAGCAATCCGATATGTTGCATCTGCTGAAGCAGTATTGCACACGTTAATAGTTGACACTACAGCCTGTGTAGAAACAGGGACTGTATATAAAGTTGTAAGAGTATTGGCTGCTGGTAAAGCATAAGAAGGTGATTTAATCGTTTCTGTAGCCATTTAAGCCCCCA
>Ga0247723_1001897_pt1 | contig 11738 bp, 7 predicted proteins | sample MSEWelMarce5H_FC_FD_189079 | JGI IMG/M metagenome (GOLD analysis project Ga0247723, IMG submission 189079) | Subsurface sediment microbial communities from gas well in West Virginia, United States - MSEEL Well Study Marcellus 5H_FC | ecosystem: Environmental > Terrestrial > Deep subsurface > Rock...
ATTCTTAACATATACTATCTTATCGCCAGGTACAGGTGTGACTGCCGCTGAAACTAAAGTTATAGATAAAGGCGTGTGAGATGCAACAGTTCCAATTAGAACCAATGTACCTGTGTTGCTTATCCTATATACCTTATCTCCTTGACTTAAGTTAGATCCAATATTGAAGTTGAACGTAAGTGTAAGAGCAGCATATGAAGTAAGTGCGCCAATACCTTGTGTCGATGTGGCCTTTAAATCTATCTCGTTGTCGTTCCTTCTAATGTAAGCAAACCAATGTCCTTCTTTAGGCTTGAACCAATCCTTGTCAATATACCCAGTGTTTAAATCCGTCTCCACCTCAACATCCCATGTATCAGTACTATACATAGAAACAGTCTTAAATACTTTAGGGGAGAATGGATCATCATTAAATATAGTTGTCATTGTAGATGGGTAGTTTATTCCGCCACCATCTTGATCTGGAACATCTTCATAATAGAACCTATTCCTAATATTATTTGTGTTATGCTTATAAAGACTACCATTCCTCCAGCTGTAGAAATTATTATTCATGCCTATCATCCAATCTGGAATATAAGACCAGAATGATGTCCATGAATCTTCGCCCGTTGAATATGTTACCGTCTGTTCAGCCATAATACAAAGATACTAATTAACACGTATGTGCGTCACACACCTTACCAAAGTTGCTAACTTCTAAACTATCTAAAGAGCTGTAGACCTTGTACCACATATCTCCACCCATAAGTGGTTGAGTGCTGAATGCATCTCTGTATATGTAGTCACCAACAACTGGAATGTCACCTGCACCATTATGATATAGTACTGAGTATAGTGGTGAAACTAAGCAAGCTGCCGCTCCGCTAACTCCAAAGTTCTCGATGTCAATCAAGAATGGTTTAAACTTATTGTCAGCCATGACTGTGATATTTACTGTCTCAGGAGCTGATGTCCCAAAACAATTTGTTGCTGTAAGCTCCAAGCTGAACTCACACGTATCAACAACTGTCCCTGACAAAATTCCTGTATTAAGATCGAACGAAAGACCGTTAGGAAGTATTGAAGAAAGACAAGGTCCGTTCAATGTAACAGTCCCATCACCTCCAACAACTGTAGGAAGGGATGAAGAGCAGACAACTCTTGATTCATTTATACTAACTGTAACATCTTGAACTCCATACGTGCAGTCAGTCATGTTGAAGACAGTACCTGTAGTCCCACCGAATAGTAAGTACTCATCACATGTAGAAGTAACACTCCATGATGTAGGATTGTTTGTTGCTTCGAACTGTACGTTTACTGCTTGGTTTCTGACAAGTGTTAAGTCTACTTGATTTATAACTGGGTCGGCTACTTCACCACATATACAAGAGCCTTCTGCGTATACAACGCCATTCTCGTCTATGGCTACATAAAGACCTATAGATACTCCAGATGTGTTTATCTGATGGTATGAGTTACCTCCATTGAAAAGTGTAGTACCAGAACCACTTGTATATATCCTGCTTCCAATTGTAGGTAGTGCTCCGCTTCCATCATGGAAGTATTTAGTTGATGGTACTTGAGCGCATATATTTGTTATGTCCCCATTTGTAGGATCAATAAAGAAGTCTGTAAGTACTGGGTCAACCCTAGTTGCTCCAAGTGAATTGGTATCTCTAGGTGCTGATATTAAAAGATATGCCTCCGCAAGTGTTGAAAACTTATTGAATCTTAACTGCCCCGTACCATTATTTACTAATGAATTGTATGGGAATGAAAGATTTATGTCGTCTGGATCAACGCCTGCTGCTATAAGTGCATTATAATTAGCCAAGCTATTAAGTCCAACGTATCCACTGTCTCCTACTATTACATTATTCCATTGCAACTGAAATCTTACAGGTCTAGTTAATGTGGAGTAGTCAACACCTGCTATACCTCTATTGGCACTATAATCTATATTTACAATACGCTCTGTATTCTTACCGCCATATGTTATAAGTCCCAAATCTAAGTTGTCAGTGTAGTCCCATATAAGGTACAAGTTTGGCAAGTCGTCAGGATTTGAGAATGTAAATGTACCCTCCCATCTTGCAAGCGGAACGTTATATTTTACAGCAACAACGGTAGCTAAAGAAAGTATCGTATCCTTGTCGTTTGCACCATAGTCAACATCTGTCACTAAATAATAGATGTTGTTATTCATATCAGGATCAAACTGCCTAGCATTTGTCTTTGGGTCAGTATCAAAACCTGCAATTACCGTAACAGTGTCTCCATCAGCTGGCATGTAATCAACACCACCAATACCCGTTCTACTATCAAACAATGCTATACCATTACTAGATATACCAATATTTGGTAACTTATATTCACTACTTCCTGTGTATGAGAATGATTGATTTAAATTCATAGTGTAATATCTTTATTTGATAGGACGTACCATATAATTCTTCCTTTCTTACCTCTAGCCTGAGTTAATATAAATTCAGCTGTAAGGCCATCGCAGTATTCAACTACAAATTTAACAGTTCTATTTGCTGCTGTTAAGTTTTGAGCTACAGTAGCTGTTACATTCTGCGATCCTGTTCCTTCAGTCGGGTAGTCAGTGACCCAAGATGTTCCATATCCAGTATCTTCAAGGCTTAATGTCCAATCAAGTATTGTGTTTATGTTAAACAAAATATATCCAACAGGACCTACTTTTGTTACATTCAAGCTGTCTCTGCTAAGTGTCAACATACATGGCACAACGCTCTGATTGTTTGTAGACAATACATACATATTGTCATACGGGTCAAACGCTCCAATCTTCTGAGTTGTAGGATTGTCCATCATTAAGTCTCTGAAGTAATCATTAAGACCGAATGAAGATATCTCAGTTATAATCTGATTGTTTAACTTTAACACAACACCTCGTCTAGCGTCAGTAAAGTAAACATTATCACCAGTCTTGGCAAATGACTCTGGGTTTCTACTAATTCCCCATTCTCCATTAATTGGTATTTGTGTACCAAGAACTTCAGGAATAGAGACAACCTGACCTCCACCTATAGAGTCAAACAATATATTCTTACCATATAATACGTTTGATACCTTGTTCTCTTGGAATACAACTAAGTTAGTGTCTGTTGCGTATAACTTTTGAATTGATCCGAAGTCTCTATCTAGATACTTAAAGTTAGATGTAGATAAATTGAATTCATTAAGTCTATTTAGCTCAGTATTGAACTGAAAGACTCCACTATAGCATATAGATGCCTCGTTTCTTATCTGTCTATAGTTCTCAATTGGTGTTTGAACACGTAAACTAAATCCTTTAGTAGTCTGATTAAAGTCGTCAAATATACGGTCAGACTCTAATCCGTTACCCCAAGACCAACAGTTATAGTCACTGTTAAATGACATTGGTTTGTTTATCTCGATGACAGCAGGAACTGTTAATCCATTCTGATCTTGTTCATTAACACCACCTAGAGATACGGTTCCAGGAGTTGGAGGACCAGCAATTGGAAAGTTGAAATCTAATACAACTGAATATAAGTCCTCAATTCCTAAAATTGTATATGGTCCTGACGGCATCAACAAGTCATTAGTAGAGACTACATTTATTTCATCTCCTACATTAAAGTAATGAGGAACAGTCTTATCAAATTGTCTCAATCTAGTCTTTCCAGCAAATGCTCCAGCTATTATAGCTTCATAATCGTCATAGTGCCACAATACTTGATGTTGACCATTTACAATTGGATACGTTTGGAATAACTCATGGTAAATATCTGAATCATCTTCAATAGGTGCTGTCTCACAAATATTTAAGTTTTCTTGCTGAGTTATTTCGAATGATACAACAAATTTATTTCTACCATACCCAGCTCCTTGATATAATTGTGCATCAGTTGATCCAATGGCTGATATACTAGTAGGATTACTAGGCATAGCTGAGAATATAAGCATTCTCATTGGAAATTTCTTTCCAAGTGCTGACTTATCTGCTTGTATTACGTTGGTCTGAAAATCACTATTGTTATTTCCACCATCAAAAGTTAATTCCCAAAATGCACCTCTTCTAAATCTAACTCTAGACCCACGAATATCAGTACCTCCTGGGTCGGTGTATGAAAATAAATCTCTAGCTCCAGATTCATACCACCATTCTTCTATATTTTCATAATCTTGAGGTGATGGAGGGAATGGTTGCAATAGTTGTTCTGATCCACTTGGGTTATAAGTATCTTCCTTAATCTGTATTTTTATTACAGCACCTGTCAATATTTTTTTATCATCAACCCATTGGTTCAACCCTCCAGGAACTATAGCACAAGCTCTATTTCCTATTGGTGCGTTTGGAACCTTACCTGCTCTACAGTTAAATACCCATCTATCACCAACATTATATGTTGATTGATTAAAGTACACATTAAAGAAAAATGCAATACTAGTAGATACACCTGTTGATATTGGTAAATTAGAACCTATTAAATCATTATAGTTACTATATGAATATTGACCTATTGGATTCTTGTATACCGAATAAGTGGTTGGTGTATCAATCTGTATCGTTATCCTTTCATCGTCACCTCCAGAGTTAAAAAATTGATCTGTAACCAAAGATACTCCTAGAGGATCTCCATCACCATAGAATATAGGATTTTCAACAAATTCATCTATAACTAAAGCTGGATTGGCATCAGCTACAGCAGTATTTTGAACAGGGCCAGGGGAATATGCTAAATATAAATCACCCACAACTCTTCCACCGCCAACTCCAGTAGATGTAAAATTAAATATATCTCCACCAGAAAGTTCTGTAGTATTATCAACCTTAATCTTAAAATATAATCCAGCTATCTCAGTAGAACCACCCGATAAAAAGTTTGCGGCCTTGCTCTCTACCTCTAGTATCTTATATTTTTTATTTGAGTTTGTAGCACCTGCCGCTGTAGATTTAAATATTACATACTCACCAACATTTATTTTATTTAAATCAGATTCATTTATCAAGAAATATCTAAATAGACCATCAGAATAATAAAGTATTGGGAATACATTATAATAAGCCTTTTTGCTCTGCTTAACATATACACGATAGTGTGTAGCCCAACAAGGGGGTTCGTTCTTTATGCTAAGTACAATAGTATTTGCAGTTGATGAATTTGCAGGTGGTATGTATATAGTATTACTTGTACCATTTGCAGGGTTTGTAGGAGGAGCAGTAAGTACTGTACTCATACGTCCATAGTCATCTAGATAAACCAATCCAATCTCATAATCTCTATCAGACCTCCATGTTGACTTAGGATCAGCCTCAGTAGCTACTACCGAAGGAGGATTTTTAATACTTAACTGATAGTTTATATTTATATCGTTACCACTACAGTCAATTATATCTCTAAACTGAACATAGTTACCGTATGAAATTCTATTTCCAACAACGTCTTGCGCTTTAGAAAGTAATGGCACATTGTCATACAGTCTTGTTACTTGATCGTTAGGTAGTGCTGCATATATTTTATTATTGTTGAATGTAATTGTATATGATGAGTTATCTAAGATGTCAGGATTCTCACTTTTTGAGAACGTATCAACTATACCAACATTTATGTTTTTAGTATCACGCACAAATATTTGAATCTCTTCTACAAACTCATCTCCAGTCTCAAAACTGATTCTTACAGAATTGTAAAAGTTTGTCATTGACTTGTTATTCCCTACGCCATAATCGTACTCATACTCCTTTGGCATAAATGATACAGCAGAGAAGGGTGACATTGCACTATACTGGTCATCAACATACTTATATCTGTATGAGAAATATAAAAACTTCTCAGATAAGTTGTTTGTATCATTTACACTATTGTCATTATAAAGAAAAATGCTTGGTGCAAAAAGTGGTGGTGCAAGAACTACATCGATATCATTATCAATCCTAGGATCATCTACTTGATATCCAGACACGCCTGATGGATCAGATTTTACCCTAGTAATGTTTATTCGTCTAGGTGGATTATAATCATCTGTCCAATATAGATAGTTGTTCTCATCATTCCCACGAATAAAGTTTACTCCAGTAATAGGATATTCTTTTCTGAAGTTAAGCTTTGATGGAGTAGATGGAGTTGCTTTGTTAGATTGTAATACACGAACCGCTGTACCTGTAGGTTCATCATACTCGTATATACCATCAAATGTATCGCAAGCAACAAACCAATATATCTTATTGAATGCCTCATACTCTACTGCACCAATTGTCTTAGCTAATTCCTCAAATGTAATTGGATCAACTACAACACGACCAGATAAATCAGCAATGTCAACGGAGCGAGTATTACCCATCTTGTTCTTTGCAACACCTGCATCTTCACCCTTACTTACAGTTACATCTATATTTAACGCATCCCTATATTGAGCCTTTGGTATCAACCTCTCATCGAGGTCTTTATTCATTGAACCACTTATGAAGGTATTATTAAATTCTGGCATATCTATTTAATTATTTTGTCTTTACCTCTCAACACCATAATAAGCCTAGACGCATGTATATTTGAAAGTCTAAGTTTAGCGTTTCTTAATTTAGCGGTCTTAGCGACCTGCGCTCTTCTAATTATATATTCTTGAATACCATACTTGTTGTCAAGTATAGCCCACTTAATATAAGCATATAGATAGTCCTCAGCTAACTTATTTATAGTAATAGCGTCATCATTACCATTCTCCATACCGTCAGATATGTATTCAATGACAATCAATTGATTTCTAACCCAGAACTGAAGTCAATTACACCTGCTGCTCTATTTACAGTAAATGTAGGATTTACGTTTGCTGTATCAGTCTGTAGACCGTAACGACTACCAATGTCATATCCAAAGTACCAATTCCCATTGTAAGACCATCCGTAATATCCGTTAAATGTGCCTGGTCCAAAGTATTGCTGCTGTTCACCTCTCCTTATATCTAGAACTGATTCACCTGTAAGAACCTCTCCGTCTAAGTCAAATAATATGTTTTGATTATTATCTTGTAAGTATGCAGTAGCTGAGTTAGCACTTAGGTTCTCATGTAATGGATATAGTACACCCTCAATGTTTACAGATATTCTTACGTAGTTAACATAATCTGGAGGCATAATCAGCTTAAGATTATCACCCATTTGGATCTCAATAATCTTAAAGTTTCTAAGGGCATCATAAGTTATCTCTTGAATACCTCTCTTAGCATGAAATATAACCTCATGTCTCTTTACGTTGTTAAGCAACTTATCGTCACCTATGTTCATCAACATGAAGTTGTTTACAACATCATCCATAGATACAAACTGATAAGAACCCCAATTTAAATTATTTGGAGTGTTACCATTATTTGTATAGTACTGAAGATTATTTATATATGCCATACGTTAAAGTTTTTTATGTGAGTCCTTAGTCTCTTCTGCATCCATAAGCTGAACAACATCATTCTCACCGATAGATACGCCAGCATATTGTAATATCTTAAGAGCTAACTCTGCTGAATCACTAAGAGGCAATTCAAAGTCTTGATAGTCAGCAGCTGACTGATTAAATACAGGCTCACCACCCGCTAGAACTTGCCATGTCCATTTAGGATCAAATGGATGTCTTACGTAACTCATAACTACATTACTTGTAATTGTAGTTGGATAAACCTGTATACTTGCATTTGATGAGTTGTAGTCATTAAGTGTGTATACTGGATACTTAACTGTTGGTGCAGTAAGGTTAGAGTTGACTAAATACAATATCTTATTGAACGCTACTTTTTCTATCTCTGTTGTGTTATTGTATGCAAGTCTAATTGCATGATACTGCTTAGGTGTAAGTAAGTTGTCGTCACCAGGTGCATAAAACTTACCAGACACAGCGTCATACCCTAAGGTTAAGTCAACTAAAAATCTATCTACAACTTCACCCAATCTTTCAGGTATGTTTGAATATCCTGAGTTATCAAGTCTAGCGTTTTGTTTATTTATATGATTGCTGTAATCGTAGAAGTATTGTTCGAATATCTCAAGTTGAGCTTGTCTAGCGAATAGATTGAACTCCTCTGGAGTAATGTATCCTCTATTGTCCTTGCTCAATACAGCCAATACCGTATTTCTAACTTCATTTATCATAGTGCAAAGATAATAAAAAAGGGCAGACGCTTAGCGACCACCCTTTAATTACATTAATCCGTAATCTTAGTTCAATGCAACACTTGCGATTGTAATTCCAGCAGGTAAAGCAGGAATAACAAATGAATCAGGATTGCTAGCAGATTTGTTAGCTTCCTCAATAGCAGCATAGATAGCATCTCTAAATGCAGCTTGCTCAGTAGCAGTAGCAGTAGCAGATGAAGTAATGCGTACACTATCAGTTCCAGCAGTAGCTCCACCAGCAGCATACAATACATCTATCAATGTAGGATTTGCAAGCGTAGTAGCAACAAACTGAACACTAGATGCATTAAGAAGTGTAACGTTGGATCCAGCAGTTAATTTTAAGAACTTTTCCATTTTTTAGTCGTTTGTTTTTATTAATAAAGTACAAAGATATAAAATATTATGCTTCGTATTCTTTAGTTAGGAACATATAGAAATCTTGCCCATCTTCAGATTGCATCCATGCAGATAATGCACTTTCAGCACTCTCTCCCATAGGCACAGAGAACATTCGTTTTTTATTGTCTTTTAAGTTGTAATGAACATCACGACCTCCATTTCTAACCGATACATATCCATCCTTGATTGCTCTGAAGGCCATGTCATCTACTGCTAGTTCTGGGTCATTGATTGCATTCATGAACTCCTCAGTGTAGTATTCAGCGATATTCATCACCTCCCACTTAAGTTCATTTAATGACATCTTCTCAGTATTCTTTTCAGTAAAGATTCTAATAACAGATGCCATCTTGTCAGGACTCAATGATCGTGCCTCAATCTTAGCGTCTAGAATTAAGTTCTCCATGTTAAGTTTTTCCTCAGCATCTTTAGCTGGATCCCATTCGTAAAATACATCTCCATTGCTTGGATGTAAACTTAAGAACTCATAAAGAACTGGATTTGTGTCTGGCACTGTAAGTACCCCATCTTCAAAGATAATTGGCTCTAAAATAGAGTTATCATCTTGCTCATCTTGAAATGGTGACGTTTGATTACTTGCATATCGCAGACTGCGATTTTTCTTTTTCTCTTCATCGAAGTGTAGTAGTCTTCTAGTAGGAAGATCTCTAGATTGAAGAATAAATGATACTGGTGATTTCTTGCTATTAAGCAAGAATGTTCTTGTTGTTTTCATTTGATTTTAATTTGAATTATAAGAAAAAATAGAGAGGGACACTGATGTCCCTCTCTAGGTTGTTTTTATTTGAAGATAAAGAAGTTGTTAGCTCCAAGTGTACACAACGCTCTTTCAGAAAGGAAGTGTACTTCCATTGCATCAAGATCGCTAGTTTGTGCTCCACCTGCTGAACCAGTCAACCAAGTCTTATACTTACGATTCTCGTTTGCTGTCTCACGGTAACGAACGTGCAAGAACGGACGAGTTGTGTTTTTACCAAGAACTTGGTCATAAACATTTGTTGATCCTGCTGGAACTAATACACCGTTAACAACACCACCTACTAGACCTCCACGAAGAGTAGCATCATTCAAGTACTTCCAATCAGACTTGTAGAAATCATAACCACCTCTACGGAATCCTGTGAATCCAAGATTGATAGCCATTTGCTCATCGTTATCGAATAGACCATAAGATGTACCACCAACTCCGTAAGAGTTTTGAGCAGCCAACATATCGTCAATATTCAAAGAGAATGTACGGTTAGCGAAGATAGTATTCTCAGCGATTGCACCTTGCTTATCCAAACGATTAAGAACTGTGTCGAAATCATTCAATGTAGAAGGAACACCACCTGACCATACGTTACCACGCTCTTCGATAGAAGAAAGTAAACCTTGAGATCCTTTGTTACCAACATCACCAGTTACAGCGATAGCTCCAGAACCTGCTTCAGCCTCAACGTGCTCAACCATCATCATTTCAAGGTAATCTTCGAAACGTAGACGAGTCTCATGCTTAGACTTCAAGTACCAAAGGTATCCCATTCCGTTATCACCTTCAACTTCGATCCATCCGATTTGAGCCATGTCAGAACCAGAGATAGCAAACTTGTCCTTGATGATGATAGGAGAAACTTCAAAGATATCAGTTTCAGCTTCCAAAGAACCTTGCATTCCGTTAGCTCCTTTTTTGAATTCAGAACCGTAAACGAAACAAGTAACTACTGCACCTAAAGCAAAAGTTTGACCACCTGCCTCATAGTAAGCAACTGTAAATGTAAGACCAGATACAGCTGTGATGATAGCTCTGTTAGCTACAGCAGAAGCGTTAGCTGAAATGAATACAGTCTGACCAACACGGAAGTTACAAGCTGTAATACCAGCATCAGCAACTGTCAATGTAGCTGTATCAGAAGTGATAGCCGCACCAGAAGTAACGTTAATATACTTAGTGTGAAGACGACCTTCTTCTGACCATTTAATCAAGTCAGAGTTAGAAGGGATTTCAGCACTCATGTTACGAAGGAAAGATCCGATAGAACGATCTCCATAACGTCCGAATTCTTTCTCCATTGTATCAGGTAGATACTGGTTTAAGAAATCGAAATTAGTAAGGTAGTTGCTCTGCAACGTAGCCTTTTTTGAACTTGGTTGTAGGAGTTACCGATAATGAACCTGCCATTTTTTTTTAGTTTTTAGTTTTTGTTTTTACTTTTTATTTTATACTCTATATTGTCTCCGTCTAAGGATCTAACAGTGAAGCCTTGCTTTGGTGTTACCGTTGTTGCAGGACGACCCATGTCTATATTCTTAGATTCAACAGCTATGTTTTCGACACCATCCGATTTGCCCTTCTCATAAAAGAATTTAGCAAACTTATCTGGGTCTGAAGCAATGGTAATAGCTCTGTGAAAAAGTTCCGCATCTTTAACGTAACCGTCTTCATTTAAAAAGTTCTTAATGAACTTAGTAATATCTGACTGCTCCTTTATCGCCTTTGTATCTGACGGCTTGTAAACAACCTTGTTGTCATCGATATTAAATCCGAAACCTTCGAACTTATCTGAAAACAATTCATTTGTTTTAGCTTCAAAATACTCAGACCTTTTGCGTGCCTCCTGCTCAGATGTTGTTGCCTGTTGCTTATTTTGCTTATAAGATTCAAACTCATCCTTATCTTCATCTGGAACAAAACTCTTACTTGACTCAAGCGGAATTTTATACTGCTCCTTCTGATCTTCTAGATATTGCTTGGCTCTTTTTAGCTCTTGTTTTAATGCTAACTTTTTAGATTTGATATCTTTCTCATCATCGAAGTCTTCATCGTATGAAAGTTCTTCAATCTTAAATGAGATATCTTCATCATCAAACTCTGGATTTGAATTCTTATAGTATTCATATAAGACAGACTTTTCATCCATCTTATCGAAGTCCTTATTAAGTCTTACAAAATCCTCAATCCCTCTACCAGTCTCTCGCTTAAACTTTAAAAAAGCAGCAGCGTCTTCAGGTAGTTCATCGTTAGCTTCTCTTTGCGCAAACAAATCATCTAAAGAGTTTATCTCTTTATTGTATCTGCTTCTAAGATGTGAAAGAACGTCCTCTTCTTTTATTTCATTAGTGACAGGTACTGCCTGTTCACTATTTATTACTGTCTCTTCAGTTACCTCAGCTATTGGCTCATCGGCTACTGACT
>Ga0247723_1001898_pt1 | contig 11736 bp, 17 predicted proteins | sample MSEWelMarce5H_FC_FD_189079 | JGI IMG/M metagenome (GOLD analysis project Ga0247723, IMG submission 189079) | Subsurface sediment microbial communities from gas well in West Virginia, United States - MSEEL Well Study Marcellus 5H_FC | ecosystem: Environmental > Terrestrial > Deep subsurface >...
TCCACTCCGGCGCGCTTCATCTCGTTAGATACTCGGGCAAGGATTGAGAACGCGTTTCCGTCCGTACCGGACAGTTCTACGCGAACCTCGGGATATTTGGGGTAGGTCATTGTGTATTCCTTTCGTTGTAGTGGTTGTGGTTTGTGGTACTCCGTCAGTATAACAGCACCCACCGACAGTGAAAATCTGGGGGGCAACTTCTCACATTGGGGAGAAACAATTAGTTTACGTTCGTCTGGCAACACGGGGGCAAACGAAAATCCCCCTCGGTTGAGGGGGAATCCGTTACTTTGCTGTTCCTACGAAGCGAGCATAAATCTTGTCTGCTCGTCCGTCTGAGGAACGCGCTCCGCTGACGCGAGACTCGAAAGCACCTGCTGGTGCGAACGCTCGCAAGCGTCCATATCTAATGTGCGTTCCGGTTGAGGCTGAGACATCCTCAGCGACAACAGCCCACTCGTTCGGGTGCGCTCGCAGGCTATCTGCAATCGAAGTCCAGTCTCGGCGGGTTCGGTATTGCGAGGCTGGGGGTTCTTCCCAATTCAGTTCTATCACGGTTTGTTCCTTTCAGTTGGGGGGTGTGTGGTTGGTGTGATACGAGTCCAGTTTAGGGGGCTCGCCGTGTGCTTGTCAAGTTCACCTTGACAAGCCGACAAGCCCCACACATTGTGGGGCTCGCCGTCCTTGCTTACGAGATAGGCTCGTAGGCTAAGTTTTCGATAGGACGAAGTTGTCCGTCCTCGATGTCCGGTGTTTTGTTCGGGCAGTCGTCATACATATCTTCTTCGTCGTTAGACCAAGCGCAGTTACACGACTCCTCTTTGTCGCGCTCGACGTAATCGGCGTGGCTCGATGGAATGTCCCACTCTTTGACGAGTGCTATTCCACCCTCGCCGTCCGACTCAAGTTCCGCGCCGAAGCCCTGCTCTTCTTCCCACTCGATACCGAATGAGAGAGTCGGATACTGCGTGACCATTGCCTCGTATACACCCGATGGGGGCGACCACGCCGTGTCGAACCGTAGGTAGATGTGTTCGTCCTGAATATCAGAATCTTCGATATCCGTATCCCACTTCGTTCCCCAGTTGCTGATGTTCCACTTATACCAGTTTCCTGCTGGCTCACTTCCGTTAGCGGTAGTGAAGTAGGCGTCTAGGTCGGTTGGCGCGACAAAGTTCCAGAATGAGAACAAGCCCTCTTCTGACATTACCCATTCGCCTTGCTTAGCCCTAAGGGGTGAGTCGGGGTCAGGGACTGCTACAGGGTGAGGCTTGGTAGCCTGCTCCCAGAACTTGCTGAGAGTATCAGCGTCGCCTGAGACGTGGAGGTTATTGTAAACCCAGTTTGGCATTGTATGTCCTTTCGTTAGTGGTTGAGTGTTGCTATGTGGTTACGGTATCACAGTTCTCGCTTTAGCGCAAGAACCCGAGGACTCGTCCCCAGTATTCGCCTTCTCGGGTGACGTAGGCTTCGTAGCATTCCATGTGGTAGTCACCAGCGTCGTCAGCGTGGAAGTCGTCAGTTGTCTCGGGGACAAAAGTTTCGTTGCATTCCTCGCATTTCATTTCTCTCATTGTGTTCCTTTCGTAGTGGTTGGTTGGTATATCACGATGATACACGACATCACCGACAAAAGCAAATCGGCGTAACAATTAGTTTACGTTCGTCGGTGTCCCTACGAAAAACCGCGCAACCATTGGAAGCGCGGTTCTTCGGTTAGAGCGCGACAGCGATAAGCGCGGTCAGCACGAGAAGTGCTGTGCCAAGCACAGGCAGTCGTACTGCCCAGACGCTATTCATGAAGCGGTCAAAGGGTGGGTCAATCGGAAGTACGCTCGGGAAAATCTCGTCGTCGTACTGCGTTACCGTACTCGCTGGTACAGGTGGCGGAAGTATGTCCGTTACCTCGACCATGACGGTCTTGCGTCGTGCCATTGTGTGTCCTTTCGGTTGTGGTGGTTGGGTCTTGTAAGAGTGTAGCACGAGGCTACGACATTCGGAAGAAGTCCATATCGCTCGCCTGTGTCACGAGAGTCGCCACGCCCTCACGGATAAGTTCGTGGACTCCGGCAGAAGTCGCGCTGGTAATCACGCCGGGTACGGCATAGACAGGCGTGCCGTAGTCAAATGCGGCTCGTGCCACGCTGAGCGAGGAAGAGCGCCAGCCAGCCTCGGTTACGAGGACAGCACCGGTTGCCAGAGCCATAGTCTGATTACGCTCAAGCATACGCATCTTGGTCGGGGAACTGCCCGGCTCTTCGGTGCTGATAATCAGCCCACCCTCGGAGAGGATACGCTGGAACAGCGAGTCGTGTCCCGAGGGATAGAGCCTGTCCACGCCACTGGCGAGCCAGAGGATTGGAGCAAAGTGGGAAGCGAGCGAAGCGCGGAGCGCCATGCCGTCGATACCGTACGCGCCACCATTCATAATGGTCTTGCCGTTCTCGACGAGGTTGTTCACCATTTCCATTGTGACGTGTTCGCCGTAGCCGGTTGAGGCTCGAGCGCCGGTCACAACGACAGAGGTCGGGAGTGCGTCAAGCATTGTCTCGTTGCCTCGTATCCAGAGGGTCTTGTCCACTCCGGCGCTTGTAAGTAGTTGGGGGTAGTTGCTGTCTCCGGGGGTCACTGTTGCGTAGTTCGTCATGATTTGTCCTTTCGTAGTGGTTGTGGTTGTGGGACGCTTTGTCCCTATGCCATGAGTGTATCACAGCATAGGGACATCGCGCAACTCCCACTACAGAGTTTCTACAGAAACCAGAACAGAGTCGTCCTCTTCGGGAGCGTACTCAAGTGTTCCAGTACGAATGTAGGTGGCAGTTCCCCACGACAGGTCGTGACCGAGAGCGTCTGCCTCAATCTCAACAGTCGTTCCGGAACGGTCGGTGTTTTCCCAGTCGCGGATACGCAAGCGTCCGGTCAGGATAACGCGGTCGCCCTTGTTCACAGACTCAGCAACGTGTTTCGCGAGGTTGCGAAACGAAGAGATTGTGTACCAGTTGGTGTCGGAGTCAATCCAACGCTGGCTGGTACGGTCGTAGCGTCGCTGGCTGGAAGCCAAGCGGAACGAGGTAATGGCGAGGCCGTCACTCGTTGTGATGTGGCGAGGCGTGGTTGCTACCAGCCCCTTGATTGTAATCGTGTCTGTCATTGTGTCCCTTTCGTAGTGGTTGTGGTTGTGGGCGTTTGCCCTGTACTACGAAGGTATCACAGTACAGGGCAGAACGCAAATCGAGTTATGAGTACTGGCGCAACATCTGCTCGAAGTAGGTTACATCGTCGCTGACGAACGGATTGTATTCGTCAATCTGGGCGAAAAGCGAAGCGCACGAATCCTCGAACGGTTCGTCAGCGCTGAGGCCAACGAGACTCTCGAGTCCGTCTGCCTCATCGACGGTCAGGTACTTGTACTCCAGAACCTCTCCGTTGCTGTTGCGGAACTCTGCGCGAAACTCTGCGCGGTCGTGCTGGTACTCAATGTTGATGGTGTTCATAGTGTGTCCTTTCGGTTGTGGTTGGTTGTGGTACTAGTGACAGGGTAACACACAGGTCTGACATTACGCAAGTCCGTTAGGTGGCGTGGGGGCAGGGAGTATTCTCCCCACCCCCTCGCCGTTGTTACCGGCGCGAGCCAGCGGTGGTCAAGGCAACTTCTGCCATTCGACCAATCGCGTCGCTCGCGTCGGTGGCATTTTCACCGAGTCGGACATATGACGCGCTCGCCGTTCCGTTGGTGTAGTCCTCGCCCATACTTCCGTACGAACCAGCACCAATCCACAGGACTGCCACGCCAGCCGTCGCGCAACGGCGAAGCCACTCTTGAGCCTTGGTCTGCTCGTCGTGTGTGTAGTGTCCGTCAGACACGACCACGAGCAGTCGCGCCCCAGAGCCGTCGAGCAGATTGAGCGAGCCGTTCAGGGCTTGGAACGCCTTGTCGAACTTCTCGGTGCTGTCCGGTGCTGTGTAGATGTTCACCTTGTCCAAGTGCTGTCCAGCCTTGAGCGTCGGGAATACTCCCGAGCCGTAGTAGACCATAGCAGTCTTGCCCTGAACTCGGCGCGAAGCCTCAGAGAGAATCCACGCGGTGCTTGCCATTGGGTTCATAGCCGAACCCATTGAGCCAGAGATATCCACCATAACGCCAACGGTAAGGTTGGGGTCGTCGGTGTGCTTGCGCTGAACACGGCGGAACGCCTCGACAGGAGTGGTCACGCCACGCGAGCGCATAGCCTCGCCCTGCACGACAACGCGAGAGCGAACTCGTCCGGGGGGAAGAACGCTTCCAGACTCAATGCGTACCCTGTCACGATACTTGGCACGTTCCAGAGCCTTGGCAATCTTGACAGCAGAGACGCGCTCCTCGCTGGTGGGCATACGACTTTCCCTCAGTACAGAGTTTGAGCCAGAGTCACTAGGCGAAGTGCCAGTACCAAAGACCTTGCCAGCGACCTGCTGGTGAGCGCGATTCTCTGCGCCCTTTTCCTGCTTGGTCTGAGACTTCTCTTTGTACTCCTCTTGAGTCTGCTGGTCTTGTGCTTCTTGAGCAGAGCCAATCTCGGCGTTGCCAAGGGCTTCCTCAATCGCTTCACGAATCATCTCAGCGAAAGCCTCGCCAGCGCCACTCTCCCCACCCTCACCAGATTCTCCAGCCTCGCCAGATTCTCGGGGTTGTGGTTCGCCCTGTTCTTCTGACTCCTCTTTGACAGCCTGTACCCACTCACGAGCGAGTTCGTACATACGCTCCACGTCAGAGCGAGCGTCAAGGTGCTGGAACTTCGTCCAGATAGTACGCAGAGCGTCGAGCGTCTTGCCAGAGAGAGTCGAGTCCACGAGGACACGAACAGGCTCAACATCGTCGTTCTCAAGAACGCCAGCAGTAACGCGAGCGTAGGTGAGAGCGAGCAAGTGTGCGACCTGTCGAACCTGTGTCATGGACTTGACAGACTCCTCGCTCATATCAGCGAGAACAATCTCCATAGCGCAAGCGCGCAGGAACGAGCGATTCTGAGGATAGGTGCGAACACCCAACGCCTCAATGCGCGACTCCTCAAGCAAGTGCAGAGCCTGATACTCCTCAGGAGTCAGAACCTCAGTAGCCTTGTGCATATCCCAAGTTGAGAAGCGAGCGTGGAGAGCCTCGTGGAGAATCGCACCAGAAGCCTTGGGGAACTCGAACTGCTGGTTGCGCTCGTTCAGGTTGCCCACTTGGTCAGGCGTGACGAAGCCAAAGGCAATACCAGTATTGACTTCGACCTCGGCGCTCGCAGGATTGTAGAGAGCAGGTGCGCCAGACTCGACTCCTGCTCGTTCGCCAACATAGGCAACGAGGTCAGAGCGGTGCGCCCAGTCATTGACGAGTTTGCCAATCTGTGCGCCAACGCCAAGCCACTCCGGGGGGGTGGTGCGCTGTATTTTTGTGTTTCCAAAGTGTGACATTTTGTAGTCCTTTCGTTGTGGTTTGTAGTGGTTTGTGTTGCTGTCCTTTCAGGGTAACACAGGGGTACGACATTACGCAAGTCGAATGTAGAAAGTGGGGGGCTGGAGAAAGGACAAGTAACCCAGCCCCCCTGCCCAGCCCTAGATTCGGGCTGGGAGAATAGCCTCACCAAAGGTGCGCGACAGAACGTCGGCAACCAAGGGTCGGTCAATCTCGGGAGCAGAAGCGAGCAGGTTTGCTACAGCCCACTTCGTGCCAAAGACCTTTTCGAGGTCACGGAACGCGAGCAGTTCACGGAACTGAGGCGACCACGAGACTTCACCAGAGGTCTGCTTCTTGGAGAGATTCTGCGAAGCAGTCACGATTGGAGTCGAGACACCCAACTTCTTGGCGAGTGACCAGTCAGTTGTCATTTCGACCTGAATCACGAAACGTGAAAGCAGAGCCTCAGAGAGACGAACACCCGGCGCGTTAGGGTTGGTCGCACCAATGACGTAAAAACCGTCCTTGGCTTTGACTGTTCCCCTGTCAGGGTTGGACGTGACCTTGTACTCCTTGCGACCGTCCATGAGTCCATAGACGATTGACAAGACCTTGGGGTCAATCAGACCAATCTCGTCGATGAGCAATGGAACGCCACGCTCGGCAGACTCGATAAGTGGGCCGTCTGTCCAGACCCATTTTCCGTCCTCGGACTGAGAGTAGCCACCCACGAGGTCAGAAACCTCGGTGTCACCAGAGCCAAGCATTGTGACGAGTTCGTCGCCAAACGCTCCCTCAACAAGGGCAGTCTTGCCACAGCCGGGTGCGCCATAGAGAAGCACGAACTGCTGGGCTTCACGAGCCTTACGAAGTACGAGTACGTCGTCGAACTCACCCCACTTGCGAGTATAGTAGTCGTCGCCATTCGGGCGAGTGTACTTCTTAGCAGACTCGTCGGAGAACGCCGAGGTGTCCACAGCAGTCTCCTTGTTGGTGGTGGTTGAGCCTGAACGCCCACGAACCTTGCTGGCTTTGTTGGCGTACATCTCAAGGATACCAGCCATGTCAGAGTTGATTGTCTGACCAAGTGCCGAAGCGAGGATAGCAGGGAGTTGCTCGTTGATGTTGTAAATGTCTACATAACGAGTGAGATTGTCCCGAACAAGTCGGTCAATCGTAGCGAGTGATTCTGAGCGATTCATAGTTGTTGTCCTTTCGTTGGTTGTTGTGGTTAGAGTGAAACTTCGATTGGAGTTTCAGCGACGAGCGACTCCTCATAGCCAGCCTCAGCGCGAGAGCGCAGAACACGGCGAATCAGAGCGTTAGGGGTGTTGCCAGCCGAAATGTCTGTCAAGTCGTCAGTAGACATTTCGACAGCAAGAGGAGTCTGGTACAAAGCCCAGCCACCCATAGCGAACCCAGCAATGTACGACTCGATGTCTTTCATGTACCCAATTACTGCGTTGGTTGCTACCTCAAGCGATTCAGTCGGAAGTGCTTCGTGACGAACGCTGGAAGTGTAGAAACGCCAAGCGCGTCGTGGATTGACAGACGAAATCTGTCGAGTCAGCAGACGCAATGGCTCTTGCTTGCTCGCAACAGGATTCTGGAGCGAGGGGACGATAAGAATCTGTGCTGTGTTCGAGTGCTTACGCAATTCGATGTACAGGGCAGTTCCTACTGCTTTTTTGGTGGTCATAGTGGTATGTCCTTTCGTTGTGGTTGTTGTGGTTGGTTGGTGTTGCTATTTCAGTATAAGACCTGTGATTGTGTTTGTCAAGCACATTTCGCAAGAAAGTTTAGAACTTGTTTCCGATACTGTGACGAACGCTTTTGCGCTCTTATTAGAAGGTATCAGTTCTTCGCATGAATTGCAAATCGTGTCACGCACGAGTGTGTCGTCAAGCAATCCTGCTAGTTCCGCTAGTTCCAAATCTTTACGTGACTCAATCACGTGAACCTCAATGTGTTTCATACCGACAACCTAGCATGAGCCACCGACAGTGAACCGGATTCCGGCAACTTCTTATATAACAGAATGTTTACGTTCGTCTCGAGCTGGCAGCCGGCGCAGCGGGCATGTCGACATCTTCTTATATGAGAAGTTGCGAAAACCACTCGAGGTCATCCGCCAGGTAACCAGGCAAACGAAAAACCCCCTATACATATGTATAAGGGGCATCCGTTATTATTGTGCTACAGCAGAGCTGGGTGGCTCTTCCTCCAGTTACTGGGGGCGTGGTTCATCTCGATGTTAGCTCGAGAGTAGTCATCCGGGTAGAGGCGGAGGATGTGTACGCACGGGTCTCCCTGCTCGAACTCCTCTTCCTCGTCCTCCGTCAAGGGCAGTCCGTCATGCGTGTAGCAGATGGACGGTCCGACCCACCCCTTGCGCAGGCCGTACTCAGCCCACTCGCTGTACGTCATCTCCGGCGATGCGCTCGCCGTTTCGTTGCTTTTTGTCATATTTCCTCTTCCACATTTTGGTCACGTGGTAGTGACCCTTGTTGTGCGGACATTGATATACCCGCATGGACTTTTGTGCAAGATGCCCGATAAGCGCTCGCCGGGCATCCTTTTTTGATGTGTAGCAGAATTTTCCTGCTTCATCGCAGTACTTCTTCTCCACCGGTTACTCTTCCGTCATCAGAAACGGTTCAACACCTTCGTACTTGCTCGTCTCTTTGCGCAGGCCGTTCAGATGAGTGTTGAGCTCCTCGAGAGTTCTTGGGATGACAATGCTCTCGCCGTTGTGCGAGTAGGCACGGTAGGTAGTGTCGTGCACTTCCGGTGTGTCCCAATTGACGTAGTAGAGCTCGATGGAGCTGTTCTGGTTCGGGTCATGGATGTAGACCATGGCCCCCAGGCCGTTATCGAAACGGAAGAGGTACCGTCCTCGCCCGGCGTCGCCACCCTTGATGTAGTTGTGCATTCCTCCGGGGAACATGTCCGTTATGGACAACGGGTCCCCGACGGTGTCGGACATAAGTCGACTCAGTGATACTGGCTTCATAGCTTCATTCCTTTCGTGGTTGTGGTTAGTGGTGGTCTCCCTCGAGGATACATGCGAGCTCGCCGCATGTCAAGTCGACTCTAGCGTTTACCGAACCACAAATTAATAATAGTAATACAGAGACCCAGTACAAGTATTGCTACCATAACTGCAATATCCATGTGATTCTCTCTTCTTTGAGATTTAAGCACTTACATTGAATTTGTTTGTTGTATACGGAGAAGCCGCCAGGGCCTCGAGACTAAACACATCGGGAAGACCAGTGCACGCGTCTTCGGGAAGACCGATGAAACGTTGGAAGGCTGCGAGCGCAGCTTGGACCTTACCGTTGAAAACAAATCTATCTGCGTTGTTGAGTCGAGCTGCAGGATGCTCAGCTAGCGCAAGCTGCACGAGCTCCGTTGACTTCCGATATTCGGGGCGTGCGGTTGAAGCTTTCTGAGCTGATGCGCAGCGCTCGAGGTGGGACGGTCGGATTATATGAGAAGTTACAGCTGCAGGGCCCTGGGGTTTGGACTTCAACACAGCTTGCGGGATGCGAACGAATGCAACGACATCCGTTTGGTAGTGCGTGCGCTCGTACACCCCGTTGTTCTCTCGCGGCGCTTTGGGCAGGCCGCTCCAGGTTTGAGCTTCGATGACGCGGAATGTGCGATGTTTGGACCAGGTACCCGTTGCAGAAACAATCCCCATATGCGGGGACAGGTAAGCGGTTGCACCCACATCCGATGTCGGATATGTGAAGAAGACGAGGTCCCCTGGTTTAGGCGCTCGCCGCTGCCATCCGTTTCGAATGTAGAAAGAAAGTGCAGCGGTTGTGTTGTTGTGCGATGGCAGCTTCAGGGACGAGCCGTTTATGGTTTGTTTGATGACGTAGTCAACGAAGGAACCGTCCCACTGGAAATTGCTTCCGGACAGGCCGGCGTGCTGAAGAAAGATGTTAGCGGTTTGACGCGCGGTGAACCCAACATACTCGCTCGCCGTTGCAAGAAACGGATGGGTATTGCTTTTCTTCATATGTACATCATATCACTTAGCTTGGTCAGGCCGCTTACTTACCGGTCGTTCAGTAAGAACTACTTACCCGTTATGCGTTCTAGTTCAGTGGCTAGCCGCTCAGCTTCGAACGCTAGTTGGGTTAGGCGGATGTGCTCTCCTCGAGATTGTGCATTTGTGATATCCGCAGCTAGGTTATCCGAATGCTGGCGGGCTAGAGCTGCAGCCATCTCAACATCTGAAATGTTCATGTTAGTTGTTTTCTTTCTCGTTGATGGTCTCGAGCTCCACGGGCTCAACTTCTAATATAACTTCTTCTACGGTCTCGCCGCCGCCGGCGTCATCAGCCGGCTCAACTTCCAACTCTAGAATGTTAGAAGCTTGGGGCCGCAGCCGAAGAAGTCTTTCATTAATCAGTTGTGCAGCGGGTTGGATGTTGACATCAACCTTGGCATCGATTTCGACACCGCCACGAATTCCTGCACGGTCAAGGATTTCGGTGGCAGCTTTTAGTTTGACTGGCTCGGACTCGGCTGACTCCATTAGCTGTTCCAACATTTGAATGGCGATGGGGGCAGCTTGGTATGCACGCTCACGAGCTCTGGCAACAGCACCCGTTATATTGTTGTGGCGTGACCCAAGGTGAATGCGACACAATTCATCATCCGTTGTCCTGTTGGCAGACCAGAGGAGACAACGCATACCGTCTGATTTGATTTGGCGACACCGTTGGGGCGGGCCTGCAATGAGAGGATTCTTCTTGGGGTTTGTCTTACGGTCTTCACGGATGCGACACCAAGCACGAGTTTGGGCGATGACCCAGAGGGGGACGAGGGAGTCAGCGGTCTCCTCAATGAGCAGGCCCTCCTCCGTTAGATAGTCGGAGTTTAGGTCACGGTCATCCGTTAAAATTGTGCGACGGTCCTCGGCTCCCATCTCGGAACGACGGGATGACATCTCGGGAGAAAGAACTAATATGTTTCCCGTGGGCTCGCCGCTTTCACTGTAGATGATTTGCCAGTTCATCCGTTGGGCTCGGAGGACGGAGCGGTTCTCATATGAGTCTTCGCACACGCCGCGGTCAACTTCTTCAATGCCGTAGAGGGAAAGGTCAGGCCGAAGGTCGCGGGGAGCATCGTCGAAGACTATATCGGTTGATGAGTCGTCGTCAAGTTTGTCTGACATTTTTGTCTCCAAAAGTTTTTTTGGGCGAGAGGTGCGAGCGAGAAGCGATTTGCTCTAAATTATCGCACATATTACATGCTGTGATTTAGTTGGCTTCGAGCGCTTGACATTATCTCAATGTGATATATAGAAAAAGACCCCCTATTTACTAGGAGGTCTGATTCCACGCATCTGCCAGTGTCGCCTGACTGACCGTCTACATTTGGAACAAGTGCAGGTAGGCCACGAGTTTCCTTTAGCCGTGTTGCAGGTTCGGCAACTTGCGACGTAGTTCCACCGCAGGTCGAGCCCCCCGAGGGAAGAGGGAACGATGTGGTCTACTGTTCGTGAGCGTCGTGCTTTCTTGAACTCGATACCGCAGTAGTGGCACGACTCTTCTTCGCTCTCGGGTAATCTCCGAGGCCCACGCCGTCTGGCTCGGTCCGTCATGTTAGATGTCGGTAATGATGTGTTGTCCGAGAAGCAAGTCGAGTTGGAGTCGGTCTTTGGCTCCAACCATCTTCTGGATTTCCTCACCGTTGACAAAGAGAATCATGGTGGGGATAGAACGGATGCCATATTCCTTGACCGTTTCAGAGCATTCGGCGGAATCAGCATCTAACTTGGCGACAACCAGTCGGTCACCGTACTGGTCAGAAAACGACTCCAAAATGGGAAGCATTGCTTTACAAGGCCCGCACCATTCTGCCCAGATATCTACCAACACGACGGAGTTGTCTGCGATGGTCTGCGCGATAGTTGCATCCGTTACTTCAGTAATCATTATTCTTCCGTCTCTACTTTTGCCTTTGAAGTAATCTTAGCAACTTCTACGCCGACCTTAGGCGCGTAATCAGCCATGTTGCAAACTTTACATCCGCATATCCAGTTCTTAGGTGGGTACACCAATTCTTGTTTACAGTTGGCATGGTCTCCGGTGAGGCACCAACCACATCCGATATCTAATCTGACTATCTCGATTTTAGATGGGTCAACTGGTTGTTCGGCTGAACCCGAAGGGGGAGAGTTTCTACTCCGACTTGTTGCTGTTTTTCTTGTTGCCAAAGAACTTTCTCCGCTTCTTCTTGGGTTCTGGTTTGCCCTCCATGAGGAGACCAAGAACTTCGCTGATTCGGCCCATGTC
>Ga0247723_1001899_pt1 | contig 11733 bp, 18 predicted proteins | sample MSEWelMarce5H_FC_FD_189079 | JGI IMG/M metagenome (GOLD analysis project Ga0247723, IMG submission 189079) | Subsurface sediment microbial communities from gas well in West Virginia, United States - MSEEL Well Study Marcellus 5H_FC | ecosystem: Environmental > Terrestrial > Deep subsurface >...
AATGTATATTAAGAGACATTAAAATAGTATTTACCTCGTCGATGGCAGTTTATGGGAATCAGCAAGCACCATTCTCTGAAATTATGGTTCCCTCTCCCGTAGACCCCTATGGGATCGCCAAATATTCAGTTGAGCAAGACATAATGTCAGCATCCGATCAATTTAATTTAAGGTATAATATTATTAGACCTCATAATGTATTAGGGATCTATCAAAATATTTGGGATAAATATAGAAATGTAATTGGAATATTTATTAGAAAAGCTTTAGAAAATGAAAGTCTCAGTATCTATGGGGACGGATCCCAAACCAGGGCTTTTTCCGATATAAAATATTATATGTTACCATTTGAAAAGCTAATTGATGGGTTTGATAACCAAGTTTATAATATAGGGGCTGATAAATATTATACTATAAAGGAAGTTGCCGAAAGGGTTGTTCGCATTTCTAAAAAATATGGATATGAATCAGATATAGAATATCTAGAACCTAGGCATGAAGTAAAACATGCTCACTGCGATCACACAAAAGCAAAAACCGAGTTAGAGTTTATCGATAACACCACGTTAGATGAGTTGATAGATACTATGTTTGTTTGGGCTATGAATCAACCAAATAGAGAGGTTAAAAAAATAGATTACGAAATTGGAGGCAACAAAATTTATTCATATTGGAGATAATGGAAAGTAGAATTGATATAATCAATTTCTTATCAAATAGATTTAACTATAAATCATATTTGGAAATAGGATTAAGGCATCCTTGGGAATGTTATGACTATGTAAATTGTGAAATAAAAGACTCAGTGGATCCCGGATATGAAACTGATAATAATATAGCAAAGTATAAATACACTTCTGATAGTTTTTTCTCTATGTTAGATAATGGGATATTAGATAAACCATTTGACTACAAATGGGATATAATATTTATAGACGGTCTTCACACAGCCGATCAAGTTGAAAGAGATATAATAAATTCAATTAATCATATTTCCGAGAACGGTAGTATTGTTTTACATGATTGTAATCCGCCTACGGAATATCATGCAAGGTCTGCTTATTATGACTTTAATACAATTGCCGGTGGAATATGGAATGGAACTGTTTGGAAAGCAATTTATAAATTGAGGTGTACAAATCCGAATGTTGATATTTGTGTTGTTGACATCGACTGGGGATGTGGAGTGATCAGAAAAGGAAAGCAAAATATTTGTGAGTTTGATAATCCATTTTTTGAATATGAAAAATTCGAGAATAACAGACAAAAATATTTAAATTTAATCTCAACTAATGAATTATCTAGTTGGATAGAAAATCCATTTTATAAATGAAAAAGATTTTTATAACTCACGTAACTAAAGACTATCTTGGGGTTGCTCTCAATTTAGCTAAATCAATTAGACTTTTCTCCGAAGTTCCTCTATTAGTTTATTGCATAAACTTAGGAGAGGAAGATAAAGATAATTTTAGAAACATTAAGGATGTCTCTACGAGAAATATAGATTTGGATATTGATGAAGCTTCTCTGGGTGACTACACCGAAGACCAAAGAGGGAATTTTTATGTCAACCGAGATAGTTCAAGGATATACAAAATTCTTTGCGCTAAAACGATTGCAATGGAGATGGCTTTAGAAGAAGGCTGGGAAGAAGTTTGTTATTTAGACTCAGATTGCCTGGCTACACCCTTAGTTGATGAACTGTTTAATTGGTCCCATATTATCAAAGACTATCCGATAGCGACTGAGGGAATACACGAATACATGTTATCCATCAAAAACGGAGTCCAGATTGGGAATCCTTTCGAAGGAACTTGGCCAGTAGCCGACAACACTAAGTGTCTAGAATGGCCACTAATGAGTTTCCTCGAGGTTGATCCTAACAACAGAGGGAGATATAGAACTACTGGAATTATGCTGATGAACCAGAAATGCCTACAATTTATCAAAACCTGGAGGGAACTGTGTTTTATTCTCCCTAAACTGGTTGACTTAGAAAGATATGCTCCTTACCACGAGGAAACAATTTACAATGTACTTTCCTGGAAAAAAACTAACGAGGGGTTTCCTCTTTGCTATGTGAATTTAGGGGAAGGGCTCGAAACCGTAAAACACACGTATTCACAAGATTCTAAAGGCGGGGAGTCTAGCTGGAGCGACGACAATCATTCACAGAGATTCTATATGATACCCGACGATAAAAGGAACATAAAAGTCCTCCACGGGGAAAAAAGATCCTCCGAGGTGGAGTTAATACTAAAATACCTAACAAATATAAAATGATAAAATTAATACACTCTCCGGAAAACAACGAAACCCCATTTGGATCACTTAAGGTGGAAATGGAAAATCCAATGGAATTAGAAATTATAAACGATCCTATTAACTTTAGAGTTTTTAGCTCGATATCAGGAAAAACTCAATGGGAAAGTGATCTTTACCCTGGCTGCTGGTCTTACTATGGGATGATCTCAAATACGACATCTCAGCTTACTAGGAAGGGAGAGATCTTGTGCGAGCTTTTATGGGATACTTTTTTACACGGGGACCTAGCTCACCAGTATCTGATGTTATGGGCGATAGAAAATAAAGGATCTTTTGGTATAGCGGTAGGAACTCACAACGGAGAAACTGGTGAATGGGTTGAACCTATGAGGGGAGGATTAATAGAGGGGATTTTGGTAGAAGCTTCGGATCCTCAATTTTTAGAACTAGAAGAAAATTATAAAAGTGTCGAGGGATGCTGTCTTTTAAAATCTTTAATTACCCCTGAGGGAGGAGAATTTACCTTCTGGGAGTCCGAAGATGCCTCATATACAAATTCTATTGTGAAAGAACATGCAGATGGGCACTCTGGAAATGTAAAAGGGAAAATCATGAACTCCGTCTCTTTAAACTCTCTAATAGAAAATCAGGAGAAAAAAGTTAAATGGCTGCATCTTGATGTAGAAGGGATAGATACAGACTTAATTCAAAGTCTAACCCCAAATAACATAGAGAATCTTGATTTTATAATATACGAAACCTTAAATACTGGACCAGAAGAAAAAGAGAAGTGTAAAAACTTTTTGGAGAATAGAGGATTCTTGGTAAAAGAGTCTGGATGGAACACAATAGCTATAAGAAAATGATCAAACTAAAATTTACAGAACCTGCAACTTATACCTCTTATGATTTTGATACTTTATACACATCAAATAAAAATCCATTTGGAAACATAAAGGCGGAGATTGAACCAATGGATTTGGGTATAGAATTTCCTTATGAATTACCTCTTTTGTTTCAAGTGGTAAGTAATGTCAGTGGAAATATTGTATATAGTAGCAAAATGTTTCCGGGGTGCTGGGCATCTTGTGGTCTTCCGGACGATACAACTGCCTTTATAAAAGATCACAACGAAAATATAATTGCCAAGTGGGAATATGATCCACTTTTACACGGAGACGTGTGTGCTAAACTATTTATGTGCTGGTGTTTAAACAACAGAGGGGCTAAAGGAATAGCTATAGGGACATATGATGGCTCTAGCGGAGAATGGGTGTCTCCTCTCTCTAGAGGTCTTATAGAGGCATACCTTGTCGAAGCTTCTGATGATCAATATAAGAAACTTGAGAGAAATTACGAAGGATCTCCCAATTGTAAAACAATACAAAGGCTAATTACTACCGATGGGAAAGATTGTGAATTTTTCGAGAGTGGAGATGGTGCTTCTAATTCCGTATTTAAATCGCACGTGGAGAAAAATAAGACTAGTGACTTGGAAATTACCCTTAAGAAGACTACTTCTTTGAACGACCTGATAATAGAGATTGGATTAGAGAAAGACCTAAAATGGCTTCATCTAGACGTCGAGGGATTAGACTCTGAGCTTATTATGAGTCTCGATAAAGAAATAATAAATCTACCAGATATAATTATATACGAGAGTCTAAATCTATCACAGGATGTAAAAAAACAAACGATTGGCTGGCTAGAAGAAAATGGATACTCGTGCAAAGAGTGCGGATGGAATACTATAGCTCATAAGACTAATGAATAGTGGTATTTCACTTCTAATTCAAACCTGCGACCACTACGAACAGTTCTGGCCAGGAATGTTTTATACCCTAGATTTCTACTGGGACTATGACTCATTTCCTGTGTATTTTTCCAACGAGGAGAAGAGAATGGAAGAGATGAATTTTAATTGCAAGGGAAATAATTATGTCCCTTCAAGAAAGATAACCCAGATTTTAACGGGGAAGACGGACAGAAATGGATTCTCCGATAGATTTATCAAATCTGTAGAAAATATTCCAACCAAATGGGTTCTCTATATTCAAGAAGATATGTGGCTGAGAAGAGGAATAGAAAAAGATCTTCTGGAGGATCTATTAAAATTTGCAGAAGAAAAAAACGTAGATTCCATTAAAATACATTCTAAGCTTTTCTATTATGACAGCTACAGGCTAGAGAAAACTGAAGATTTTATTAAGGGTAGAAGGATCCTAAAGTATTCGGATGGGGAGAATTTTCTTCTAACCCATAATGCAGCAATATGGAGAAAAGACTACATTTTAAAACATCAGAAATGTGGAGAAGATGCATGGACCAATGAAGTTGAAGGTAGCAAAAGAATGTCAGCTGAACCTCACAACCACTATCACTATGAAATGCACTGGTACTGTCAACCTGGTATATCAGATAAGGGGGAATTTTCCCCAGAGGGACACGTTTATGGTCACATAGTAGACGAAATGAAAAGAATGGAAATCGAGTACAATCTAAGAGAAGAAATATGATCAAAAAGATAATTAGAAAAATCAAGGTGTTTTCTCTCCTTCTAAAACTGTCCAAAAATGAAACTAACGACTACACTTTCGGCTATAAAGTAAGAAGGATCCTAAATCTCTACCGAGACGATAAAGACATCAAAGAGGAAGAAATTTTTAAAGAATCACCAAAGCCCTAAAAAGATATATGGAAATCAAAACCTGGAAAAAAATTACACCTCAGTCCGAGCAGATGCAGAAGTATTATGCAGACATGTTCAAGAGGAACCAAACTAAATTTATGAGAAGATCTCTTCTAGAGCCAAGTCACGTCAATTCAGAATTTTCTATTGACGGGCAACCCTATCAGCTGATCGGAGCAGGAAACCCAACCGAAATGGTGGTCAAAAATCTAGAGGACGGAACTTTCTATATGGTCCATTCCGACATTGTAACTGCAGCTATTCTGCAAGGTTAAAGTGAACTTCAAGGTAAAATCTGTAGATCCCAAGTCTCATCTGCTCATCTGCAGTGCGATCAACATCTTTGGTCCTCAGATAGTGGACTCCGGGATTCTCCCAACTGGAGATGAAATCTATGGATTTTTCTCCTTAGACGGATCTCCTGATATGGTGGAAGCTCTTTATCACGTTCCTGGAATAATTTTAGAAATTCACAAAGAGAGCTCATCTTAATTTTTTGACGAGATATATAAGTCATAATTTTGGAAAGATGGGGGTCAGACTAAAATTATAAACATGTCGGAAACGAAAGAATCTACTAAGATGATGGAGAAAATTCTGGAAGAATTGGTCTCCATGAGATCTAAACTTCCCAACGGAGAGTTAAAAATTCTCCAGAGCAGCATCGACGACCTGAAGAACTCACAGGACTCGATAAAATCGGATGTCTCCGAGCTAAAAAAGAAATTGCTAGACCCTGATTCGGGAGTCGTGGTTAGACTAAATCAGAACACCCAGTACATCCAAGACAAGAAAGAAATGGAGGACTACTACGACGAGATCATCGATCAACACAAGGATCTCCTCTCCTGGAAAAACAACATGACGAGAGCAATGTGGATCGTCTTCACCGCAATTGTCGGAATTCTAACTAAGATGATGTTTTTTACCCAAGCGTAAAAGATGAGATTAAATAAAGTCTATACAAAGTCCCTTTTATTCAGATAAAAGGGACTTTTTTGTGGAATAAAAAATCGAAAGCAGACTATAAAGAAAATACAAAAAAATAAAAGCAATATGAAACTAAAGCTCGAGTACATCTGGTTGGACGGATATACACCAGAACCAAATTTAAGATCTAAAATTAAAGTTTTCGACTGGCAGGAGTCTCAAGGGTCTCTCCAAAATCCACTATTTGCAACACCAACTCCGGAGGATCTTCCCAACTGGTCTTTCGACGGAAGTTCTACTCTACAGGCAGAGGGCAATTCTTCAGACTGTGTTCTTAAACCGGTTAGAATCTATCAAGATCCAACTAAAGGAGGATTCTCCTATTTAGTTTTCTGTGAGGTTCTAAATCCAGACGGAACACCACATCCTTCTAATCTTAGATCTTCTCTTCCAAACGACGAGGACTTTTGGTTTGGATTTGAGCAGGAATACGTCATGTCTAGAGGGGGAAGACCACTAGGATTTCCAGCGGAAGGGGATCCGGAACCACAGGGCAAGTACTACTGCTCGGTTGGATTTCCTTGGTCTGCAGGAAGAGACATTTCTGAAGAGCATCTAGATGCATGCTTGTCCTGCGGTTTACACATTACAGGAACAAACGCAGAGGTTTTATTGGGTCAGTGGGAATATCAGATTCTAGGTAAGGGACAGCAGCATGCAGCAGACGACCTATGGATCAGCAGATTCATCCTTATGAGAATTGCAGAGAAGTATGGGGTGGAGATAGATCTTAGACCAAAACCTTTGACCGAAGGGGACTGGAACGGATCCGGAATGCACGTTAACTTCTCTAACCAAGAGATGAGAGAAGAAGGAGGAAAAGATCTCTTCGAAGGTATCTGTGAGGCATTCAGACCAACCCATGCAGATGCAATTAAAGACTATGGATCAGACAATCACTTGAGGCTAACAGGAAAGCACGAAACACAGAGCATCGATAAGTTCTCCTGGGGGATAAGCGACAGAGGTGCTTCTATTCGTGTTCCAGTCTCAGTTCCTGCTAGTGGATGGAAAGGGTACTTGGAAGACAGAAGACCTGGGTCTAACGCAGATCCATACAGAGTGGTAAAACACATTACTAAAGCAGTTCAATCTGTTTCATTAGAGAAAATAAATCTAAACTAATTTGGATCCAGAAGATCTATACTACGAGGAAGAAGACACCCCCTTCGAGGAGAAGGATCGGATCTGGGGTCTTCTGTACGATAAGATCTCCGAAGCCATTGAAAAGAAACAGAACTTTGCTATTATCTTCTCCGGTCTAATCAAAGAGAAAGACGAGATCGGAGAAGGGTATTCTGCCATCATCACCGAAGACCAGTACGAGCATCTGCTCAGAAACTATCTTCTCTGGTGCGAGGATCTGGAGAGATACGAAATGTGCGAAGAGATAAATAAGACAATCAAAAAGATAAAACAATGAATAAAAAAGAATTAGGTCTAGTAGGGGCAGCCCCTCTAACGACATCTGCGGGAACAATGAGAATCCAGAATGGAGACATGCTCAGAGAAACTGCAACCCACAAAGTTTTAAAAGTGGTTGGAGTGTACAGAAAGTACGAAGGAGGAGATTACTACGTCGAGTGCGAAGACATGGAGCCAGGAGCATATGGATCAACCAGGATCCTTCCTTTGGGTGCCTTGTCCTTCATGATGGGCTAAGAGATCCGTTGACCTGCGATATATAGTTGGAGAACCATCACAATGCAGTCATGGAATCAGCAAAAGATATATCGCAGCTCAATTGGGCACTGACCGTCTACTCGGATGTGATTAAATTTGGATCCGAGAGCAATCGTCTGGACGAGAGCAGACTCTGTCTTCAGATTCTGGAAGATTTTGAAGAATATGAGAAGTGCTACGATGTTTTTCTAATTCTAAGTCAGAATTCTAAAGGTCTGTTAGAAAAAATATCAATTAAAAAATCTAGAAAATGAGCGAAGAAAGTTCCATTATTGAGAGGAGAATCTACGAAAATGCCATTTCTAGGATGGAAAAATTTGGGGTTAAGTCCATCATGGCTCCTCATCTTCTCCAGAAGAGAGAAACTATAAAGTCTTCATTACTAAAATATTACGAGTCGACAGAGGAGTTCGAGAAGTGTAAATTTGTCTCTGATTTCTTCGACCAGCTGGAGAGGGAAATAGTGGTTTCTCAGGTCCTCGAATCACTGAAAAAAAAGTAGTAACAGAAGGTAAAAATCCGGGAGGAAAATGATATATAATCCCGATCCAAATCCTTACTGTTTATGTCATTCTGGGCTATTTTTTCTCTTATTCTAATTCTCACCGGGGCATCTTCCGCAGGAGTTTTCATCGTCCTGAAATCGATCGAGAGAAAGAACAGACTAAAGTATGCATTCTATTCTGAGGACGGAGAGGAAATCCCACTAGGAATTTAATCTACAGATGGAAATCCTAGACCTTATCTACAACGTGTTCTCCGAGATAGAGGAGGCAAAATCCAGAGAAGACCAAGAGCTAGTCCGAACCCTAGAACAGAAGTTAGATCATCTGAGGGAAGAACTTGGAAAAAGATACAAGACTAGAGGAAATGTTCAGTCTTTTGTCACGTCTAAGGGATCTTGATTTTTTTAGAGTTTCTGCTGGTATATAGGGGAAATAAAAAACTCACATGCTAAAAAACTTTCTTTTTAATTTAGATCTAATTTCAAGCGGAACTTTTTCCGATGAGCGATTGGACCCCGTTAAGGAGGAGATCGAGACGATCGGGGAAGGACTCAGCTTTACTGATATCGTCATCGAGACAGTGCAGCTAACCAAAGACAATAGAATTGAAATTTACCTCGAAAACGAGGGTATAAGTGATGGCTCGGCAGAAGAAGTTCTGGCGTTCGTCAAGTCTCTAGAAAAATATCTAGGCGGATTTATTCCAGGAAGCTCCTTTGAATGGATCAAAGAGCATCCCTCCCACATCGAAAGGTGGGTCAGAGGAGAATACGCATGGGAGCTAGCAGAAGAGATAGAAGACGGTGGATCCTGGGAGGACGACACCTACTGGGAAGACGAATGGGAAGAATGGAACGACGAGTGGAACTAATAGAACATGAACAATCCACTGGGATCAGCATTCGGAGACTTTAAAATCAGGTCCCAGAAAAATAAAGAAGAAGACGAAAAGAGCATTCTAGATCGAAGATCTGAGAAGTTAGTGGCCGGAAAAAATCCCTGTCAATTCCCCAAGAAAATATTTGTCCTCAACCTTTCCTCTCGTCCTGATCGGATGGAGGGATTTAAGTTCAGAAATTCTGGTCTGCTAGACGAGTTTGAAGTCCAAAGGTGGGAAGCAACCACCACCTCGACTGCACTCCCTAATGTTGTTGATGCGATCTTTACTAGTTTCTTGTCCTGCATGGAGGAAGCTTTTCAGAATGACGAAGTTGTAGCCGTCATGGAAGACGATGCATATCTTGCAGAAGGAGGGATAGAGAAATTGAAGCTGGTCTGGCAGGATCTACCTGAGAACTGGGACGTTCTGATAGGAAACCACTACTTTTTTGGACAGATTGAGATTCTAACAGATCACCTAGCTAAACCTACTGGAAGGGCATCTACTGTGAATTTTTGTGTTCTAAGAAAGACCTGTCTGCAGAAGATTAAAGATCACATGGGACTGAGAGACTCCTACCCAACGGTTAGGGACTTCGATCACTACGTTACTTCTGAGTTGATCCCAATCAACAACTATACCGTTTGGCCGATGATTTCTAGGGAGATCCCCTCATTCTCGGACCACAAGCAGAAGATGCTGGACTCCGCAGAAAAGATCAGAGAACATGCATTCAAATACAAATTCGTCGACAGTGATAAATACTATCCTTCTCTAGAAGGATGGTGATATATACATAAAATAGATTCACATGATTAAGAAGTATATAGATTTTTTGATGGAGGACTACGGGGACGACTCGTACGAGGATCCGACCTTTAAGACTAGATTTGAGAAGTTCAAGGCTGCTCTTTCTGGAAAAACAGCTCCTTCCTCAGAACCTGCTTCTAGTACTGGATCTACCGAATCTACCTCTCCGATATCTACGGATAACTTTTCAGGCAACACTAAGAAGATGGTAGAGATCGTTGTGAAGGCCCTCAACAAGTATGGAATAACAAATCCTCTAGTTCAGAAGGCAATTCTATCTACGATTGCAAAAGAGTCTGGATTTAACATTAGCCGGGCAGAAACCTCATATAGAAACACAGCAGCTTCTAGGATCAGATCTATTTTTGGATCTAGATTTAAAGGAATGTCTGACTCAGAGATTGATGCACTCAAGAAGGACGACAAAGCATTCTGGGAGAAAGTCTACGGTGGAGAATGGGGAAGTAAAAATCTAGGTAATACTCAACCAGGAGACGGAGCAAAATACATCGGAAGGGGATTTAACGGTCTCACAGGAAGATCAAACTACCAGAGATATTCGGACCTGCTGAGAAGAAGTGGAACATCTGCAGATCTAGTCGCAAATCCTGATCTACTCTACAATCCAGAAATCGCCGCAGAAGTAAACGCCCTTTACTTTATGCAGGGACTTACCAATCCTCTAATCACCAGGAAATATGGAAACAAGGATCCTAACGACTTTAAAGACTTTACGACAGCTCTAAAAGCAACAGTCAATGCCAATGCAGGAGCAGGGAACGACATCAACAGCGGATTCCTAAAACAGTCCTACGATGCTGCAGTTGCAGCTTCAAATAAATATAACTTTGACACAACGTCTAGAACAGCATAATGATTTACAACTGGAACCAATGGACATCGATTAACGAAAGTATCTCTTCCGAGCAGATGACCCTCGTTGAAGACTATGCAGACAAACTCTTCGGGGAACTTGGTCTGGATGTGGAATTTAGCAGACACTTCCGGGACAGAATAAACGACCCGAGAAATGCTAAACCGATTACTGCAGCCGAACTGATTGGGCTCTTCAAAAGAGCGTATCAGAAATCAGGAAAGAAAATATCCGGAATGCCACCAAATGCAGAAGCAGTTCTGCAGGATATGAGAACAGACATCAACACCCCGTTTATCATCGAGTATGATAGAAGAACAGGCGAGCTGGATCTAGTTCTCAAAACAATCATGAGAAAGAAAAACTTTATGTCGACGAATGAAATAATTCCGATCTAAAGAAACTTTTTCACGTTCTTACATATAACAACAAATTAAGCGGTGCCTTTTACCGTTTGATGTCCCAAGTCAGAAATGGCTTTCGAGTGATCAGTTAGGGGTCACGATGGGATTTTAAAATAAAAAATGAAAGGTAAAACTAAAATGAAAACATCAACAAACACCTATGTGGTAAACTCTGGAACAGAGTCTCCTCAGGCTTGGGTTGCCATCAAGAGAAACAGGCAAAAAATTTACAACGGACAAGGGAAATCCCAAGTCTATCTCAAAGATGGGCAGGAGTTTCAAATTGAACTCTTTAATCCAACACAAACCAGATATCTGGTTAAATTCAAAATCAACGGGAACTATTCCTCCGACAGAGGTCTTATTCTAAATCCCGGGCAAAGGTACTTCCTAGACAGATTCATTGACGAGGACAGAAAGCTAGCTTTCTCGACCTACGAGATCGAAGACAGCAAGGCTGCAAAGAAGGCAATCGAAAGGAATGGACTTCTAGAGGTCGAGTTCTATTCAGAAACTTTTTTGCACGGGAACATCATCAGCTACCCAAAGATTTACAATACACCAAACTGGTCTCAGCCAATTTGGACCACCAATCCAAGCACCTTCTGGTATGGAACTTCCAACGGTATTTC